>LNFM01003268.1_pt1 | contig 32238 bp, 26 predicted proteins | sample 596031 | NCBI WGS metagenome assembly LNFM01 (sample SAMN04254537, study PRJNA301005) | activated carbon metagenome | isolation source: dual media filters at the Ann Arbor, Michigan drinking water treatment plant | place: USA: Ann Arbor | reverse complement strand
CTCGTCGTCCACCAGCAGCACGGTGCCGTGTGTCATGGGTGCGTGTTCCCTTGCGGCAGGGTGATGGACACGCTCGTGCCATGGCCGGGGGTACTCGTGAGCGCGATGGTGCCGCCGAGCCCCTCGATGATGTTGCGCGCGATGGCGAGTCCGAGTCCGGTCCCGGTGCGGCGGGTGGTGAAGTAGGGCTCGAACACCTGACTGGCCACGGCGGGCTCCATGCCGGTGCCGGTGTCGACAATCTCGATCATGACCGCCGTCGATGCACGTCGCGTGCCGACGGTGACCACACTGTCGTCGGGCAGACGCCCCGCCGCGCGGACGGCTTCACGTGCGTTGGCGATCAGGTTGACGAGGACGGCCCGGAGCCGATCGGCATCCGTTCGCACCGCATCGGCCGCCTCCTCGAGGTAGAGCGTGACCGGCGGGTCGGCCTCGGCCGCGAGGCAGGCGGCGACGGCTTCCCGGCAGATCGCGTGCAGCGAGGCCGGCGCGACCTCGAGATGGATGGGCCGGGCGAAGTCGAGCACGTCGTTGACCACGCGATCGAGGCGCTGGACCTGCTCTTCGATGTCGGCTGCGGCATCGGTCACCGTCGGGTCGTCCTGTCGACGCAGCCCCCGCAGCGCGCCACGCACGATCATCAGGGGATTGCGGATCTCGTGCGCGATCACCGTCGACAGGCGTCCCAGGGCCGTCAGGCGATCGCGCTCCGAGGCCTGCTGCTGGAACCGACCGATGGCCCCGGTCATGGCGTCGAAGGTCCCCGCCAGCAGGCGGACATCCTCGTCGTCCCACGCATGGGTGCGCGTGCGAGGTGGCGGCGGCGAGAGGATGCCGGTCTGCGCCATCTCGCGCATGGAGGCCGTGAGTGCCGAGAGCGGGCGCGTGATGGTGCGCGCCACGGCGTAGCTGGCCACGCTGGCCGCCAGCGCCGTCAGCAATGCGATGACGGCCAGCGCGAGGCGCACGCTGCGCAGAGTGGCTTCGGCGTCCTCGGTCGAGTGCATCACCACCAGTCGAGGTTCGCCGCCATCGCCCTGCACCTCCCCTGGCATCGGATGCAGGGCGTGACGATGCCAGGCGTAGCGTCGATCCGCCACCAGCAGCGTGCCGGCCTGACCGGCCGCGAGCGCGGGCGCCAGCACGGGCGCGACCGCCGGTCCGATCGACGAGGCCAGTACGTGGTCGCCCAGCGCGAAGGCCAGCTCGCTGCCGGTCGAGGCCCGCAGGGCGCGCGCCTGCTCGTCGTCGAACAGCATGCCGACGCTGAGCAGGCCGAGCTGCTCGGCCGGATCGAAGCCGATGACGATCGGCACGCTCACGAGATGCAGCAGCCCTCGGGGATGCGCCATCGTGGCCAGCGTCGCCGCACCGACCATCGAGCGGTCGATGCGCAGGCGACGGGTGGCGACGTCGCCGCGCACGTCGCCGGCCCGGAACACCGGAGCCCCGTCGGCGTCGCTGACGATGAGGAGGTCGGCCCCGATCTCCTCGCGATAGCTGGCCACGATGGGCGCCAGGGTGGCCGCGTCGGTGGTGAGCGCGGCCTTCAGCTTGGGCAGGTCGGCCACCAGCCGGGCGAGCCGCGTCGAGGTCTCGAGCAGCAGGCGGCGCTGGCGTTCGACCAGCGCGATCGTCTCGTCGAGCCTGACGGCCATGGCCCGGTCGTGCTCACGGGTGAGGCGTGCGCTGACGAACAGCATCGCGCCGCCGATGGACGCCGTCGACAGCAGCACGCAGATGAGGAAGAGGCGATTGGAGAGGGAGCCGAGCGCGCGCATCACGGCACCGGCAGGTCGGCGACGGTGGTCTCGCCGCTGCGCACCACGACCTGGCGATTGGCACGCACCTCGCCCTCGTACCAGCCGGCGAGCATGTACGTGCCGGTGGGCACCGGCGGCAGCTGGAAGGTGCCATCGGGTTGCGTCACGGCGAAGTAGCGGTGCGAGAACACCAGGATGAACGCGCTCATGTGCGAGTGGATGTCGCAGAACACGCGCACGACGCCGGGGCGATCGAACCGCACCGCCTTGGAGCGGCCGACGGCGTAGCGCCCGAGATCGAACTTCCGCGTCGGCGACAGCGAGAACACGTTGTGGTAGATGCGGTCGCTGTTGGGAAAGTCGACGGTCGTCCCGGTCCGGATGGCCAGCACGTGCGGCACGAACGTCTCGTTGCGCTGATCCATCCGCTGGCGCGCCGCCACCGGCTGCTCGAAGGCCTCCGACGGGGCGACCTCCAGGTAGACCACGCCGACGCGCGTCTGGCGGGGCCGCGGCGCGACGCGAGGCTCGATCAGCGCCGGGCGGTGGTCGTGGCCGGTGGCCGCTGGCAGGGCAAAGCGACCACGGACGGTCCCCGTGGCCCCCTGTGTCCGGGCCGGCGCCTGCATCACCGCCACCAGCGTGGTCGTCACGAGCGCGGCGATGGCCACACGCCTCGTCAGAACCATGTCACCACCTGCACGGCGCCCAGGTCGCTGGCGCGCACGCGCCCGCCCTCGCGGCGATTGCGCTGCCACACGGCCTTCAGCAGCAGCTGACGCCGCACGGCCCACCCGCCGCCGACCTCGAGGCGCGTCACCGGCGCATCCCAGGCGCGCGGGCCGAGGGTGGTCGCCACGTCGGAGAACCCGAGACGCTCGACCCGACCGGCCGCGTACAGGCCCGGCCAGAGCCGGTACTTCATCTCCAGCATCGACCCGAGCGCGTCGAGGTCCCGCACGGACGCGCTGTCGAACGCCGGCTGGTTCCATCGATTCCAGACGACCTCGCCCCGCACCAGCCAGCGGTCGCGCGACAGCTCGACGTCACCACCGACGGCCCGCTGCCGATGGCTCCTGAGCCCGCCTGGCCCGGGAAGCCGCGAGGACAGCCCACGCGCGAGGTACGGACCGTCCGCGACCGACGCCCCCAGGGCGATGACCGGGTGCGGGGCCACCACGACGCGGCCCGACAACTGGGGACCGCCGTTGTCGTCGGACAGCCGCGGGTCGCCGATCGTGCCCTGGGTGACGGCGCCGTACACGGTGACGGGGTCGCGCTGCCAGCGGACCTGGAGTCCGCTGTCCCACCGCAGCGCGTTGGCGATCGGCAGGCCCGGGCCCTCGGTCGGGTTGCCGATCGAGAAGTCACTGCGCCAGCCGCGGGCCCGCATGCTCACGAGCTCGTCGGCCGACGCCGGCACGGCATCGGCCCGATTGGAGGTGAGGTACTGGAAGGCCAGCGGCATGCCGATCAGCGGGTTGTCGGCCACATAGAGGCGGCGCGGGAACGACCCGAACGTCGGCGGAATCCGGCCGACATGGATGTCGAGTGCCTGCGACACCCAGGGGCGAATGCGCACGTAGAGCGCGTACGCCTCGGGCCGCTCGAACTGCAGCGTCCGCACCTCCGTGATCAGCGCCACCCGTTCCGAGAAGGTCACCTCGCCCACGAGTGACAGCCGCAGCGACCGTACGGTGCTGTTCTCGTAGTCCGAGTAGTTGAACCAGCCCTCGGCCGAGGCCTCCGTGGTCGACATCGAGGCGCTGGCCTCGCCGGCCAGGCGCACGTGCTCCTGGAACCAGTTGCCCCGGGGCGGGGAGGCCTCCTGGGCCGCGCAGGGCGCGGCCGCTGCCATCGCCGCCCATGCGGCCAGCCGGAGGAGGCGGGACATGGGGGAAGCATAGACGAGGTGTCGGCGCGCTTCTTCGCTATGCTCCTGCGATGCGAGTCGTCGTGCTGGGCGGGGGCGTCGTTGGCGAGGCGGTGGCGTGGGACCTGTCGCGGGTGGCCCCGGTCGCCGACGTGACCGTCGCGGACGTCGATGGCGCCAGGCTCGAGACCCTCGGGCGGCGGCTGGGGGTGGCCACGCGCCAGGCGGATCTCCGCGATCCCGCGGCAGTCGCCGCGCTGGTGTCGGACGCGGACGTCACGGTGGGCACCCTGCCGAGCACGCTGGCGCTGGGGGTCATCGAGCAGATGGCGCGGCTCGGGCGTCGCCACGTCGATGTCAGCTTTCTGGCCGAGGACCCCCGGTCCTTCGACCCCCTCGCGCGCGCCTCGGGCGCCACCATCGTCTACGACTGCGGCGTCGCGCCGGGCCTCAGTCATCTGCTGGTGGGCGACGGCGTCCGCCAGCTCGCCAGGACGACGATGGCGCGTATCGATGTGGGCGGATTGCCCGTCCATCCGGAGCCGCCGTTCTTCTACAAGGCGCCCTTCGCGCCCGCCGACGTCATCGAGGAGTACACCCGCCCGGCCCGCCTCGTCCGCGGTGGGGTCGGCATCACGCGGCCCGCGCTCAGCGAGGCCGAGACGATCGACGTGGATGGCGTCGGCGCCCTCGAGGCCTTCAACAGCGATGGCCTGCGCAGCCTCGTCGACACCGTCCGCGCCGACGCCATGGTGGAGCGGACCCTCCGCTACCCCGGCCACCTCACGGCCATGCGCGTGCTGGCGGACGCCGGGCTGTTCGACACGGCGCCGGTGACGGTCCGCGGCCAGTCGGTCTCGCCGCGGGACGTGACGTGCGCGCTGCTGTTCCCGACGTGGCAGTACGCGCCAGGCGAACGCGACCTGACCGTGCTGCTCGTGGACGTCGCGGGCGAGACGGCCGACGGCGAGCCGCGGGCCTGGCAGTGGCAGATGGTGGATCGGCCTCCGGACGGCAGTCCGCTGAGCAGCATGGCGCGCACCACCGGGTGCCCCGCCGCCATTGCCGCCCGCTGGCTCCACGACGGCCGTCTCGGGGCCGCCGGCGTGCATCCGCCGGAGCGCCTCGGGCTCGACGGGCACGCGCCGGCGATGATCGACGCGCTCGCGGCGCGGGGGATTGCGGTGACGGCGCGGTGAGCTGCGCGGGACCAGGGACAAGGGACCAGTACGCCAGTCACAAGGGAGGCCAGGGACAAGGACCAAGTGCCAAGCGACATGGGACAAGGCGGCAGCGGGCGCCGCGCCAATCGCCATCGGTTGGGCGCCTGTGTCCCCGGTCCCGTGTGCCTTGTGTCTTGCCCCCTCGTCCCTTGACCCCCTTGTGACTTGTCCCCTTGTCCCTCCTCCCTTGGACGACGAACAGCGCGGGCCCAGGGGACAAGGGACCAGTACGCCAGTCACAAGGGAGGCCAGGGACAAGGACCAAGGACCAAGCGACATGGGACAAGGCGGCAGCGGGCGCCGCGCCAATCGCCATCGATTGGGCGCCTGTGTCCCCGGTCCCGTGTGCCTTGTGTCTTGCCCCCTCGTCCCTTGACCCCCTTGTGACTGGCGTACTTGTCCCTCCTCCCTTGGCCATGGCGTCGCCAGACTGTCCGATTCCGAACACCCGTTCGTCCGGGGGCGGACGAGGCCGCCGTGACATGCGCGGAAATGCGGCCCGATTTCGGGCACGGCGGTTGCTCTCTCCCGGGCCGTGGATCGCCCCATCGAAACGTCCGTCCGTCGTCGCGCGCAGCTGAGGCGCTGGCTGCCCGCCCTCGCGGTGATCGTCCTGCTCGCGTCGGGCCTCGTCTGGGGCGCCGACCTGCTGCGGCCCTCCATCCGGCGCGACCGCGTCCGGACGACGCGCGTGGAGAGCGGCCCGCTCGAAGCCTCGCTGACCGCGTCGGGCACGGTCGTTCCGGCCATCGAGCACGTCATCTCGAGCCCCATCGACGCCCGGGTGCTGGCCGTGTTGCGGCGGGTCGGCGATCAGCTGAAGGGCGGGGACCCGATCGTCCGGCTCGACACGAGTGACTCCGAGCTGGTGGCCGAGAAGCTCCGCCAGAACATCGCGTTGAAGAACAACGAGCAGGCACGCACGCGACTGACGCTCCAATCCCAGTTGATCGAACTGGACGGCCAGATCACGTCCAAGGATCTCGAGTTGCAGGCCCTCAAGGCGGCGCTGGCGAGCAACCAGGCCCTCGCGAAGGAGGGGCTGTTGTCGCAGGAAGCCCTGCGGGAGTCCGAGCTCAAGGCGGCGCAGGCCGCCGTGGACCTCGGGCGCCTCCGGCAGAGCCGCGTCAACGCCGAAGCGACCAACCGCGCCCAGCTCGACGGCCTGACGCTGGAGATGCAGTCGCTGCGCGCCGAGGACGCCCAGCAGCGGCGGCTCCTCGAGCTGACCACGACCAAGAGCGACCGCGACGGCGTGCTGACCTTCGTCCTCGACGAAGAGGGGGCGCTGGTCCGCAAGGGCGACGTCGTCGCCCGCGTCGCCGACCTCACCGCGTTCCGCGTCGAGGCCACGACCTCTGACGTGAATGCCTCGCGCATCCTGCCCGGTCAGCCGGTCAGCGTGCGCCTCGACACCCTCGTCACCACCGGCCGCGTCAGCGTCGTCGAGCCGCAGATGCAGAACGGGGCGCTGCGGTTCGAGGTGGCGCTCGACGAGCCGGACGCGACGTGGCTGCGGTCGAACCTGCGCGTGGACGTGCAGGTCATCACCGACCGCAAGCCGCGCGTGCTGCGCGTGGCTCGCGGCCCGTTCGCGCAGGGCGGGGGCGCGCAGCAGGTGTTCGTGCTGCGCAACGATCGCGCCTACCGCACCCCGGTGCGCCTCGGTGTCTCCAACTTCGACTGGTTCGAAGTGGTGGAGGGCCTGGCCGCCGGCGACGAAATCATCGCCTCGGACATGCGCGACTACGAGTCGGCACCAGAGCTGAGGGTGAAGTAGCCGCCTGATGACCGGCTCGCCGAGCCGGCCGTCGCAACGATTCCCGATTCCCGACTCCCGACTCCCGACTCCCGTTTTTCGGTTTCCGATTCCCGACTCCCGGTTCCCCGCCATGATTCATCTCGAACAGATCAACAAGGTCTACCGCACCGACCGTATCGAAACGGTGGCGCTGGCCGACATCAATCTCCACATCGAGCAGGGCGAGTTCGTCTCGATCATGGGCCCGTCCGGCTGTGGCAAGAGCACACTGCTCAACCTGATGGGCCTGCTTGACGAGCCGAGCGACGGCAAGATCCGCCTGAACGACAAGTGGGTCGAGTCGTACCGGGATCGCGACCTCGCGCGCATCCGCAACCGCGACATCGGCTTCATCTTCCAGACCTTTCACCTCATTCCCGACCTCAAGGTCGTGGACAACGTGGAACTGCCGCTGCTCTATCGCGCCGGCTCGGCCAAGCAGCGCCGGCAGCTCGCGCTCGAGGCCCTCGACCGCGTCGGCCTGAGTTCGCGCGTCAACCACTTTCCCTCGCAGCTCTCCGGCGGCCAGCAGCAGCGCGTCGCCATCGCCCGGGCCATCGTCGGCAAGCCGATCGTGCTGCTCGCCGACGAGCCGACCGGCAACCTGGACTCCGCGATGGGCGATGAGGTGATGGGCATCCTCGAGACCCTCAACACGGATGGCACGACCATCGTCATGGTCACGCACGATCCCCAGAAGGCCGAGCAGACGCATCGAATCGTGCGGCTGTTCGACGGACGTCAGGTGCAGTGATGCTGAAGAACTATCTGACACTTGCCTGGAAGGTGCTGCAGCGCCGCAAGGTGTTCACGGCGATCAGCCTGTTCGGCACCAGCTTCACGCTGGTCGTGCTGACGGTGGCGGTGGCGCTGTTCGATCACGCGCTGTCGCCGGTCGCTCCCGAGGTGAACCTCGGACGCACGCTGGTCATGACCCGGGCACGCATACGGGGCGATGGCAGCACCTGGCAGAGCCCTCCGGGCTACAAGCTGGTGCACGACTACGCCCGCAACCTGCCCGGCGTCGCGCTGATGACGGTGCAGACGGGCGGCACGCTGGCGACGTCGTTCGTCGACGGCCGGAAGATCGACTCGACCCTGAAGCACACCGACGCCGAGTTCTGGCGTGTCTACCAGTTCGCCTTCCTCGAGGGCAGCCCCTACGGCTCCGCCGACGTCGAGTCGGCACGCCTCGTGATGGTGATCAACGAGACGAGCCGCAAGCGGTTCTTCGGCGGCGCCTCGGCGCTCGGCCGCTTCATCGACGCGGATGGCCAGCGCTTCCAGGTGATCGGCGTCGTCCCCGACGTGCCGTCGCTGCGCACGCCGTCGGCCGACCTGTATGCGCCCCTGACGACGCAGAAGTCGAAGGGCTGGGAGGAGGAGTACCTCGGCGACTTCTCGCCAGCCTTCCTGCTGGCGCCCAATGCCCGGCCCGAGGACGTGCGCGCGGAGCTGCACTCGCGGATGGCGACGTGGAAGTCCCCGAAGGACTCGAACTGGAAAACGCTGTCGGCCAATCTCGAGACGCCGTTCGAGAACGTCGGACGGAACCTCTACCCAGGCGAGACGGATTTCGCGCGCACCTACGGCGGGTTCCTGGCGGCGGTGCTGGCAGGCGCGGCGCTGATGTTCATGGCCCTGCCGGCCATCAACCTCGTCAACCTGAACGTGAGCCGCATCATGGAGCGCGCCTCGGAGATTGGCGTGCGGAAGGCCTTCGGCGCCTCGAGCCGCACCCTGGTCGTGCAGTTCGTCGTCGAGAACCTGGCCCTGACCATCATCGGCGGCCTGGTCGGCTTCCTGCTCGCCGGGTTCGTGCTGCGCGCCATCAACGACAGCGGGCTCATTCCCTACGCCGCGCTGACGCTGAACAGCCGCATCTTCCTGTGGGGCATCGCGCTGGCAGTGGTCTTCGGGCTGCTCTCCGGTGTCTATCCGGCATGGCGCATGTCGCGCGTGCACCCCGTCGTCGCCCTGAAGGGCACGAGGTAAGTCATGGCCCTCCATCTGCTCAAGTTGATCTGGAACCGCAAGCGCGCCAACTTCCTCATCATCACGGAGATCCTGCTGTCGTTCCTCGTGCTTGCCGCGGTGACGACGGTGGCCGTCCACTACTGGCGCAACTACCAGGCGCCGCTGGGGTTCTCGTACGAGCGCATCTGGGACGTGCATGTCCGCGTGCCTCGCGGCATCGAGAGCACGCCAGAGGTCGACCGGGAGCGTTACGCCCGGATGCAGCGGCTGGTCGAGACGGCGCGCCAGATGCCGGAGGTCGAGTCGATTGGCCATCTGCAGATGGGCACGTTCCGCAACTGGCAGTGGAACAGCGACATCAGGCTGAAGGACGGCCGACAGGTCGACTTCAACGGCAATCGCGCCGACGACGAACTGGCCCGGACCCTGTCCATCACGCTCGTGGAGGGCCGCTGGTTCTCGCGCGAGGACACCGGCCAGCACTGGGATGCGATCGTGCTGAATCGTCGGATGGCGCGTGAGGTGTTCGGCGACGCGCCCGCGGCGGGACAGATCCTGCCGGTGGCCCCGAACCCCAGGCGCGCCAGCAACAGCCCGCCGGACCGTCCGCAGCGTGTCGTCGGCGTCATCGAGGACTTCCGGCAGTTCGGCGAGTACTCGACGCCCGGCAACTACATGATCACGCGCAACGACATCATCTCGGCAGCCGCCGCGCCGCTTCCCGTGCCTGGCGCGGCTACGCCGAGCGCAGTCTCAGCCGAGTTGCCCGGCATCCTGGCGATCCGTGTGCGACCGGGTGTGACCGCCGAGTTCGAGGAGCGACTCGTGAAGGCCCTGCACGCCCAGGCGCCCGACTGGAGTTTCAGCATGAAGCCGACCGAGGACGTCCGGGCCGAGTACCTGCGGAACAACTACCTGACGCCTCTGATGATCCTGGCCCTGCTGGCCGGCTTCCTGCTGCTGATGGTGGCGCTCGGCCTCAGCGGGGTGCTCTGGCAGAACGTCACCCAGCGGATTCGCGAACTCGGCCTGCGTCGGGCCAAGGGCGCCGATCGGGCGCGGATCAAGCGCCAGATCTTCCTCGAAATCGCCCTGATGACGGGCATCGCGATGGCGGTCGGCGGTCTCCTGCTCGCCCAGGTGCCGATGCTCGGCTGGTTGGGGCCGATCTCCGGCCCGGTCTACGCTGCGAGCCTGCTGGTGGCCGGCAGCCTGCTCTTCGTGCTGACGTCGTTCTGCGGGTGGTACCCGAGTCTCCTCGCCACGCGCATCCCGCCGGCCGAGGCGCTACGCTACGAGTAGCTCATGACTTCGCCACGGACCGACACGGCGCCCATCCTGATCGCCGACGATGACGACGCGGTGCGGGCGTCGCTGGCCCTGCTGCTGAAGCAGGGCGGCTATCGCACGCACGCCGTCGCCACCCCCGATGCCGCCGTCCAGTGGCTGGCCCAGCACCCGTGCGCGCTGGTGCTGCAGGACATGAACTTCTCGCGCCGTACGTCGGGTGACGAGGGGCTGGAGCTGCTGCGGCGCATTCGCGAGGCGCATCCGCTGCTGCCGGTCATCCTGATCACGGCGTGGGGCTCCATCTCGCTGGCCGTGGCCGGCATGCGGCTCGGGGCCGCCGACTTCGTCACCAAGCCCTGGACCAATGCCGCGCTGCTGCAGACGGTGCAGACGGCGTTGCGGCTGGCGGGCACGGCGAGCGGCCAGGACAGCACGCCGCTGTCGCGCGAGGATCTCGACGCCAGCTACGACTTCGACGCCATCGTCACCGCCGACGCGCGGATGCTCAAGCTGCTGCAGCTGGTGGGACGGGTGGCGGCCACCGACGCGTCGGTGCTGATCACGGGCGAGAGCGGCACGGGCAAGGAACTGATCGCCGACGCGCTGCATCGCAACAGCCATCGGCGCAAGAAGCCCTTCGTGAAGGTGAACCTCGGCGGCATCTCGGCGTCGCTGTTCGAGAGCGAGATGTTCGGCCACGTCCGCGGCGCGTTCACCGACGCGCGGCACGATCGGCAGGGGCGCTTCGATCTCGCCGATGGCGGCACCATCTTCCTCGACGAGATCGGCGACCTCGACGCCTCGTCACAGGTCAAGCTGCTGCGCGTGCTCCAGGATCGGACCTACGAGGTGCTCGGGTCGAGCCAGCAGCGAACGGTGGACGTGCGGGTGGTGGCGGCCACCAACCGCTCGCTGCCCGACATGGTGCGGCGCGGCGAGTTCCGAGAGGATCTGCTGTATCGCATCAACCTGATCGCGGTGCACCTGCCGGCCCTGCGCGAACGTCCCGGCGACATCGCGCTGCTCGCCCAGCGGTTCGTGCAGGCGCTCGCGCAGCACCAGGGGCGGGAGTCGCTGACCATCAGCCCGGCGGCGGTGAAGTGGCTGCAGGGCCTGCCGTGGCCGGGCAACATCCGCCAGCTGAAGCAGTGGATCGAGCGGGCCGCGCTGGTGACGCCGGGGCAGGTGCTCGACGTCGACGACTTCCGGGCCACCTCGGAGATGGAGGGCGCGTCGGCCAGGCACAGTCCCGACCCGCTGCCGCCGGTCGGCAGCATGACCATGGAGGAGATCGAGCGGGCGATGATCCTCAAGTCCCTGCGGCATCACGGCGGTAACGTGAGCCGCGTCGCCGAGTCGCTGGGGGTCAGCCGCGCCGCGTTGTATCGTCGCCTGGAGAAGTACGGGATTTCCGTGTGACGCTGCGGCGCCTGTTCTACGCCTACCTGCTCGTGCTGCACGTCGCGCTCGGCGCGCTGGCCTGGCATCTCGTTCGGGAGTCGGTCTGGGGTCTGCTGGCCCTCGAAGCCGGCTTCGTCCTGTCGGCGCTGCTCGGCGCGTGGCTGGTCGATCGACTGCTGCGCGCGCATGCGCTGGTGCAGGAGAGCGCCCAGCTCCTCGAGGAGAGCGACTACACCACCAGGTTCAGGCCGACGGGCCAGGCCGAGATCGATCGCCTGATCGAGATCTACAACCGGATGGCCGATGCGCTGCGAGCCGAGCGCGTGCGCGTCCGCGAGCAGCACCACTTCCTCCAGAGCCTGCTGGACGTGTCGCCGTCAGGCGCGGTGATCCTCGACCACGACGACCGTGTCGATTTCGTCAATCCGGCCGCCGCGCGGCTGCTGGGACCGGACGTCCGCACCGGCGTGGCGGCGACCCACGCCGGCTCGGCGCTGCACGAGGTGATCCTGGCCCTGCACGACGCGCCGTCTGCCGTCGTCACGCTCCCGGGCGGCCGGCGGGCCAAGGCCAGTCGAGGCACCTTCATGGACCGCGGCTTCAGCCGCACGTTCCTGCTCATCGAGGAGTTGACCGACGAGCTGCGACAGGCCGAGAAGGCTGCCTACGAGAAGCTGATCCGGATGCTGTCGCACGAGGTCAACAACTCGGTCGCGGCGTCCAACTCGCTGCTGACCTCCTGCCTGGTCTTCGCCGAGCAGTTGCCGGGGGAGAGCCGCACCGACCTCGAGGGTGCATTGCACGTGGTGATGAACCGCACCGCCCAGCTCGGCGCGTTCATGAAGGCGTTCGCCGACGTCGTCCGGCTCCCCGAGCCGCGCCTGGCGCCCTGCGACCTGGACGACCTGCTCGAGCACCTGCGTCGGCTCATGACGGCCGACGCCGAGAGACGCCGCATCGCGATCGTCATGGAGCTGACGTCGACGCCGCCGGTGTCGATCGACCGGACGCTGATGGAGCAGGCGCTGGTCAACATCCTGAAGAACGCCATCGAGGCCGTCGACCACGACGGCCGCGTCGTCATTCGCACCGGACTGACCGGCACGCAGCCATGGCTCCAGATCGAGGACAGCGGCGCCGGACTCGCTCCCGAGGTGCGAGCGCACCTCTTCACGCCGTTCTTCAGCACGAAGGGGTCGGGGCAGGGCATCGGCCTGACCCTCGTGCAGGAGATCCTGACGCGTCACGGCTTCGCCTTCACGCTCGACGGTCCTGAAGGCGGGCCGACGCGCTTCACGATCTGGCTGTCGTGAGCGGCAGCACCTGACGCACGCGCACGTCCCGCAGCCACAGGCCGAGCCACAGCAGACCGCCGACGTACACCGGGAAGAGGCTGTGACCGAACAGCGGGTTGCCGAGGCGCACATGCGTCGCCACCGCCCCGCCGAGATAGCCGGTCCAGAGCACGGCGCCGAGGACGGACGTCTGCGGCAGCAGATAGAGCCCGAGACAGAGCAGTTGCAGCACGCCGAGCGGGAACAGCAGGCAGGCGGGCCAGCCGAGCTGCGCCGTCGCCTCGCTGGCGGCGGCGAGACCGAACAACTTCATGGAGGCGTCCATCGCCAGGAAGAGGACCGGGATCGCGCTGACGACGAGTCCGGCGCGATGCGCCCGCGCGGTCACCCGGGGGCGCGTGCCCACCCGATCGACGACGGCCACCGACTGCAGGATGTAGGACGAGAACGTCGAGACGTGAGGAGAAGCGGGCTGACTCATGCGGGGCTCCTTGCCGGGATGCTCATGAGACCTGGCGACGCTGCCGGAATCATCGGTCTGACCGCTGGCAACGACCGATGATTTCCAGGCGGCACCCGGGTCTACACAGCGGACACAGGAGGTCCCCTTGGCCCTGACGACCGTGAACGTCTACCTCAATTTCGACGGCACCGCCTCCGACGCCATCGCGCTCTACGAGCGCGCACTCGGCGCGAAGGTCACCTTTCTCCAGCGGTTCAGCGAGATCCCTGGCGCGTCGTTCGAGGGCGCCGACGGCGCCCGGGTGATGCACGCCACCCTGACGTTCGGGGGCGGCACCGTGATGATCAGTGACACGATGCCCGGGTCCGGCGCGCTCAACGCCGGCACGACGATGAACGTGGCCGTGCAGTACGACTCGACCGACGAGGTCGATGCCCAGTTCGCCGCGCTCGCCGAGGGCGGTCGCGTGACGATGCCACTCGAGAACACATTCTGGGGCGCGCGGTTCGGCACCCTGGTCGACAGGTACGGCGTCAGCTGGATGTTCAACGCCGAGTTGCCGAAGTAGCTGCCCTACTGATCGGGCAGTCTCGTGGCGAGGGAGTTGCTGCCCGCGGCCCAGCGCACTCCGGCGGCGTCGCTGTAGGTGGCCCGCTCCACGACGAGGTCGGCGACACGGCCATCGCCGATGTCCATGCTCTCGACGATCACCCCGTACTCGATGGCTCCGACAGCGCTGTTGAGCACCGGGAACGGCAGGTTGCCGCGACTCTTCGGGGCGAGTTCCATGGAGGTGTAGGCGGCGGCGCCGCCACCGAGCAAGTACGTGCCGACCACACGTGCCGGATGGTCGGAGGTGTTGGCCACGAGCACGAACGTCTCGGTCCCGCTGCCCGCGTCGCGCCGGCCGTCGGCAATCCCCCACCGACGGCCCGGGGCGGTCGCGCCGCGTGAGTTGTGCGCCTCGTGCCAGTCCGCGCCCGGCCACCACATCGCACGTTCGACGACGATCGGCACGCCGTTGTCGGCCTTCAGCGTCATCGAGACGGCGGCATCCGCCAGTGCCTTGCCGAGCCCGTCGAAGACCTCCTCGTCGACCCAGATGTTGAAGCGGCTGCGTGCCGGCACATCGTAGGTCTTCGTGATCGGTCCGCCCTGCGCGCGCAGGTACTCCACACGCACGTGCGACGCCGTGTCGGTGGGATTGGCGATCAGCACGAACAGATCGAAGAACGCACCCGTGGCGCCTTCGGCGAGATACCACTCGAGAGCCGGAGCGGTGATGCCGGCGCTGTTGTGCCCGGCCGCGAACGGCTGCCCGGGGCGGTCCAGGTACATCGCCCGCTCGACGATGATCGGCACGCCGTTCCGCGATTCGATGACGCCAGAGACCTCGGCTTCGGCAAGCAGTGGCTGCGGTCCGACCGGCGTGTCGAACTGCTCGATGTCCACCCAGACGTTCTGTCGGCTCCTCGCCGGGATGACGTAGGACTTCTGCAGCGGCGCACGTCCGCCGCCGCGCAGATAGCTGATCACGACGTCGGCATCGGTGTCGCCCGGATTCTGCAGCAGGTAGAACAGGTTGAACCCGCCCATCGTGGCACCCTCGGCGAGGTACCAGGTCAGGCCGGGGACGACGATGCCGGTCTCCGAATGTGAGCCCCGCCCCTCGGCCCAGCGCATGGTGCGATCGATGGCGATGGGACGCTGGGTGTCGATGACGGTCGAGAACTCCGCGGTCCCGAGCCCGGGCAGGTCGGCCGGTCGGACCGTGATCCGGCTGCTGGCAGGAATGTCCACCGTGTGGATCAGCGGTGGCTGACCACTGCGAAGGAAGGTCAGGACGGCCGGCACCGGCGCCAGGTACGGGTTGAGCAGGGCGATGTCGGTCTCGAAGAAGCGTCCCGTCGCCCCTTCGGCCAGGAACTGACGCGACGGTGTCGCTGGAACGAACGGCTCCTGACTCACCGAGAACGCCGCGCCGTTGATGCGAATCTGGCCGAACCGATTGAGCTCTGACGACGACGCGGCCGACGACACCCGGACGCGGCCCGGGCCGACCCCTGCCGTGGGCCCGCTCGCGGTGAGCCAGGCCTGATCCACCCGAGCCGTCCACGGACATCCTTCACCCAGTGTGAACAGGACGTCGAATGACGTGGCCGCACTGGGAACGACGATGCTGGCCGGGGCGAAGGAGAGCCGACACCGGGGATCCGGGTACTGGGTCACCGTGATCGACTGGCCGAACAGGTCGAGCGACGCGACGCGCTCCGCGCCGGTGGTGTTGGGCAAGGCCGTGACGTCGACGGCGCCGCTGCCGGCACGGGCCTGCCCGGGCGCGTCGAACGTCAGCCAGGGTGTCCCGGTGTCCGCTGGTGTCGTCCACCCGCACCCACGCACCGCGAAGACCGACAGGATGAAGCGACCGCCCGATGGCGGGGCGAGACCGCTGAGGGGCTGGTACCGGCAGGTGAACAGCGGCGCCTGGGTGACACTGATGCGCTGGCCATTGACCTGCAGGTCGCCCGTGCGTGGCACGCCCGACGCATTGGGCGTGACGACGACCACGATGGTGGCCGGCCCGACGGATGAGGTCGTGAGCGGGACGAGCCACGGCACCGAGGGCTTGAGGGTCCACCCGCAGTGTCCCCTGACGTGCAAGGTGATCGTGAGCGCCTGCCCCTCGGCCGTCAGCGTGTGCGAGGGCACCGCGGCCGCCACGCAGTCGGTGCCGCCCGGCCAGGGTCCCAGCGCGCCAGCCTGCCTGAGCGGTGGTGGCGTGAGCCCGGCGCCCGCGATCAGCTGTTCCCGGTCGTAGCCGGGGTTCGGGTCCACGCGCACCAGGAACCAGCCGTCCCCCTCGCCACGGGGGACCACGGGCAGAGGCTGCGCCCACGACTCCATGGGCTGACCACCCCAGGAGCAATCGGACCGGGCGCTGACGTCGACCCGCCGCAGCCCCCCCTCCGCCGGCACGACGTCGCCTGGGTCCAGCGTCACGACACAGTTGGCGCGGGTCTGTTCGAGCCCGACCAGCGCGCCGCCGACCAGCAGCGTGGCGAGACGTGAGGCCCCCTCGTTGGCCGCGGCCGTCAACGAGATCGTGGCTGGGCCGACCCCGCTCTGCGGCGACGCGGTGAGCCAGGACGGCAGGCCGGTCACCTGCCACGGACAGGCACCCTGGCCCGGCTTGAAGGCAAGCGTCAGCACCGACGTGCCCCCCGCCGGCGGCAGCCCTGCGCCGGCATAGGCCAACGCCGTGCAGGTCGCGCCCGCCTGAATGATTCGCCAGGTCGTGACGCCATCGGACGTACGGAGGCCCACCTGCGCGACACGCGTGACCCCGGGATTGGCGGCGACCCGCCACTCGATCGAGGAGGGCGCCGTGGCGGCCGACGGTGTGGCCGTGACCCAGGACGGCAGGGGATCGAGGCTCCAGTCGCATCCGTCAGGCAACGACAGTCCGGCCGAGACAGTCGTCCCATCCACCTGGACGGTCATGTCGAAGGCGGGCAGGGACGGCGTGCAGAGCCCCGCCGCCTGCGTGACGTCCAGCGCGGCGCCCGACAGGGTGTAGTTGGTGACCGTCGTCGTCCGCCGGGTGTTGCGGCCGATGGGCAGCTCGGCAGGCACCCAGGCCGCCCCCTGACCGATCAGTTCCGTGCGCACGCGCACCTGGGATGACGAGCCGGCATTCCACGCCTGGACGAGGCGGCAGCCCTCTGGCGCACGGTATTCGAAGGCGAATGTGGTCGCGGTGGCCGACAGCGACAGGGTCGCGGGACGGACGTCGGCGGACAGGCACTCGCCATCGTTGGTTGCGGCCTGCCTGAACGTGACCCTGGTGTGACCGATGGTCACCTCCGTGACCCTCGGCGCGTAGGTGGGATTGGCGCCGACGGCGATCGTCACGACCGCGCTGCCTCGCCTCAACGGGTCGCCGTGGTCGACCGTGACGAAGGTGCCGGCGGTATCCGGGAGGCCTGTCGCACAGGCGGCGTCCGTCGTGATGGTGTAGGCGTAGGTGCCGCCCATCGCCGGCACCTGCACGGACGCGCCCGCTGGCGTGACGTCGTACGCGCAGCCTCGATACGACGAGACGAAGAGGGCCCCTTCGTCGACGGCACGGACGGCATCGGCGGTGGCGGCGTCGCCAATCGGGACGCCGTCGACCGACGCACCCGGGGACGTCAGGCGCTCAACGGGTGTGCAGTCGACGCTGCACACTTCCGACGCTCCGATGGTCCCGATCGACGCCTCCGTCGATGCGCGGAGCACTCCGTACCCGTAGGGCCGCGCCGCGTCACCCGTCCCGGGAAAGGTGCCGAGCCCCAGCGCCCGCATCATCGTGTAGGTGAAGCGGCACAAGCCCTGTCCGGCGGCATAGTGGCCGCGCGTTGCCAGTCGCAGGTCGTAGCCCGCCAGTGGCGTCACGGCCTCGCAGTCCCTGGCGATGTCACCGCCCCTCGGGGTGATGGCGTAGACGAGGTCGGCCTGGCGAGTCTCGCGCAGCGTGATCGCCTCGCTGACCAGGCCGGCCGCGAGCATGGAGATGGTGTCGCGCGGCAGGTTCGGCGCCAGGTTGACCGACCGCTCGACGCCCACGAGGCGCATGCGGGCGCGGGCGCCGCTGTCGGCCAGGACCCGATTGGTCTGCGCGATGGCGGCCTCGACCGACGACAGCACCTGCCTGCCGTCGTCCAGCAAGTCCTGCAGGGCGCGATCCGAGTAGAGCACCAGGACGTCGACCACCGGGTCTGGCCCAGGCGGCAGCTGCGCGGACGCACCGCGAGGCCACGCAAGCAGTGCGAGCAGGAACAGGAAGCAGAGGCGTCTGGGCATGCGGCGAACCGGAGTCGCCGAAGGCTAGCACACGGCCCACCGGCCCTTTGCCCTTCGGCATTGGGCATCGCGGCATTCGGCATTCGGCATTACCCTGTCCCCATGCTGCACCCGCATCGGTACTTCGACCCGGATCCCGCGACGCGCGCCATCGCCGCCGACCTCTACGGACGTGTCGCCTCGTTACCGCTGGTGTGCCCGCACGGGCATGTCGATCCGAAGCTGCTCGCGACCAATGAACCGTTCCCCGATCCGGCGACGCTGCTGGTGGTGCCCGACCACTACGTCACGCGGATGATGTACTCGCAGGGGGTACGGCTCGAGCAGCTCGGGATTCCGTCGCGCGACGGATCGCCGGTGGAGTCCGACCCGCGGAAGATCTGGCAGCTGTTCGCCGACCACTTCCATCTCTATCGCGGCACGCCGACCGGCGCGTGGCTCAGGCACGAGTTCGAGGGCGTCTTCGGCATCGAGGAGACGCTGAACAGCGCCAACGCGATGGCCCTCTACGAGCGCATCGAGGCCTGCCTCGCCACGCCGGCGTTCCTGCCACGGGCGCTGTACGAGCGGTTCAACATCGCGGTGCTGTGCACGACCGACGCCGCAGGCGACACGCTCGAGCACCACAAGGCGATGCGCGACGAGGGCTGGGGCGCGGTGCGACCGACGTTCCGGCCCGACATGGCGGTCACGCTGTCGCACCCGACGTGGCGTGCCGAGATCGACCGCATCGGCGCCCTGACCGGCGAGTCGATGACGACCTATGCGTCGTTCATCCGGGGGCTGGAGTCGCGGCGGGCCTTCTTCAAGGCGATGGGCGCGACCGCCACCGACCACGCCGTCGTGGTGCCCTACACGGAACGTCTGCCCGACGCCGAGGCGGCGGCCCTCTACGAGCGCGGCCTGGCAGGCACGGCCACGGCGCAGGACTCCGATCGCTTCGGCGCGCACATGCTCATGGAGCTGGCGCGCATGAGCGTCGAGGACGGCCTGGTCATGCAGCTCCATCCCGGCAGCTTCCGCAATCACAACCAGCGCATCTTCGACCGCTTCGGTCCCGATCGCGGGTGCGACATCCCGGTGGCCACCGAGTACACCCGCAACCTGCACGCGCTGCTCAACGCCTACGGCAACGAGCCGGGCTTCACGCTGGTGCTGTTCACGCTGGACGAGACGACCTACAGCCGGGAACTGGCGCCACTGGCCGGGCACTACCCCGCCGTGGTGCTCGGGCCACCCTGGTGGTTCCACGACAGCATCGAAGGCATGCTGCGGTTCCGCCACATGGCGACCGAGACGGCCGGTTTCTACAACACCGCCGGCTTCAACGACGACACCCGCGCCTTCCCGTCGATTCCGGCACGCCACGACGTCGCCCGCCGCGTCGATGCGACGTTCCTCGCCCAGCTGGTGACCCGTCACGTCATCGACGAAGCCGATGCGCAGGCGCTCATCGTCGATCTGAGCGCCACCCTGGTGCGCAAGGTGTACCGGCTGTGACGGCCTGACCGGGGGGTCAGAACAGCGGGTGCACGTTGACGAAGAGCACGAGACACAGCGTGTAGAACGCGGCGCTGAGGCCGAGCACGAGCAAGCGGAGGGACTGCTGCTGGATCGCGCCCGCCAGGATGGCCATGGGGAAGAAGACCGAGGTGTAGCGACCGAGGCCCTCGTACTGCCCGGACGACAGCGGCAACAGCAGGTTGGCCAGCATGAACAGCGCGTAGGCCGTGCCCAGCCGCCACCAGACGATGGGCAGCACGAGGAGGGCGGCGGCGGCGGCCAGCCCGTTCAGGGTGTCGTACGGCGCCATCTGGCCGTGCACCAGGTAGTGGTAGGGCCGCGTGGCGAGGTCGGTGATCAGCGTCTGGAGGCCCGTCCACGGGGCGCCTCCCGGGTGGTACTCCCATCGTCGAATGCTGTCCATCCACTCCAGGGGGTTGCCGCTGAGGGCGTAGCAGAAGGCGCTGTAGCCGAGCAGCCCCAGCGGCACCACGGCCAGCGCCGCCAGCACCGGCGCCAGACGCCGGCGATCCTCGCGCACATGGGTCCAGGCGAGCCACGCGAGCGCCGGCAGGATCATGATGCCGTTGACGCGCGTGATGCAGGCCAGCAGACCGCCGAGCGCGCCGACGGCCCAGCGTTGCGTGCGGAAGCCGTAGAAGGCCGTCAGTGCGCACAGGAGGAACGTGCTCTCGGCGTAGACCACGCCGAAGAAGAAGGCGAACGGGTACAGCAGGGCGTAGAGGACAGCCCTTTCGGCGGCGGCCGCGCTCACGTCGAGCCGCGCGAGGCGATAGAGCATCAGCATGGCGCCGATACATGCCAGCCACGAGACGGCGATGCCGCCGAAGTAGAAATCCTGCGGCTTGCCGCCGAGGGCCAGACCGGCGGCCCGCATCGCCAGCGGATAGACGGGAAAGAACGCCAGGTTGTTGCGCCCGCCCTCGACCCACTCGTACCCGTTGCGGGCGATCCCGTGGTACCACCCGGAGTCGTACCTCGCGAAGTTGTCCCAGAACGCGTGCCGGGTGCGATACACGCCGAAGCCCTGATCCTGATAGACCGGAATCGTCACCTGGGCGAAGAACGCCAGCAGCGCCGTCGCCAGACGCAGCACCAGGGTCATGAGCACGATCCGGGCGATCGGCCCCGTCGCCCAGGCCATCCAGGTGCGGCTCGAGGGCGCCAGGGGAGGGGCACCGGCCAGGGGGGAGTCCATGGGGCCTAAGCTCTTCATTATGCATGGGCGTCTGGTGTGCTACACCTAGGTGATGCGCACCTCTCGGAAGGATCCGGGCCTCGCTGCCGTGCTGAGCCTCGTCATCCCGGGCGTGGGCCAGATCTACAACGGCGACTTCCTGCGCGGGATCTTCTGGCTGATCGTCACGCCGGGGTTCTGGATCGGGACGGGCGGCCTGTTCGGCTGGGTGTGCCACCTCATCGCCGCCTGGACGGCGCATCGCCGTGCCCTGTGGCACAACAGCCGACTCCCCGTCGGTCTGGCGATGTGATCGCGTGCGCCCGGACATGCCCTGGCTTGCGCGCGGTGCCGTCCTCGTCTTCGCCCTGCTCGCCGCCAGTGGCTGCGGGCAGGACGCCTCGACGCCGTCGATGACCGCCGCTCCGCTCGTGCCCGACATCCATTCGTTCGCCAGGCCGGCCGAGGCGCGGGTCACCCACGTGGCGCTCGACCTGCACGCCGACTTCGCCGCGCGCGTGCTGCAGGGCCGCGCCACCCTCACGTTCGTGCGCCGCCCCGAGGCCACCGAGCTGGTGCTGGACACCCGCGGCCTGGAGATCGCACGCGTGCTGGACAGCCGGCAGCAGCCCCTCGCCTTCCGGCTCGATCCGGCCGTCGAACACCTCGGCCAGGCCCTGGTGATCGCCCTGCCTGCCTCGGGCGACCAGGTCGTCGTCGAATACAGGACGAGCCCGGAGGCCGCGGCGCTCCAGTGGCTCACGCCGGCGCAGACGGCCGGGCGCATCCATCCGTATCTCTACTCGCAGGGCCAGGCGATCCTCACCCGCACCTGGATCCCGACGCAGGACAGCCCGGGGATCCGCCAGACGTACGAGGCGTCGATCACGGTGCCGCGGCCGTTGCGGGTCGTCATGTCGGCCGAGATGCTCACGGCCGATGGCGTGGACGCCGGCGATGGACAGCGGGCCTACCGCTTCAAGATGGATCAGCCCGTGCCGCCGTACCTCATCGCGGTGGCCGCGGGCGACATCGCCTTCCGGGCGCTCGGTCCGCGCACGGGCGTCTACACCGAGCCGACGATGCTGGCGAGCGCCGCGAGCGAGCTCGAGGACCTCGAGAAGATGATCGGGGCCGCGGAGAGCCTCGGCGGTCCCTATCGCTGGGGACGCTACGACGTGCTCGTGCTGCCGCCGTCGTTCCCGTTCGGCGGCATGGAGAATCCCCGCCTCACGTTCGCGACGCCGACGATCCTGGCCGGCGACAAGTCGCTCGTCGCGCTGCTGGCGCACGAGCTCGCGCACTCGTGGTCGGGCAACCTCGTCACCAACGCGACCTGGAGCGATTTCTGGCTCAACGAGGGCTTCACGACCTACTTCGAGTATCGGATCATGGAGGCCCTGTACGGCCGGGATCGCGCTCTGATGCTGGCGACCCTCGGGCGCAACGGCCTCCTGCGCGAGATGGCCGATCTCCCGCCCGCCGACACACGGCTGGCCATCGATCTCCGGGGCCGTGACCCGGACGATGGCATGACGTCGGTGGCCTACGAGAAGGGCGCGGCACTGGTGCTGACCATCGAGCAGGCCGTCGGGCGCGACCGTTTCGACCCCTGGCTGCGCGGATACTTCAACCGGCATGCCTTCACGTCGATCACGACGCAGCAGTTCGTCGCCGACCTGCAGCAGGAACTGATTGGCGGCGACGCGGCCCTGCGCGACCGTCTCGACGTGACCACGTGGATCGAACAGCCCGGTCTCCCTGCCGGCGCGGCCCAGGTGGCCTCTCCAGCTTTTGGGCAGGTCGAGGCCGAGGCCCGACGCTTTGCGCAGGGCGCTCGCTCGGCCACCCTGGACGTCGAGGGCTGGACGCCGCAGCAGTGGCAGCATCTGCTCGAGCAGTTGCGACCGACACCGCTGTCACCGGCACAGCTGAAGGATCTGGACGCCACACACCGGCTCGGCGACACCGGCAACAGCGAGATTCTGTTCGCCTGGCTGCGCGTGGCCGTGGCGCGGCAGTACGCCCCGGCCGTGCCGGCGCTCGAGCGCTTCCTCACCACGCAGGGCCGCCGCAAGTTCCTCAAGCCGCTGTACGAGGATCTGATGGCGTCGGCCTGGGGCCAGCCTCTTGCCCGACGCATCTACGCGCAGGCGCGGCCCTCCTATCATGCCGTCTCGGCCCAGGCGATTGATGCCATCGTGAAATGAAGATCGCCACCTGGAACGTCAACGGCATCCGCGCGCGCGGGCCGCAGGTCGAGCAGTGGCTCGACGCCGAACGCCCCGACCTGCTGTGCCTGCAGGAGATCAAGGCCGCGCCGACGCAGGTGCCGCTGACCCTCGCCGGGCGTGACGACTACTGGACGTGCTGGCACGGCTCTGGCGGCTACTCCGGCGTGGCGCTGCTGGTGCACCGGGACCTCGCCGGTGCCGAGTGCACGGCCGTGCATCCGTCATTCGACTTCGAGTACCGCGTGGCGAGCGTCACCCTCGGGGATCTCGAGATCCTCAGTGTCTACGTCCCCAACGGCGGCAAGGACTTCGCCGCCAAGATGCAGTTCCTCGAGGCGCTCGGCGACCACGTCGCCGACGCGCATCGCGAGGGGCGGCGGCTGCTGATCTGCGGGGACCTCAACGTCGCCCTCACCGACCTCGACCTCCATCCGAAGGAGCGCAAGGCCGGCGTCATCGGTCAGCGCCCGGACGAACGCGCGCTGCTGCAGCGCGTCATCGATCTCGGCCTCACCGACGTCCATCGCACGCTGCATCCGGACGACGAGGGGCTGTTCACATGGTGGGCGCCGTGGCGGAACCTCCGTCAGCGCAACGTCGGCTGGCGTATCGACTACGTCCTGGCATCGACGGCGCTGGGCGCGACGGCCACGCGCGCCGACTGCCAGCGCGAGTTCGGCACCAGCGATCACGCACCGCTGGTCGTCGAGTTCGGGTGATGTCCCGATCAATTCAGAGTTCAGCATTCAGAATGAAGGGCAGCTCGCAGCTCAGTGCGCTCACGTCGAAGGCCGGCTCGTGGCGGACAGCCACGGCGGCGTGCCGCAGGTGTCGACATGAACCTCGATGACTACAGCGAGGGGCGCCTGCGGTGGAAGTCCGTGCCGTCCTGGACCCGGTGCGCAACGCCGAGGATCAGGTCATCGGCATAGAGCGCGCCGACAATCGTGGCGCAGACGGGCTGCGCGGCGAGCGCCTGGGGGGGCTCCGCGGCCGCGCCGGGACGCCCCGCGCCCGGCCGCGCGGGTGGCACGTCGAAGGCATACGGCAGCACGACACACGGATGCCCGGTCTGGGCATTGGCCGCCACATCCGCCGAGGGCGCGCCGATGAACATGTCCAGGTCCTTCATGAACTCGCCCCACTTCGTCACCAGGACATGCCGACGACGCTGCAGCTGCAGATAGTCGAAGCCGCGCACGCGTCGTCCGTTGACGAAGCGCGGATTCCAGTCGGCCGGCGCCATCGGGTTGGCCGCCGAGGCAGGCGGCGTCGGGATCGGCGTGTCTGGCAACGCGGCGAGGTCGAGCCCGGTCTCTGTCGCCTTGCGCGTCACGTAGTCGTCGAACGCGGCGGCGTACTCGACACTCAGACTGCCCTGGCCAATGCCCGGCACGGTCGGCCGCGGACCGATCTCCCGCGGCTGCACGCCGAGATCCTTCAGCCGTGCGACCAGCGCTGCCGGCGCATCCGGATCGATGCCCACCCGCAGGCGTGACAGGCTGACGCGGCGGTCGAAGCGGAACGGCGTGGTGATGGTCGAGGGGTCCTTCGGATCGACCCCGTGGATGACGCTGAAGACCATCGCGCAGTCCTCGGCGGAGCGGCACATGGGGCCGACCCGATCCTGCGACCAGGCCAGCACCATGCCGCCGTACCGACTCACCCGCCCGAAGGTCGGGCGCAGCGCCGTGATGCCGCACCGGATGGCCGGCGACACGATCGACCCCTGCGTCTCGGTGCCGATGGCGAACGCGACGCAGCCGGCCGCGACGGCGGAGGCGGGCCCCGCCGACGAACCGCTGGACCCCTGCGACAGGTTCCACGGGTTGTTGGTGCGACCGCCGAACCACTGATCGTTCTGCGCGAAGATGCCGGTGGACAGCTTCGCCACCAGCACCGCACCGGCCTCGCGCAAGCGGACGACGATTTCGGCGTCCTCGTCGATGACCCGGTCCTTGAAGTCGGGGACGCCCCAGGTGGTCGGCGTGCCCTTGACCGCGAACAGATCCTTGAGGCCATACGGGAGTCCGTGGAGCGGCCCGCGATACCGGCCGGCCCCGATCTCGGCATCGGCCTTGCCCGCCTCGGCCAGCGCCTGCGACTCGAGCAGCGTGACGACACAGTTGAGCGTCGGGTTGAGGCGACGCAAGCGCGCGAGGTACACCTCGGTGAGGCGTGTGGCCGTGATCTTCCGCGCGCGCAGCAGGGCCGAGAGGCGGTGTGCCGGCAGGAACGCCAGATCGTCGTCGGAGTCGGGGACGGTGCCCGTCCACCCGTGCGGCAGCAGCGGCGACCGGGCGAATGCGGCGACGCCACGCTCCCGGACGAGCGACTCGAGCAGCGCGCCGGTGCCGCCGGGAAACGGCTGGAACTGACTCGCGGGCGGCTCGGCGTTGCCCAGCGGCAGGGGCGGGACGGGCGGGACCGGGGCGGTGGACGGCTGGGTGCCGGCGGGTGACGCGGGTGCCTGCGCGCGCAGCGCCGCCGCAGACCCGAAGTAGCCGGCGCCAGCCGTGGCCAGGGCGGCAAGCGTGAATGTGCGACGGTCGGGGGTCATCGTGGTCCCATCGGACGCAACTCGGCGTCCAGAAGCCTCACCAGCAGTGCAGTCCCATCGGAGGCGACGCGGAACTCGCCGTACCTGGCAGCCTGCCATGCGGCTGCCGTGCCCTCCTGGAAGTACCAGGCGTTGGTGCCCAGCTGCAGGCGACCCTTCCTGATGCGATAGGTCAGCCGATGCTCACCTGATGCGAGCGGCTCGCCGCGATCCAGACGGCGGAACTCGGCGACGGCGAAGCGGTCCGGCGCGATGATCAGGACGCCATCACGCGGCCAGCTGTCATCCTGCGGCCAGCGCCGGGCGATGGCGAACTCGAGACGCATGTAGTCGCCCTGGATGAGCGACCGGGGATCGAGCGGCGCCAGCCCGAGGACGACCGTCTCCCCCGTGGCGAGCAGACGCTCCTTCTGCACGACCTCCCAGGCGACGAGCCCGAGCACGGCGACCAGTCCGAGAACGATGAGGGCGCGACGCATCATGCCATCACCTCCCGGTCGGCACGGCGGAGCACGGCGACCAGCAGCAGGCACACCGCCCCGCTGGCGACGAGCACGGCCGACTTCTGCAGCAGCGTGAGCGACAGGCTGTAGTAGTGGATGCCGAGGAAGCCGATGAGGAAGGCGCCACCGAGCGCCACCAGTCCCGTTCGCCGCCGATCGAAGCCGAGCACCACGAGCAGGAGCGCGCCGCTCACGGCCGGGGTCGCGTGCGTCAGCACGCCGAGGGCCACGCTGGCCCCGATGACGGCCAGGAATACGGAAGACGACGGGGACACCGCGTGGTCGCGGGCCACCTGCAGGGCAATCCCGACGATGAGCGTGACGAAGACCGCGGTGAGCGGCCACGCCACTGGCAGCAGCATCGCCAGGAACGTGCGGTTGTAGCCCGAGGTGTCGATGAGGACGTCCAGTGTCGCCTGCAGGGCGAGCAACCCGCAGGTCGCGGTGGCGCTGGCCCAGGCCACGGGGTCGAGGGCCGGGATCCACCGCCGAAACGCCGGCAGGACGCGCCAGGCCAGCACGGGGACGGCCGCCGTGACGGCGGTCAGGAGCGCCAACGCGTACGGCACTCGCGCATCGAACGCCATCACCAGCGTCGCCACCACGATGGCCAGCGTGGCGCAGAAGCGGTACACCCCGTCGCGGAAGACCGCGATGAGCAGGGTCGACGAGACGATGGTGATGACCGTGGTCGGGCCGAGCGCGTTCGACAGCACGGCGAGTCCGCCGATCAGCATCAACTGCCCCGCGATCACCGTCACGAGCGCACACTGCCGCAGGAGGTGGCCGCCGGCGCGCGCGCGCAGCGCCACGCCGGCCGGCATCAGCGCGAGGCCCATCAGCATCGCGGCGCCGTCCACATGCGATCCGACGACAAGCGCAATCAGCCCCATCACGGTGCCGAGCAGGAACAGCGCCCCGACCCATGCCGCGGCGCCGATCAGCACGCGCAGATACCAGGGCAGGTCATCGTGGCTGGCAGTCGAGAGCGCGGCCCGGGCGGACACGTCGGCATCGCCGGGCAGCCACCCCGCCTGGCTCGCCTCGCGCAGGACGGCTCCCAGCGAACGTTCAGGCATCATCGCTCGTCGTCCCTGACCTGTCGGCGCAACCACGACACGGCGAGCGCGACCTCGAGGACCACCAACCCGGTCATGAGCAGCAGGCCGAGGAGATCGAGCCTCAGCGTCACCAGCAGCAGCCGACCGATCAGCGTCGTGACCAGGGCCATCACGCTTCCCGCAGCCATCGTGAGCATGAAGGCGTCGGGACGCACCAGCCGGTAGTAGGCCGCAGTCGTCGTCACGAGGAACGTCAGCACCATCAGCGAGAGCGGCCCGAGACCGCTGCGCCAGGTGGGCCACGCCAGCAGCGCCAGGCTCGGCCCCAGCAGGAGCAGCAGCGCGGTGCCGATCAGCACGCGTGGCGCCCAGCGATCGGCGAGCCACGGCACGCGCCGCAGGAACTGGGCCTCCCACGCCATCACGGCCAGCACGTGGACGCCGACGATGCCGAGGACCGTCGCGCTGTCCCAGCGCGGCCCGTCCAGGACCTGGATGACGTACAGGGCGTGCGCGACGTCCACCAGAGACACCACCAGCAGCCACAGCGGCGTGAAGCAGGCGGCCAGCGCCCACGGCAGCACCAGCAGCGCCCAGACGGCGAAGAGTCCCCACGGATCCGCGCCCGTCTGGTAGCCCTGACCGTAGACGGCCAGCATCGCGCCCACCAGCACCGACGCGGCAAACAGCAGCACACGCGCGAGCAATGTGTCGGGGCGCGCCAGTGCCCCGAGCGCGCACGCCGTCATGGCCGCGGCGATCAGCCAGAGCTTGCCGAACAGTCCGAGGGCGGCCCAGTTGAAGGCGAAGAAGGAGATGACGCCCGAGAGGACGAGACCGGCGCCGAACACCAGCAGGGCCGACGCCAGGAACCGGCGCCACTCCTGCGTCGTCGGTGTGCGACTCGCGAGCGCGAGGACTTGATGACGAGCGTTTGCGGAGATGTCCATCGCCGCCAGCGCCAGGCGCACGCGGTCGACCGTGGCTGGGCGATCGAGCGGATCGGCAGAAGACATGGGCACGGCTGAGCGGCGTCCAGTATAGAGCGCCGTCGGCTGCCGCCACTGTGCGAGGATCGCGCATGCGACTCACGCACGGTCTTGCCCTGCTCGTGGCGTGCCTGGTGGCGCTGCCGTTTGCGCAACGGACGCCCGCGTCACAACGCCCGCCCGCCACGGCCTCTCGGACGCCCAACGTCATCCTGATCCACGCCGACGACCTCGGGTGGGGCGACCTGTCGTCCTACGGCCAGCAGAAGTTCCGCACGCCGCACATCGACCGCCTGGCGGCGGAGGGCGCGCGGTTCACGAACTACTACTCGGGCAGCACCGTGTGCGCGCCATCGCGCGCGGCGCTGATGACGGGGCTGCATACCGGGCACGGGCGCATCCGCGGCAACGGCGAGATTCCGCTCGAGGATGCCGACGTGACGATGGCCGAGCACTTCAAGGCGCATGGCTATCGCACCGCGCTGGTCGGCAAGTGGGGGTTGGGGTACGAAGGCACGCCGGGCCTGCCCGAGAAGCAGGGGTTCGACGAGACGTTCGGCTACATGACCCACCAGCAACCGCATCGCCAGTACACCGACCGCCTCTGGAAGAACGGGCAGTGGGTCGCGGTCTCACCCACGCGTGACTTCACCAGCGACCTGTTCACCACCGCCGCCGTGGCGTTCATCGAGCGGACGTCGACGCAACCGTTCTTCCTGTACCTGGCCTATCCACTGCCACACGCCGAACTCCGGGCGCCCGACGACGCCGTGGCGCCGTACGTGGGACGGTTCCCGGAAACCCCGTTCGTGAACGCGAAGGCGGATGCGACCACGCCGATGCCGCCGTACACGGTGAGTGGAGGCTACCGTTCGCAGCCGACCCCGAAGGCGGTTTTCGCCGGCATGGTCACGCGCATGGACCAGGGCGTGGGGCAGGTGCTCGAGGCGCTGCGTGCGCGCGGGCTCGACCGCCACACGATCGTGGTGTTCACGAGTGACAACGGCCCGCACAAGGAAGGCGGGGCCGACCCGGAGTTCTTCGACAGCAACGGCCCGCTGCGCGGCATCAAGCGGGATCTGTACGAGGGCGGCATCCGCGTGCCGATGTTGGTGCGCTGGCCGGGTCATGTGCCGGCAGGAGTGGTGCGAGACACGCCGTGGGCGCACTGGGACGTGTGGCCGACCCTGGCCGCGGCGGCCGGCATCGCCGCGCCGACCGGGGTCGACGGCATCTCGATGCGCGACGCGCTGCTCTCGGCGCAGGCATCACAGACCCCGGATCGGACGCTCTACTGGGAGTTCCACGAGGGCGGCTACAAGCGGGCCGCCAGGCGAGGCGACTGGAAGGCCGTGTGGCTCGCGCCCGATCGCCCGATCGAGTTGTACGACCTGAAGAACGATGTGGGTGAAGCGCGCGACGTCGCTGCGGCGCATCCGGAGGTCGTGGCGCAGTTCCGGCAGTTCTTCGCGACGGCGCGGACGCCCTCGGAGCGCTGGCCGGGCCGCTGAGGGCCACAGCCATCGACGGGCGCATACAATGAGGACCTCACCTCTCAAGGAGTCTCGGCATGGCGTGGTCCCGGCGTCGGTTCGTTCAGTCGTCTGCAGCAGTCGCTTCCGGCCTGATGCTCGCGCGGGGTCGCGAAGCGGGCGCGTGGGCGGCCTCGCAACCGGCGACGTCCCCGGCCGGCACCAGCCTGATTCGCCTCGACAGCAACGAGAATGCGGCCGGACCCTGTGCCGCATCCGTCAAGGCGATTGCCGAGGCGACGCAGCGGTCTCACGTGTACCCGTTCCGCTACGACGGCGTGCTCGAAGCGGCCATCGCGAAGCGCCAGGGCGTCTCGCCGGCCAACGTGCTCACCGGCTGCGGGTCCTCGGAGATCCTGCTCAACGCGGTGCTGGCGTTCACGGACGAACGCCGCAGCCTGATCGCGCCTGTCCCGACGTTCGAAGAGCCCGCCCGGCGGGCGCGACAGTTGGGTCGCCCCGTGCACGACGTGCCGGTTGGCGCCGACCTGCAGGTCGATCTCGACGCCATGGCGCGCCTGGTGCCCGACGCAGGCCTGATCTTCCTCTGCAATCCGAACAATCCGACCAGTGTGGCGCTGCCGCTCGACCGCATCCGATCGTTCGTGACCGATGCGCTGGCGCGATCGCCCGACGTGGTCATCCTGCTCGACGAGGCGTACATCGAGTACGCCGACGGCGGCGGGGTCGCCTCGGCGCTGCCACTGGCCCTCGCGTCGCCACGCGTGCTCGTCAGCCGGACGTTCTCGAAGATGTACGGCATGGCGGGGCTGCGTGTCGGCTACGCGATGGGGCAGCCGGCGTTGCTGCAGCGGCTGGCGGCGTGGAGCCTGCCCATGAGCGTGAACACGATCGGTCTGCATGGCGCCATCGCCGCGCTCGAGGACACCGGGCTCGAAGCCCGCGAGCGCGCCCGGAACGCCGAGGCCCGTGCCTTCACCGTGCAGCGGCTCGAAGCGCTCGGCGCGAAGGTGCCGACCTCGCACGCCAACTTCGTCATGGCCGACATCGGGCGGGACTGCATCGCCTTCAGGGATGCGTGCCGCGCCCAGGGTGTGGCGGTCGGACGCCCGTTCCCGCCGCTCTCGAACTACTCCCGCATCTCGATCGGCACGATGGCCGAGATGCGGACGGCGTGCGACGTGTTCACGTCCGTGTTGAAGGCATGACCAGGGTGGGACGGCCCGCTCGCCGAGCGGGCCGCCTGCTCGCGACCGTGCTCGCCGCCGCGGTGCTGCAGGCGGACGGCTCCGCCTCCGCACCAGGTGCTGCGGCGGACAGGTCGGCGAGCCGTCCCTCCCAACAGGTGCAGCGCCAGGCGTGGCCGGTCGTCCGCCGCTATCCGGCACCGGAAGCGAGGCAGGCGGTCGCCGTCGATGCGACGCACTTCTACGCCATCACCAACCGGCGCATCGGGAAGTACGAGAAGGCCACCGGACGACGGGTTGGCGAGTGGGCCGACGTCGAAGGCGGCCCCTTCCTCCATCTGAACAGCGGCGTCGTCATCGACGGCGCGCTGTACAGCGCCCACTCGAACTACCCGGGCGTGCCGATGGTGAGCTCCATCGAGGTGTGGGACACGGTGTCGATGCGCCACGTCCGCACCATCGCCGTCGGCACGGGCCGCGGCTCGGCGACGTGGGTGGACCGTCGCGACGGGGCCTGGTGGGTGATGTATGCGCATTACCCTCCGCCCGCCGGCGAGCCGGGCAAGGGCCCCGAGTACTCGGTGCTGGTGCGCTACGACGCCGAGTGGCGCGAGACCGGCAGCTGGGCGTTCCCGAAGGCCGTGGTCGCGCGCTGGGACGGCATGAGCAGCTCGGGCGGCGTCTGGTTGCCGGACGGGCGGCTGCTGACGGCCGGGCATCATGCGCCGGAGCTGCACGTGCTGCGGCTGCCCACGGCTGGCGGCACGCTCGTGCTCGACGCGATCGTCCCCGTCGAGAGCAAGGGCCAGGGCATCGCGCTGGATCCCTCGGACCCGACGCAGGTGTGGTCGATTCAGCGCGCGAGCACCGAGGTGCTGGTGTCGCGCATGGCCTGGTGAGCCACACGCAGCGCCGTCACTTGCGATCGCGGCGCGCGATCGCCACCAGCTCGGCGCCGCCCATCGCGGTCTGCCCGACGGTCATCCCGATCACCTGATAGCCGGCGCCGCCGGCCTCGTCGAGTTCCTTCTGCAGTGTCGAGGTCTTGCTGGTCGCCACGAGGAGATAGTCCTCCGTCGGCTTGGGGTTGTCCTTGTCCCGCTCCATGATGACCACGACTTCCTCCCCGCCGAACAGTGACGAGAAGACGGTCTGCCCGGCGTAGTGATAGCCCAGGTCGGCCGCGGCCCGCATCTCCTTCTGCATGGTCCCGGTCTTGTTGGTGGCCAGCAGCTTGTAGGACATGGACGACGGCTTCGGGTTCTTCTGCATGACGACGACCGCCTCGGAGCCGCCGAATGCGGTTTCGCCGCCCATCACGGCCGCGAAGACGTACCCGGCCTCGGCCGCCGCGTTCATCTCCTTCTCCATGGTGGAGGTCTTGGACGTGGCCAGCACCTTGTACTCCCGGGCGGCGCTCTGCGCCAGGACGGGGATGGCCGACAACGAGAGGCAGAGGGTCAGGGCGAGTGTGCGCATGGTCATGTGAGAGGTGGGCGGCAGGGCGCCAAACGTGACGCAGCCGTAGTGTCGCACGCGGACGCGCCCTAGAATGACCAGCATGATCGCCATCCTGCGC
>LNFM01008428.1_pt1 | contig 32240 bp, 25 predicted proteins | sample 596031 | NCBI WGS metagenome assembly LNFM01 (sample SAMN04254537, study PRJNA301005) | activated carbon metagenome | isolation source: dual media filters at the Ann Arbor, Michigan drinking water treatment plant | place: USA: Ann Arbor | reverse complement strand
AGGACAACAAGCTGATCAAGCTGGCGATGGCGCTGGAGAAGATCGCGCTGGAAGACGATTACTTCATCAAGCGCAAGCTCTACCCGAACGTCGACTTCTACTCCGGCATCGTCTACAAGGCGCTGGGCATCCCGGTCAGCATGTACACCGCGATCTTCGCGCTGGCGCGCACCGTCGGCTGGATCGCGCAGTGGAAGGAGCTGATTGCGGACACCGACCAGAAGATCGGACGGCCGCGCCAGCTGTTCACCGGCGCCAAGAAGCGTGATTTCGTGGCGATGGGCAAACGCAAGTAAAAGAGTGGCCGGCGCCCCGCATGCAGCGGGGCGCTTTTTTATCAGGTGCAGACATGATCAAGGAATCCCGCGGTACCTCGCTGCTGTTCGGTGCCAACGCGCCGTTCGTCGAGGGCCTTTATGAACAGTACCTGAAGGATCCGCAGTCGGTGGAGCCGCGCTGGCGCGGCTACTTCGACGAGCTGCAGAAGCTCGACGACGGTCCCGCCGACGTTGCGCACTCCGAGGTTCAGCAGCGCTTCATCGATCTCGCGCGCAGCCGGCGTCCGGGCGGCGGAGGCGAGGCCGCGCAGCGCAGCCTGCAGAAACAGTTCGCGGTGATGCAGCTGATTTCGGCCTACCGTTTCCAGGGCAACCGCATTGCGGAGATCGATCCGCTGCAGCGGATTGAAAAACCGGCCATCGCCGAACTCGATCCGGCCCACTACGGGCTGACCGGGAACGACATGGACGCCGTGTTCGACACCGGCACGCTGCACGGCCCGGCGAAGGCCACGCTGCGGGAGATCCTGCAGTTCCTGCGCGACACCTACTGCCGAACCATAGGCGTCGAATACATGTACATGTCCGACATCCCGCAGAAACGCTGGATGTCGGAGAAGCTGGAGCCGACCCGCGGCCAGCCGACCTATGACGCGGCCTACAAGAAACACCTGCTCGACCGCCTGACCGCGGCCGAGACGCTGGAGAAATATCTCAATGCCAAGTACGTCGGCCAGACGCGGTTCTCGCTGGAGGGCGGCGACGGCCTGATCCCGATGCTCGACCACCTGCTGCAGCGCGCGGGTACCGCCGGCGTGCAGGAACTGGTGATCGGCATGGCGCACCGCGGCCGGCTCAACGTGCTGGTCAACACCCTGGGCAAGATGCCGAAGGACCTGTTCTCCTCCTTCGAGGGCAAGCAGCAGCCCGACGTGCTTGCCGGCGACGTCAAGTACCACGACGGCTTCTCGTCGAACGTGATGACCCCGGGCGGTCCGATGCACGTCACCGTCGCCTTCAACCCTTCCCACCTCGAGATCGTCAACCCGGTGGTCGAGGGCTCGGTGCGGGCGCGCCAGCATCGCCGCAAGGACCATGACGGCTCGCAGGTGCTGCCGGTGCTGATCCACGGTGACGCCGCGTTCTCGGGGCAGGGCGTGATCCAGGAAGTGCTGAACTTTGCCGAGACCCGCGGTTACGGCACCGGCGGGACGGTGCACATCATCATCAACAACCAGATCGGCTTCACGACTTCGGACCCGCGTGATGTGAAGATGCTGGAAGTGCCGATTTTCCACGTCAACGGCGATGATCCCGAGGCGGTGTGTTTCGCCACCGAGATCGCGCTTGAATACCGGATGAAGTTCAAGAAGGACGTGGTGCTCGATCTGATTTGCTACCGCAGGCTCGGCCACAACGAGCAGGACGAGCCGATGGTCACCCAGCCGCTGATGTACCGGCGCATCCACGGCCACCCCACGCCGCGCAAGGTCTATGCCGACCGCCTGATTAGGGAGGGTGTCATCGCCGAGACCGAGGCCGACCAGATGGTCGCCGAATTCCGCGATGCGCTGGACCGCGGTTACCACACCAACAAGACCATCCTGTCGAACTACAAGCCGCCGTTCGAAACCGACTGGAGCCTGTACAAGGGCACCAAGTGGAACGAGAACGACGACACCCGGCTGCCGCTGGAGAAGCTGCAGGCGCTGGCGCGCAAGGTCTGCGAGGTGCCGGCGAATTTCAAGCTGCATCCGCGGGTCGAGAAAATCATGCAGGACCGCCGGCTGATGGCCGAGGGCAAGCTGCCGCTGGACTGGGGCATGGCCGAAACGCTGGCCTACGCCTCGCTGCTGACCGAGGGCTACTCGGTGCGGCTGTCGGGCCAGGATTCCGGGCGCGGCACCTTCTTCCACCGCCATGCGGTGCTGCACGACCAGAACCGCGAGCGCTGGGACCAGGGCACCTGGGTGCCGCTGCAGCACCTCGCGACCGACCAGGGTGATTTTGTGGTCATCGACTCGGTGCTGTCGGAGGAGGGCGTGCTCGGTTTCGAATACGGCTATTCCACCTCGGGCCCGAAGGAACTGGTGATCTGGGAGGCCCAGTACGGCGACTTCGTCAACGGCGCGCAGGTGGTGATCGACCAGTTCATCGCCTCCGGCGAGGTGAAGTGGGGCCGCATGTGCGGGCTGACGATGATGCTGCCGCATGGTTACGAAGGCGCGGGCCCGGAACATTCCTCGGGCCGCATCGAGCGTTTCCTGCAGCTCTGCGCCGACTACAACATGCAGGTCTGCGTGCCGGCGACGCCGGTGCAGATGTATTACCTGCTGCGCCGCCAGATGATCCGGCCGCACCGCAAGCCGCTGATCATCTTCTCGCCGAAGAGCCTGCTGCGCCACAAGGAATCGGTGTCGCCGCTGGAGGAATTCGCCAACGACAAGTTCAATCCGGTCAACGAGGACTGGGATGCGCGCGAAATCAATCCGGAGAAGGTCGAGCGGGTGATTTTCTGCAGCGGCAAGGTCTATTACGACCTGCGCGCCGAGCGCCGCAACCGTGCCATCGAGAACCTGCCGCTGGTGCGCATCGCGCAGCTTTATCCCTTCGCGCACGAGGAATTCCGCGCGCAGATCGTGCGTTACAAGAATGCGAAGGAAATCGTCTGGTGCCAGGAAGAGCCGCGCAACCAGGGTGCATGGCGGCACATCCAGCATTACCTGATGCGCCACCTGCTGCCGCACCAGAAGCTGTATTACGCGGGCCGTGATTCCTCGGCTTCGCCGGCGGCCGGTTACAAGTCGCTGCATGAAAAGCAGCAGAAGGAACTGGTCGACCAGGCGCTGACGCTGGCCGGTGGCAGCGAGCCGCGGGCCTTCAAGCCGCGGCCCCTCGCCGAAGGCGAAGAGTTTTAAAATTTATCAATTAAATCAACAGGTTATGGAGTAATCATGCTCGTCGATGTGAAAGTGCCGCAACTCTCGGAATCCGTAGCCGAGGCGACGCTGGTGTCGTGGCACAAAAAAGCCGGCGAATACGTCAAACGTGACGAGAACCTGGTCGATATCGAGACCGACAAGGTCGTGCTCGAGACCCCGGCGCCGCAGGCCGGCGTGCTGGTGAAGATCGTCAAGGCGGACGGCGGCACGGTGACCAGCAACGAAGTCATAGCCACCATCGACACCGAGGCCAAGCCCGAAGCGGGCAAGGCGGAGGCGGCTCCTGCGGCTGCGGCAGCACCCGCCGCGGCGGCTCCGGCAAAGCCGGCGGCCGGCGCCCCGGCAATGCCTTCGGCGCAGAAACTCGCTGCCGAGAAAAACATCGACACCGCCTCGATCAGCGGCAGCGGCCGCGGTGGCCGCGTCACCAAGGGCGACGTGCTGCAGGCGGCGCAGGGCGGTGCAAAAGCGGCCGTCCCGGCGGCGCCGGCCACGGTGGCGGCGCGCCCGGCACCCGTCGTCGACCTCGGCGACCTCGGCGAACGTCCGGAGCAGCGCGTGCCGATGTCGCGCCTGCGCGCGCGCATCGCCGAACGCCTGCTGCAGTCCCAGTCCACCGCGGCGATCCTGACCACGTTCAACGAGGTCAACATGCAGCCGGTGATGGACATGCGCGCGAAGTACAAGGACAAGTTCGAGAAGGAGCATGGCGTCAAGCTCGGCTTCATGTCCTTCTTCGTCAAGGCTGCGGTGCACGCGCTGAAGAAATACCCGGTGGTCAATGCCTCGGTCGACGGCAATGACATCGTCTACCACGGTTACTTCGACATCGGCATCGCCGTGGGCAGCCCGCGCGGCCTGGTGGTGCCGATCCTGCGCAACTGCGACCAGATGTCGCTCGCCGACATCGAGAAGCAGATTGCCGAGTTCGGCAAGCGAGCCCAGGACGGCAAGCTGACCATGGAGGAACTGACCGGCGGCACCTTCTCGATCTCCAACGGCGGAACCTTCGGCTCGATGCTGTCGACGCCGATCATCAATCCGCCGCAGAGCGCGATCCTCGGTGTGCACGCGACCAAGGAGCGCCCGGTGGTCGAAAACGGCCAGATCGTCATCCGGCCGATGAACTACCTCGCGCTGTCCTACGACCACCGCATCATCGACGGCCGCGAAGCCGTGCTGTCGCTGGTGGCGATGAAGGACGCGCTGGAGGATCCGGCGCGGCTGTTGCTCGACATTTAGGGCGGTAAATGGTGATTGGTAACCGGTAAATAGGTGTAGAGCACCATTGCCGGCCAATCACCAATTACCAGTCACCAATCACCTGTTTGAAAATCATGGCCAAAAATTTCGACGTAGTAGTCATCGGCGCCGGCCCCGGCGGATATATTGCAGCGATTCGCGCGGCTCAACTGGGAATGCAGGTCGCCTGCATCGACGAGTGGAGCACACCGGATGGCAAACCCGCACCCGGCGGCACCTGCACCAACGTCGGCTGTATTCCGTCGAAGGCGCTGTTGCAGTCCTCCGAAAACTTCGACCATGCCGGCCATGCCTTTGCCGAACACGGCATCCAGGTCAAGGGCCTCGCGATCGACGTCGCGCAGATGCTCAAGCGCAAGGACAAGGTCGTCAAGCAGAACAACGACGGCATCCTCTACCTGTTCAAGAAGAACAAGGTGACCTTTTTCCACGGCCGGGGGGCCTTTGCCGGCGGCAGTGCCGGCAACTGGCAGATCCAGGTTTCGGGCAAGACCGCCGATGTGCTGACCGCGAAACACGTGATCATCGCCACCGGCTCCAATCCGCGCGCGCTGCCCGATGTGCCCTTCGACAACAAGCTGATCCTCGACAATGCCGGCGCGCTGGCGATCGGCGAAACGCCGAAGAAACTGGGCGTCATCGGCGCCGGCGTCATCGGCCTCGAGATGGGCAGCGTCTGGCGGCGGCTGGGTGCCGAAGTCACCGTGCTGGAGGCGTTGCCGGCCTTCCTCGGCGCGGTCGACGAGCAGGTCGCGAAGGAGGCGCTGAAAGTGTTCACCAAGCAGGGCCTGGCGATCCACACCGGCGTCAAGGTCGGCAAGATCACCGCGAAGAAAAACGTCACTATCGAATACACCGACAGCGGCGGCGCGGCGCAGACCCTGACCGTGGACAGGCTGATCGTGTCGATCGGCCGCGTGCCCAACACCAACGGCCTCAACGGCAATGCGGTGGGTCTCAAGATCGACGAACGCGGCTTTGTCGCGGTGGACGGCGACTGCAGGACCAACCTCGGCAATGTCTGGGCGGTGGGCGACGTGGTGCGCGGCCCGATGCTGGCGCACAAGGCGGAGGAAGAGGGTGTCGCGGTGGCCGAACGCATCGCCGGCAAACACGGCCATGTGGATTTCAACACCGTGCCCTGGGTGATCTACACTTCGCCGGAGATCGCCTGGGTCGGCAGGACCGAACAGCAGCTGAAGCAGGAGGGCGTCAAATACCGCGCCGGCTCCTTCCCGTTCATGGCCAACGGCCGCGCGCGGGCGCTGGGCGACACCACCGGTTTCGTCAAATTCCTCGCCGACGAGAAAACCGACCGCATCCTCGGCGTGCATATCATCGGCCCGATGGCCTCCGAGTTGATCGCCGAAGCCGTGGTGGCGATGGAGTTCGGCGCGTCTTCGGAAGACATCGCGATGATCTGCCATGCCCATCCCTCGCTGTCCGAGGCGATGAAGGAAGCGGCGCTGGCGGTCGACAACCGGACGCTCAACCTGTAATCCGCGGCGCGGATTCTCCGCGCCGGTTTCCGGGTTTTTCCCTTGGCCGCCGATTTCCTCCACTTCCTGCGTGCCCGTGCCGCCGAACACGGCTTCACGCCGGATGAGGCCCAGCTCGCCGCCGCGCGCGAACTGCAGCGCGTCCACGATGACCTCGGCCAGCGCCAGCAGCGGCGCGGCCTGCTGAGTTTCCTCAGCCGCAACCGCAGTGTCAGGGGCGTCTACCTCTGGGGCGGCGTCGGGCGCGGCAAGAGTTTCCTGATGGACGGTTTTTTCGCCTTCGTGCCGGACGTCAGCAAGAAGCGCGTGCATTTCCACCGCTTCATGCAGGAGATCCACAAGGCGCTGCTGGCGCACCAGGGGCAGGAGTCGCCGATGGCGCTGGTCGCGCGCGACATCGCCGCCAAAGCGCAGATCCTCTGCCTTGACGAATTCCATGTCACCGACATCACCGACGCGATGCTGATGCGGCGCCTGCTCGAGGGCCTGATGGAGGAGGGCGTGGTGCTGCTGACCACGTCGAACTTCGAGCCGCGGGAGCTCTACCGGCATGGTCTGCAGCGCGTGATGTTCCTGCCGGCAATCGACCTGATCCTGGAGCGCATGACCGTGGTCAATGTCGATACCGGCATCGACTACCGGCTGCGCGAACTGGAGAAGGCCGGCACCTACCACCTCGGGCCCGATGCCGATGCGCGGCTGGCCGATGCCTTTGGCCACATCGCCAGCGATGCCGGCGACGATGCGCCGCTCGACATCGAGGACCGGCTGATCCGCGTGCGCCTCCAGGCGCCGGGTGTGGCCTGGTTCGATTTTCCCGAACTCTGCGCCGGGCCGCGCGGCAAGCCGGACTACATCGAGCTGTCGCGGCGCTACCACACGGTGCTGATCTCCGGTGTGCCGCGTTTCACCGAAAACGACGGCGACACGCTGCGCCGTTTCGTGTGGCTGGTCGACGAGTTCTACGACCGGCGGGTCAAGCTGATGCTCGGCGCCGCGGTGCCGGTGGATGAACTGGTTGCCGATGCCGCCGACAGCGACGGCTTCCAGGCCCATCTCAACGCCTCGCTGAAGGAGCGTCTTGCCAGCCGGCTCACCGAAATGCAGACCCGGCAGTACCTGGCGCAGCCGCACCTGCCCTGATTGGTCGTAGTATCCGGTTTTACGACTGTATTACCAGAGGGGGAAACCATGGACCGCTGCAGGGCGTACCGGATCCACAACGACGACAACAGCATTGCCGGCCGGATCGAGGATGTATCCGTCGCCGGCATCGGCCGCGGCGAGGTGCTGTTCCGCACCGCGTATTCCAGCGTCAATTTCAAGGATGCGCTGGCCGCCACCGGCGCCGGCGGCAGGATCATCCGCAACTATCCGCTGACCGGCGGCATCGATGCCGCAGGCACGGTCATCAGCTCCAGCGACGCCCGTTACAAGGCCGGCGACGAAATCATCTGCACCAGCTATGACATGGGTGTCGCCCATGACGGCGGCTTCTCCGAAATCTGCCGTGTGCCCGCCGACTGGGTGGTGCCGCTGCCGCAGGGGCTGACGCTGTTCGATGCAATGGCGCTGGGCACGGCGGGTTATACCGCGGGCCTGGCGGTCGAACTGCTCGAACTCAACGGCCTCGCGCCGAACAACGGCAAGGTATTGGTCAACGGCGCCACCGGCGGCGTGGCGAGCCTGGTCATCGACATGCTGGCGGCGAACGGATACGGCATCACCGCAGTCACCGGCAAGGCTGCGGAACATGATTTCCTGAGGAAACTCGGCGCCACCGAAATCCTCGACCGCAAGGCCATTGACTACGGCAGCCGCCCGCTGGAAAAGCCGCTGTGGGCCGCCGCCTTCGATTCGGTCGGTGGCGAGCAGCTCGGCTGGCTGACACGCACACTGGCACCGCAGGGGCTGATCGCCAGCTTCGGCAATGCCGGCGGCATCGAACTGAAGACCACGGTGCTGCCCTTCATCCTGCGCGGCCTGCGCCTGATCGGTGTCGATTCGGTGAATACACCGATGCCGCTGCGGCGGCGGGTGTGGGCGCGGCTGGCCGGCGACCTCAAACCGCGCCACCTCGCCGACATCGCGCAGACGATCACGCTGGAGGAACTGCCGGCGTATTTCCAGCGCATGCTGAAGGGCGAAATCCGCGGCCGTGCCGTGGTCAGGATTTCGTAAGCGCCGGCGGGTCATAATGATCTTGCGCGGAACCCGGCAATAAAAACCACGGGGCCGTGCCAACCTCTGGAGGAGACATGGGCGCCTGCGCCGAACTGCATCGCCGTTCGATCCATGACCGCGAGGCCTTCTGGGCCGAAGAGGCGCGGCGCATCCACTGGCACCGCCGCTTCGACACGGTTCTCGAATACAGCCGGCCGCCCTTCGCGCGCTGGTTCGTCGATGGCGAGACCAACCTCTGTTACAACGCCGTCGACCGCCACCTGGCGGACCGCGGAGATCAGCCGGCGCTGATCCACATTTCCACAGAGACCGGTACCGAAAAGACCTGGACCTACCGCGAACTGCATGCCGCGGTGAATACGATGGCGGCGGTGATTGCCGCCCAGGGTGTCGGCCGCGGTGACCGCGTGCTGCTCTACATGCCGATGATCCCCGAGGCGGTGTTCGCGATGCTCGCCTGCGCACGACTGGGCGCGGTGCACTCGGTGGTCTTCGGCGGTTTCGCCGCTGCGAGTTGCGCCTCGCGCATCGATGATGCGAAGCCGAAGCTGCTGGTGACCGCGGATGCCGGGCTGCGCGGCGGCAGGGCCATCCACTACCAGCCGCTGGTCAACGAGGCGTTGCGGCTGGCGAAGCATCCGCCGCGGAAGGTGCTGGTGGTCAACCGCGGCATCGATCCGGATTTCCGGCCGCTCGCCGGCCGCGACCTCGATTACGCGGCACTGGCGCGCGAACACAGGGGTGCACAGGTGCCGGTGGCCTGGCTCGAATCGAATGAACCTTCATACATTCTTTACACCTCGGGCACCACCGGAAAACCGAAGGGCGTGCAGCGCGACACCGGCGGTTATGCGGTGGCGCTGGCGGCGTCGATGGACTACCTCTACGCCGGAAAACCCGGTGAAACGATGTTCACCACTTCCGACGTCGGCTGGGTGGTCGGCCATTCCTACATCGTCTACGGCCCGCTGATCCACGGCATGACGACGATCCTCTACGAAGGCCTGCCGATAAGGCCCGATGCCGGCATCTGGTGGAAAATCGTCGCCGAGAAAAAAGTCAGCGTGATGTTTTCATCACCGACCGCCGCGCGGGTGCTGAAGAAACAGGATCCCGCGTACCTGAAGCAATACGACCTGTCCTCGCTGCGCCATCTTTTTCTCGCCGGCGAGCCGCTCGACGAGCCGACCCACCGCTGGTTGCACGAGGCCATCGGCAAACCGGTGATCGACCATTACTGGCAAACCGAAACCGGCTGGCCGATCCTGTCGCTGGCGCCGGGCATCGAGCCGGCGCAGGTGAAATACGGCAGCCCGGGTTTTCCGGTCTTTGGTTACGACCTGAAACTGCTGCGCGAATCCGACGCGACGGAAGCTGCACCGGGCGAGAAGGGCGTGCTGACCATCCGGCCGCCGCTGCCGCCGGGCTGCATGAGCACGGTGTGGGGCGACGACGAACGTTTCGTCAATACCTATTTCCGCACCTTCCCGAAACAGCTGCTGTATTCGACCTTCGACTGGGGCCTGCGCGACGCGGAGGGCTACACCTTCATCCTCGGCCGCACCGACGATGTCATCAACGTTGCCGGCCACCGCATCGGCACCCGCGAGATCGAGGAGGCGGTGCAGTCGCATGCCAACATCGCCGAGGTCGCGGTAGTGGGCGTTGCCGATCCGGTGAAGGGGCAGATGCCACTGGCCTTCGCGGTGGTGAAGGATCAATCGAAAATCGATACCGAAGAACGCCGCGCGCAGCAGGAGCAGGAAGTGCTGGCCGCGGTCGATCATCATCTCGGCGGCATCGCACGTCCGAAACGCGTGCTGTTCGTCAGCCTGCTGCCGAAGACACGTTCGGGCAAGCTGCTGCGGCGCTCGCTGCAGGCGCTGGCCGAGGGACGCGATCCCGGCGATCTCACCACCATCGAGGATCCGGCGGCGCTGGAGCAGATCCGCGGCGTGCTGGGACAGTAAGTTTCGCCACCCTCGTATATCATAAGTATTTGTTTTAATTAATATTTTTGTATTCCGGCAATATCCGCCCGGCGGCAGCATCCAGGCCGCTGGACTGGGCTGCCGAAGGCGGGCAACATCCGCGCTCGATATTTCCAGGGATCGTTTTCCGATGAGCACCCGCAAGTATCTCGCCGTGCGCCCGGTGCGCAACGGCAAGGGCATCGTCGCGCTGCGCGGTTTCAGGCGCGGTGCCACGGTCTGCCGCATCCGTGGCCGCATTGTCAGTGCCGACACCGTCTGGGGCTACTGGCAGCGCGGCAACACCCGCCGCGGCGAAAACTGTTTCCGTTTTGATGCGGACCGATACCTTGATCCCGAAGGAGAGATCGGCGCCTACGCCAACCACGCCTGCAATCCCAATACCGGCATCGTCAAGGATGCGCGCGGCCTGAAACTCGTTGCGCTGAGATCAATCCCGGCCGGCGAGGAGATCACCCATGACTACTCGACATTGTTGGGTGCGGACGACGTGTGGACGATGAAATGCAACTGCGGGAATGCGGGCTGCCGCCGGGTGGTGCGCAACGTGGCTAAAATGCCGGGCACGCTGCTGCGCCGTTATCGCAGGCTGGGCGTCATCCCGGAGTTCATATTGTCGACCTGCGGCTGACGACAGCGCGGGCCGCGCTACACTTGCCGTTCATTCACTGATGCAAAACTCGGACAAGGAGAACCCCATGAACAGAATGATGAACCGGATACTCCCGGCGCTGGCTGCGGGCCTGCTGCTGGCGGGACTTGCCGGCTGCCAGAAGGAAGAAGGGCCGGCCGAACGTGCCGGCAAGGCGCTCGACAACGCGGTGCAGGAAGCCGGCAAGAAAATCGAGCAGGCCGGCGAGAAGATCCAGGAAGCCGCGAAGGAAGCGGAAAAGAAGTAACGATGCCGCGCGGGCACGGCAGGCGCAAAAGCCTGCCGTCCGCGGGGATGCCGGTCAGGCGCGCAGGTGCGCCGTCGCCTCTTCCTCGGCCCGCTGCTTGATTTCGTAGGCCATCGGGTTTTTCATTTCCTCGAGGATGTGGCCGACCAGGCCGATCGCGCGCGCCAGCACGCCGATGCCGCGGACGATTTTCCACGGCAGCTGCAGTTCGCTGGCAATCGCGCCGATGGCACCGGTGGCGTTGACCGGCAGCGATTTGCCATAGGCCTTCTCGGCCTGTTCGCCGACTTTGCGCATCAGTTTCACATAGGGGCCGTCGTAACCCTGTTCGGCGGCGATCTGGAACAGCCGCGGCGCGCGCGGATCGACCGGCTTGTGCAGCGTGTGGCCGATGCCGGGGACGATCTGTTTGCGGCTCCTGAAGCGTTCGACGATTTCGGCGGCGAGCTTGTCGAGGTCGGCGTCGGCTTTCGGATCGGGCAGGGCTTCCTGCAGCATGCGCGCCGCGGTTTCCATGCTGCCGACAAAAACGCTGCCCAGCCCGCAAAGTCCGGCGGCGACGGCGGCCTGCATCGCTTCCGGCGCGCCGGTGTAGGTCATGCGTGCGGCGATCGAACTCGGGGTCAGGCCGTGCTCGACCAGCGTCACCGCAATGGCGTTGAACATCACCGATTCGCGCTGCGTCGGCAGGCGGTCGGTCATTTCGAGGAAGGCCATGTCGCCCAGCGACAGCTTGCCGAGGATGTCGGTGCACAGGTCGTGGCCCTTGACGGTAATGCGGTCGACGGCGCTCCAGGCGATGTCGGTGCGGATGGATTTGCGTTTGGGCATGGCGGGTTTCCGGGGTTGATGTGGCTCAAGTTTGCCGCTGATATCCCCGGGTGTCGCGGATTTACGGGGATAGGACGGATGGTTTCATTCTAAAATGAGGCCTCTGCCCGCGCATCATCCGGAGTCCATCATGCAAATGCCCGTCAAAAAAGACATGCCTGCGGCCGCCGTCAGCCCGACGCAGGTTCTCAGCCGTTACCTGGCCTCGATCCGTTACGAGGACATCCCCGTGCCGGTGGTTGCGCGCACCGAGGAACTGTTCCTCGACTGGTTCGCCTCGGCGCTGGCCGGCAAGGGTGCGCGGCCGGTGGAAACCATCAATGCTTTCGCCGCGGCGATGGGGCCGCAGGACGGCCGTGCCGAGAACCTGCTGACGCGCAAACGCACATCGCCCTTCTTCGCGGCGCTGGTCAACGGCGCGGCCTCGCATTTCGTCGAGCAGGACGATCTGCACAACAGCTCGGTGCTGCATCCCGGCACGGTAGTGTTTCCGGCGGTGCTGGCTGCCGCTCAGGACACCGGTGCCAGCGGCAGGGAACTGATTGCCGCCGCGGTGGCCGGTTACGAATGCGGCGTGCGTGTCGGCGAATTCCTCGGCCGTTCGCATTACAAGGTGTTCCATACCACCGGCACCGCGGGCAAACTCGCGGCGGCGGCGGGTGTTGCGCATGTGCTGAAGCTCGACGCCGGGAAGATGCAGCATGCGCTGGGTTCGGCCGGCACGATGGCCGCGGGCCTTTGGGAGTTCCTGCGTGATGCCGCGGATTCGAAACAGCTGCACACCGCGAAGGCGGCGGCCGACGGCCTGATGGCGGCGTACATCGCGCGTGACGGCTTCACCGGCGCGCATGCGATTTTCGAAGGCAGGCAGGGCATGGCCGCGGGCATGTCGAGCGACGCCGATGCGCGCTGGCTGACCGACGGCCTCGGCACGCGCTGGGCCACCGCCGAGACCTCGTTCAAGTTCCATGCGTCCTGCCGCCATACCCATCCGGCCGCCGATGCGCTGCTGACGCTGATGCAGGAGCACGCATTGAAGGCCGATGACATCGTCAAAGTCACCGCGCATGTGCACCAGGGTGCGATCGATGTGCTCGGTCCGGTGACCGACCCGCAGACCATCCACCAGTCGAAGTTCTCGATGGGGTTCGTGCTTGCGCAGATTGCGGTGCTGGGACGCGCGGCACTCGCGGATTTCACGGAAAAATCATTAAAAAACAAAGAGATACGTAATTTTCATGACCGCGTAAGCATGGTTCTCGACGCGGAGGTTGATGGCGCCTATCCGAAACGCTGGCTGGGCCGGGTGTCGGTGCAGACCCGGGATGGCCGCAGCCTCGAGTGCCGGGTCGACACCCCGAAAGGTGATCCCGGCAACACGCTGTCGCGCGCCGAACTCGAGGACAAGGCGCAACGCCTGGTCGGCTACTCGCAGGCGGCGACACCGGAAGAAGTGCAGGCAATCATTGCGCGCATCTGGCGGCTGCGTGACGAAGGCAGTATCCGCGATTTTCTTGCCGGCCACTGACATCATTTCCCCGGACCATCATCCCGTGCGCCGCTTTCTGCCGCTCATTGCTGTTGCGCTGATCGCAGCTGCGGCGATTTTTTTCATCGCGCGTCCGAAGCCGGTGGCCGTGCAGTTCGTCACCGCGGCCGCGGCCGACATCCAGACCAGCGTCGTTGCCAGCGGCCGCGTGCTGCCGCCGGCACGGGTCGACATCGGCGCGACGATCACCGGCCGCGTCGAGACGGTGCGCGTGCGCGAAGGCGCGCGGGTTGCTGCCGGCGAAGTGCTGGTCGAACTCGAACAGCATGAACTGAAGGCGGCCGCCGCACAGGCGCAGGCGGCGCTGAAGCGGGCACAGGCGCGGGTCAGCTCGGTGCAAACCCTGGCGCTGCCGACAGCGGTGGCGGCTCAGCAGCAGGCGCAGGCGAACCTGTCCCTGGCCGAACGCGAAGCGCAGCGCGCGCGCGACCTGGTGGCGAAAGGGTTCGTCAGCCAGTCGCGGGTCGAGGATGCCGAGCGCCAGCTCGAAGTGGCGCGCAGTGCGCTGGCCAGCGCGCGCGCCCAATCCGGCGCGCAATCCTCCGGCGGCGCCGAAGCGCAGCAGGCGCAGAGCCAGCGGGTCGAAGCGGAGGCCGCACTGCAGCTGGCGCAGGCCAGACTGGAACAGGCGCTGATCCGTGCGCCGGCGGCCGGCGTGGTGCTTGAACGCGTGATCGAGCCCGGCGACATTGCACAGCCCGGCCGGCGGATGATGACGCTGGCGCTTGACGGCGCGGCGCGGCTGATCGTGCAGGTCGATGAAAAGAACCTGCCGCTGATCAGGGCCGGCGCAGTGGCGACCGCGGCCGCCGATGCCTTCCCCAATGAGCGTTTCGAGGCCGTCGTCAACTACATCTCGCCCGGCATCGACGCCGCACGCGGCACGGTGGAACTGCGCCTCGATGTGCCGAAACCGCCGGATCTGCTCAAGTCCGACATGACGGTGGCCATCGATGTGCCGGGGCCGCTGCTGAAAAACACACTGATGCTGCCGGCGGAAGCAATCCGCCAGCTGCAGACCGATGCACCCTGGGTGCTGGTCGAACGCGAGGGCAGGGCGGTGCGTGTGCCGGTGAAAACCGGCCTGCAGACCCAGGGCCGGGTGGTCATCAGTGAGGGCATCCGGGCGGGCGAGCGGGTGATCCTGTCCCGCGACATCGAGGCCGGCGCCCGCGTGCGCGGCCAGGAATGACCCCCGGTTTCGAACTCGCCGTCGCGCTGCGTTTCCTGCGCGAGGGGCGCATGCAGACCGCGCTGATCATCGGCGGCGCGGCGATCGGCGTCGCGGTGATTTTTTTCATCACCGCGGTGCTCACCGGCGTTCAGGGTGATCTGATCAAGCGGGTCACCGGTGCGCAGCCGCATGTCGTGGTCAAACCGCCGGAGGAAATCGTGGCCCCACTGGTCGCGGGCAGCGAAGAGGCGCCGCGCCTGGCCTCGGTGCAGGCACGGCCGCAGCGACTGACCACCATTGACGGCTGGCCGGCGCTGGCGCGCGCCACCGAAATGACCGAGGGCGTCATCGCCGTGGCGCCGGTGGCCTCGGGTTCCGCACTGGGCATCAAGGGCGATGCTTCGCGTTCGGTGGTCATCGTCGGCACCGAACTCGAACGTTACCTGCGGGTGGTGCGTCTCGACGACAAGGTCAAGGCCGGCGTGCTGCAGCTCGATCCGGGCGATGCGCTGATCGGCATCGAACTGGCGAAGGATCTCGGCGCGGTGCTCGGCGACCGTTTCCGGGTGCAGTCGGCGACGGGGGGCAGCGAGGTGTTCCGCATCCGCGCGCTGCTTGACCTCGGCTCGCGCGAACTCAACCGGCGTTATGTCTACACCGACCTGCGCGCGGCGCAGAGCCTGCTCGGCATTCCGGGGCGCATCACCAACCTTGATGCCGCGGTGCGCGACATCATGCAGGCCGACGTGGTCGCGGCGCGCCTGCGCGCGCAATCCGGCCAGCTGATCGAAAGCTGGATCCAGACCAACAACCAGGTGTTCACCGCGATCAAGAACCAGGACATCATGACCCTGCTGATCCGCTTTTTCATCACTGTTGTCGTTGCGCTGGGCATTGCCAGCGTGCTGGTGGTGTCGGTGGTGCAGAAACGCAAGGAAATCGGCATCCTGCGCGCGATCGGCGCGACGCGGCGGCAGATGCTGGCGGTGTTCCTGATGCAGGGCGTGATCGTCGGCGTCGGCGGCGCGCTGCTCGGTTCGGGACTGGGGCTGATGCTGGTATCGCTGTTCAGCCGCATCCTGCGCAATTCCGAAGGCGAGGCGCTCTTTTCGCTGACCTTCGATTTCGGCTTGATCGGCATCGTCGTGGCCGCCGCCGCCGTGCTGGGCCTGCTGGCCGCGGTGCTGCCGGCACGCAATGCCGCGCGGCTCGATCCGGCGCAGGCGATACGGGGCTGATGCGATGACGCAGCCGCTGGTTCTGCTGCAGGGATTGCGCAAGACCTACAACGAAGGCCTGCCCAATGCCGAGGAGGTGCTGCACGGCATTGACCTCGAGATCGCCCCCGGCGAATTCACGGCACTGATCGGACCTTCCGGTTCCGGCAAAAGCACGCTGCTCAATGCGCTGGGCCTGCTGGAGACGGCGTCCGGCGGACGTTACGAACTCGCGGGACGCGACGTGACGGTGTTTGGCGACGACGAGCGCACGCGGGCGCGGCACGAGGTGCTGGGTTTTATTTTCCAGTTCCACCACCTGCTGCCGGCATTCACCGCGCTGGAAAACGTGATGCTGCCGGGATTGATGCGGCCGAAGGAAAGTGGCGGCGTGGAGGCCATCCGGCGCAGGGCGGCCGAACTGCTTGAAGCGGTGGGGCTCGCCGATGCGATGGACAAGAAGCCGCAGCAGCTTTCCGGCGGCATGCAGCAGCGGGTGGCGATCGCGCGTTCACTGGTGCTGGCGCCGCGGCTGGTGCTGGCGGACGAACCGACCGGCAACCTCGACACCCACACCAGCGACAGCATTTTCGAACTGCTGCGGCGCTTCAACCGCGAGTCCGGTACCGCGCTGCTGATCGTCACCCACGATCCGCGGCTGGCGGCGCGCTGCGACCGCATTGTCGAACTGGTCGATGGCCGGATCGCGGATGACCGGCCCAACCTGCGGTCCTCCTGAATCGTGGCGCGCGACCGCGCTTGAGTGACTTATTTCACGGTGACGGCCTGAAACCGCGTGCTGTCCTTTTTTGCCGCGACGCGCCCGGGTTATAGTGCGGAAAAACGAGCCCCGGCCCTGGCCGCGGCTTCGAAAGCGGTGACCGGGGGTGATGATGGACGGATCGGGGTCGGATTCATCGATTTTGCATCATGATTGCCCGGCGAAGCATCGACCCGGCCGGCGCCTCGCCATCGCGGCGGCAGTGGCTTCCTGTTTCGCGGGCACCGCACTCGCCAATCCGGCCAATCCCCAGGTCGTTCATGGCACGGCCGGTTTTTCACAGGCCGGCAACATCCTCACGGTTACCAATGCCCCGAACACCATCATCAACTGGGGCAGTTTCTCGATCAACGCCGGAGAACTCACGCGCTTCGTTCAGCAGTCGGCGAATTCCGCGGTACTCATTCTCGGCGCGCTGCAATCCAACGGGCGTGTGTTCCTGATCAATCCCAACGGCATCACCTTCGGCGCCGGTGCGCAGATCGACGTCGCCGGACTGGTGGCTTCGACACTCAGGCTCAGCAATGAGGATTTTCTCGCGGGTCGCTTGCGCTTCACTGAGGGCGCCATTGCAAATAGTATTATTAATCAAGGTGTCATAAATTCAGGCGCGGTTTACCTGGTCGGCAGCGCGGTGATCAACGAGGGGCTGATCACCAGCCCGCGCGGCGAGATCGTGCTGGCGGCGGGACAGAGCGTCGAACTGGTCAGCCCGGCCACCCCCCATCTGCGCGTGGAAATCGTGGCGCCGGACAACGAGGCGCGCAATCTCGGCACCCTCAGCGCCGAGGCGGGGCGCATCGGCATCTATGCCGGGCTGATCCGTCATGAGGGCACGGCCCGTGCCGATACCGCCGTGCTGGAAAACGGCCGCATTGTGTTGAAGGCGACCCGTCAGGTCGAACTCGGCGCAGGCAGCCTGCTGTCGGCCGCGGCGCCTGCCGGGGGTGACGGCGGTTTCATCGAAACCAGCGCGCAGAATGTCAGCGTGGCCGCAACCGCGCGCGTCACCACGCAGGCCGCCAGCGGCAACACCGGCACCTGGCTCGTCGACCCCACCGACTTCAGCATCGCCGCCAGCGGCGGCAACATCACCGGCGCCGCCTTGTCCGGCCAGCTCGACTCGAACAACATCGTGCTCGCCACCGATGCCGCAGGCGGCGGCAATGGCGACATTTTCGTCAATGACACCGTCACCTGGGCGAATGCGAACACGCTCACGCTGAACGCGCATCGTCACATCGACTTCAGCGGCGGCGGCCTGCTCGACGGCGGCAGCAGCGGCATGATCCGGCTCAATGCCGGCCTCGGCGGCAGCAGCGGCAGCATCGTCGCCCATCCCTCAAACACGGTGGTTCGTGGCAACACCCTGGTTGCCAATGCGCTGACCGGCATCGGCAGCCTCGTCCATCCGCTGCGCACGCAGGTTCAAAGCGCGGCATTTTCCAATACGCTTACCGGCGGCATTGTTGCCGCCAACACCGGCAATGTGACGGTGGCTGCGCGCAGCACAAATGGCGACATCGACATCCGCACCGCCGACGGCGTGAACGTCGCTTCCGACGCTGCCAACCGTGGCGGCAATATCACGGTTGCTTCGCTCAGCGGCGTCGACGGCTTGACGACCACCGGTAGCGGCAATATCAGTCTGTCTGGCGGTGCCGGCGGTGGCACTGACGGTGCCGGCAATTTCGGCGGCGACGGTGGTTCGGTGACACTGGACGCGGTACTCACGGCGGCCGGTGTGGCAACCCTGTCGGGGGGCGCTGGCGGTTATGCCGGCCCGGATGTCGCCTTCGGCGGCTTGGGGGGATCGGTGGTGGTCAATGCCGGACTGAATGCCGCCGGCGTGAACCTGTTGGCGGGACAGGGTGGCCGTGCCAGTGGAATTCCCAGCGCGGGTACCGGCACCGGTGGCGCGGGTGGGGCAGTGGCCGTCCATGCGCTGGTCAATTCAAGCCAAACCGCGACCCTGAGGGCCGGCAATGGCGGCTCGGGCGGACAAACAAATGTGGGCACCGGTGTAGGCGGTAGTGGCGGCTCAGTCACGATCAATGCCGGCCTCACGGCAATGCAGGTGCTGGGTGTTTACGCCGGCACCGGCGGGGATGGGAATGCCAACTCGTTAGGCAATGGCGGCAGTGGTGGCAGTGGCGGCTCGATCGCAATAGGTGCCGCCCTTGTATCGGGTCAGTCCTTGACCCTTCACGCCGGTAGCGGGGGAGGGGCAGGGCTGGGCAGCGGCAGTCACGGGGGGGCTGGTGGCAACGTCAGTGGCAACAGTGCAGGCACCGTGACTGCGGCATCTGCCATCGAAATCAGGGGCGGGGACGGACGGAATGGTCAGGGTAGTGACTCCTCCGTGGTTGAGGCAGGGGGCAATGGCGGTGCGGGCGGATCGATCAACCTCTCCGGCACGGTGGTGGGTGGAGGATCTCTGCTGTCCGAGGCAGGTAGCGGAGGTATTGGAGGCAACGCTAGTAATAACTTTCAAGGGGGCGTGCCAGCGGCAACAGGGGGCAGCGGCGGGTCAGGTGGCAGTGTGACGGTGGGCCCGGTTTCCGTGCAAGGGAATGTCACCCTCAAGGCAGGTCGTGGGGGTGAGGGTGGCTTCGGCGGATTTTCCCTCGTGTTACCGGTCACTGCTGCTGCCATTGGTGGAATTGGTGGGATGGGTGGGAATGGTGGTTCCATCACCGTCAACGGCGCGCTGACTGGCCAGAATGTCACTTTGAGTGCTGGCGCCGGCGCGAGTGGTGGTCGTGGTGGCAACGCAGCCCGGGGCGGCAGTTCGGATCCGGGTATCCCGGTGATGACCCTCGGTGGGGCGGGGGGGCGAGGGGGGGATGGTGGCGCGGTCATTCTCAATGCGTCAGTCACGGCCGCGGGTATCGCTGCTGTAACCGCGGGCCAGGCTGGTGCTGGTGGTCGTGGTGGTTTTGCTTCAAATGCCACCGACAGTGCAATCGGCGGTAACGGCGGGTTTGGCGGCTCGGGTGGTGCCATCCACATCAATGCGGCCTTGACCGGGGAAGCAGGCATCACATTGACCGGCGGCATTGGCGGCAACGGCGGGAGTGGTGGTGATTTTTCAGAAGTTGAAACGCCGTTATTCGGAGTTGGAGGCAATGGCGGCGGCGCAGGTGAGGGTGGGTCGGTGGTGCTCAATGCGCCTGTCGCCGCTTCAGGAACAGTCAGCCTGGTCAGGGGCGGTGGCGGTGCCGGCGGAGCGCCGGGAAGTGGCTCAATTTCTGGAACAAACCCGGGTGGCCCGGGTGCAGGGGGTACAGTCGGCACGATCACCGGCAGCGGTATCGATGTGACGGCGGCTAGCGATCTCGGCATCACCGGTGAAATCCTCCCCACCAGCGGCGATGTGAGCCTCAAGGCGGGCATGGGCGCGGGCCATCAACTGGCCTTTGGGCAATCGGCGCTGAGCGCGGGCGCGAACATGCTCACGCTGCAGGGTTACACGATCAGCGCGCCCGGCGCGCTCGCGCTGACGGCGGGCACCGTGAACCTGAAGAGTGGCGCCGGCATCACCGCCTCGGCGACCGCGGCCCGGCTGAACATCGAGAACACCGCCTCGGGCAATGTCGTTCTCAGCAATTCAGGCCACATCAACATGACTGGTGCAGCCTCGAACGTCGATACCGTGCATCTCGTCTCGACCGGCGGCGACGTGACACTGGATGCGGCGATCCATGCGGCTGGTGCAGGCGATGCCGTCCGGATCGCGGGCGCACGCTTCGTCAACAATGCCGGAGCCGCGGCCCTGTCCACCCCCAACGGCCGCTGGATCGTGTGGAGCCAGACGCCTGTGAACAACACGTTTGGCGGCCTGCAAAGCGGCAATACGGCGCTGTGGAGCACGACCTACAACGGCGCATCGCCGACGGTGGCGGAAACCGGCAACCGCTATGCCTTCAGCCTGGCCCAGCCCGCAGGGCAGGCCATTGTCAGGGCCGACGACAAATCCAAGACCTACGGTGACCAGTTCACGGGTTTCACCTTCTCCGCTTTCGATGCGGGCGGCGGCGCCTCCTACGGCAATGCCTTCACTGATCCCGGTGGCACGGTAACGCTGACCGGCACACCGCTGCTGGCCAGCGCGGGCGCCGCGGACACCGCCACCCGCACCGGCGGCAACGGCGGCGGCGCGGCTTACGACATCACGGTCGATCTCGGCGGCGTGACGGCACCGGGCTTCACGCTGCAGGGTGTCAGCGGCCTGCTGACCGTCAACCGTCGGAATGTCTCGGTTACCGCGGACGCGAAAAACCTGACCTATGGCGATGCGCTGCAAGCGCTCAGTTTCACCGCGAACAACCTGGCGGCTTTTGACAACAACGCGACAGCTTTTACCGGTGCGCTGTCGCGGACGGCCGGCGGCACGTCCACGGGAGGGCAGGAGAACGCCGGCACCTATGCCATCGGTCAGGGCACGCTGGCGGCCAATGCCAACTACACCCTGACCGGTTTCACCGGCGCGAACTACACCATCGCGCCGCGCGCGCTGAACGTGACGGCGACCGGCCAGAACAAGGTCTACGACGGCGGCACCACGGCGATCGTCACGCTGGCCGACAACCGGCTGGGTGGTGACAGCTTCACTGTCCAGCACGGTGCCGCGTTCGGCGACAAACACGTGGGCACCGGTAAAACCGTCAATGTGACGGGCATTGCATTGTCAGGCACCGATGCGGGCAACTACAGCGCCAATGCCGCGACAACGGCCACGGCGGACATCACCGCGCGGGCGCTCGACGTCAGTTTCGCCGGCGTGAACAGGAGCTACGATGCCACGGTCATCGCCACGGTCACCACTGCTGACGACCGCCTCGCGGGCGACAGCCTCGTCATCAACCGCAGCGCGGCGTTTCCGGACAAGGAGGTTGGCGCGGGCAAGACGGTGAACGTGACCGGCGTGTCGTTGTCGGGTGCGGATGCCGGCAATTACACCGTCGCCGCCACCGGCAACACCACCGCGGACATTGTCCCGGCCGTGCTCACGGTGCGCGCCGACGACAAGTCGCGCCTGTTCAACGAGCCCAATCCGCCGCTGTCGAGCACGGTTTCGGGCTTTGTCGGCGGCGAGGGGCCGGGCCTGTTGTCCGGCACGCTGACGCTGGAGACCACGGCGATGGACGGTTCCCTGCCGGGCAACTATGCGATCACGGTGACACCGACCGCGTTTGCCGCGCCGAACTACACGATCCAGTTCGTCGACGGCACGCTGCGGGTGGTTCCGCTGGATCCGCCCGCGGGTGCGCTGAACAACCTGATCGTCGCCACCGGCAAACAGCAACAGACTGACGGTGGCGCCGCGGGTTTCGTGTTCGAAGCGCCTGCGGCCGGCGGCGGGGCGGCTGGTTGCAAGACCGTGAGTCCGGGGCTCGAAATCTGCTTCTGAACGGATTCCGCAGTGCCGGGATTGGCCGGCCTGCGGAACTGTTCAAGGCTCGATCGCGATGCCCTGCACCGGTTCGCCGCCGCCAATGCTGCCGATGCGCTGCGCCGAGCCGTTGTCGAGGTTGACCAGGTAGAGCACCGACATCCGGGCGCCGATGGCAGTCAGTGCTGCGAAGGCCGCGTTGTTGATGTCGGCGATGTCGAGCGCGGCGCGGGCCACCGGGCCGCTGCCGAGCGCGCCGACCGTGAACAGCTGGCCGCTGTTCGGCGACACTGCGGGGGTGACACCTTCGCGCGTGCCCTGGGTCACCAGCGTGCCGAGTCCGCCGTCGATGGCGAAATTGGTGGTGATTTTTTCATTGGTCTTGTTGTAGGTGTAGCCGGCAGCCATGATGCGCGGCTTTTTGCCGGCGTTGACATCGCCGGCGGCATAGGCCAGCGGGCCGTCGATCTGCAGGCCCGGCGCATTGGCATCACTGTCGATCACGGCGCCGGTGTCCGGATGCAGGCGCAGGTTCTGGCCGCTGTCGGTGACCAGGCGGATGCGGTCCACCGTCGGGTTGAAATCGAAGCCGGTTTCGCTGCCAACGGTCTTGACGGCAATCGGTCCGCCGACTGCGGTGGCGGCACCGGTTTCGGTGTTGAGCGTGTAGAGCCGGCCGCTGCTGCCGTAGGCGAAGAGCACGCCGCGCGCGACGCGGTAGTCGATGCCGAGCAGCTGTTCCCCGGACTGCAGGCCCTTGACGGCGACGCGCTGCAGCACCTTCTGCGGCTGGCCGGCGTTCAGGCGCAGCAGGGCGTTGCTGTCGGTCAGTGCGTACAGGGTTTCCTTGCGCAGCGGTCCGAGGGTTTCGCCGCCGCCGGTGGCGGCGCAGCCGGCGAGGACAGACAGCATCAGGGCAATGGCGAGGCTGAGACGTAACATGAGTGACTCCGTATGTGGGTTGCGGCAGTGGCAGCGCCGTGGCGGCCTGGGGCCGGGCGCGAGCCTGCATGCTACACTGCGACCTCATGAAAACAAGGCAATATTCCTCGTTGTGCACGCGCTTGTTTGCCTTGATTCTCGGGCTGGCTCCGGGCCTTGCAGCGGCGGCCAGCATCGAATTCCGTGTCACCGACGCGTCGGGCGTACCGCTGCAGGACGTCGCCGTTTACGCAACGCCGCGCCAGCCGCTTCCGCCGCGACCGCGGCATGAGGCGATCATAGCGCAGGTCAAACGCCAGTTCGCGCCGCTGGTTTCGGTGATCCAGACCGGCACCGCAGTGAATTTCCCGAACCGCGATGACGTGCGCCATCACGTCTATTCCTTTTCGCCTGCGAAAACCTTCGAGATCAAGCTTTATGTCGGCACGCCGGCAAAGCCTGTGCTCTTCGACAAGCCGGGCGAGGTGGTGCTCGGCTGCAACATCCATGACCAGATGCGCGGTTTCGTGTTTGTAGTGGACACGCCCTTTGTCGCGAAAACCGACGCTGCCGGGCGTGCCGTGGTCGATGACCTGCCTGCGGGCGAGTTCGACGTCGGTGTCTGGCATTACGCGCAGTCGGCGGTGCAGCCGGTGCGCAGGCTTCGTGTTTCCGGCGATCAGCCGCTGCCGGCGGCGTTCACGCTGCAGCTGCGCCCGGGCCAGATCCCCGCGCGCTGAGCGACGCGGCTGCCGATGTTCCGCATCCGCAGTTTCCAGAGCCGGCTGGTTTTTTTCATCCTCGGCCTGGTGTCGCTGGTCCAGGTCATCGTGTTCCTCACGGTGGATGTCACCAACACGCGCCATGCGCGCCAGCAGATTGCCGCAGCGCTCGACAACGGGGTGCGCACCTTCCGCCAGCTGATGGACACGCGCAGCGTGCAGCTCGGCGAGTCGGTGCGCATCCTGGCCGGCGATTTTGCATTCAAGACGGCGGTGGCCAGCGGCGACGTGCCGACCATCGAATCGGTGCTGCTCAACCACGGCGCGCGGGTCGAGGCCGATGCAATGCTGCTGGCGGACCTGGATTTCAGGCTGGTCGCGGAAACGCCGGCAATCACCTCGGGTGCGCTGCCCGAACCGCTGCTGCAGCTGTTGCGGCGCGCCGAAACCGAGGGGAGGGCGGCCGGCGCGGTGACCCTCGGCGGGAAGTCCTACCAGTTGCTGGTGGTGCCGGTGCTGGCACCGCTGCCGATTGCCTGGATCGCCATCGGTTTCGAGATCAACGATGCATTGGCCCGGGACTTTGCCCGCTTCACACGGCTGGAAGTGTCCTTTCTCGGGGCCGGCGCCGTTCTGCGCATGGTGGCCAGTTCACTGCCGGCAAACCTGCGCGGCGACCTGCCGGCGGCGATGGCTTCGGCCCCGCCGGCGACCGCGGCGCTGATGCCGGTGGACATGGCAGGTGACGAATATCTCAGCCGCATGCTGCCTTTCGCAGAGGATATCCATGTGCTGCTGCAGCGTTCACTGACCCGCGAGCTTGAACCCTTTCAGGAGCTGCGCACCGCGGTGCTGCTGCTGTCCTTCGGCGGACTGCTGTTGTCGGCGATCGGAGCTTTTTTTGTCGCGCGCACGGTGACGCGGCCGGTGCTTGACCTCGCCGCCGCCGCGCGCGAGGTGGAACGCGGACATTACGACACGCGGGTGGAGCTGCGGCAGAAGGACGAACTCGGCGAACTGGCGGGGGCCTTCAACCGGATGACGCGCGGACTGGCCGAACGCGACCGCGTGCGCAACCTGCTGGGCAAGGTGGTGTCGCCGGAGATCGCGGAAAAACTGCTGTCGCGCGAGGCCGTCCTCGGCGGCGAGGAGCGGATGGTGACGGTGCTGTTTTCCGACCTGCGCAATTTCACCGCGCTGTCGGAGCGCCGCTCCGCGCATGACACCGTCAGCCTGCTGAACACCTATTTCACCCACATGAGCGCGGCGATCGAGGCGCAGGGCGGCGTGGTCGACAAGTACCTCGGCGACGGCATCATGGCGCTGTTCGGCGCGCCGGTGGAGCACGAGGACCATGCCGGCAACGCGGTGATGGCGGCGCTGGCGATGCAGGAAGCGCTGGCCAGGATGAACCGCGACCTGGCCGCGCAGGGCATGCCGCCGCTGATGATGGGCATCGGCATCAACAGCGGCGTCGCGGTCGCCGGCAATCTCGGCAGCCCGGAACGGCTCAATTACACGGTGGTCGGCGACAGCGTGAACCTCGCGGCGCGGCTCGAGGGGCTGACCAAGCGGCTGGGCGGGGACGAGGCCATCGTGATTTCGGCGGAGACGCTGAAGCTGTCGCGGCGCAATTTCCGGGTGCGGCCGCTGGGCGCGCAGGCGGTGCGCGGCAAGGCCGATCCGGTCGAGGTGTATGCGGTGCTCGGCATGGCGGATGCCGGAGCCGCAGGACAGTCTGCCGCCTAGTTTCCGGCAGGACGCTCCGCGCCGCACTGCCAGCAGGCCGTGAACTGGCCTTCGATGGCTTCCCTGCACTGCGGACAGGTCCAGCCGCCGCCGTGGATGCGTGCCGGCGCACCTTTCAGGAAATCCCTCAGCAGCCGGTCGGTTTCCTCGAGGCGGGCGTCATCGGTGATCCAGACTGCGCAGAGGTCCACCGGCAGTTCTCCCCAGCCCCCCGCCAGCAGGTCGCCGCGGACCACGGCCTCGATGCCGTGGGACTCCAGATAACCGCGGATCAGGTGGGCTTCGGCGCCGTGCCGCGCATTGTGGACGCGTTTCATTGCGGACCAGCCTAAGTCAGGCGCCACTGCCGTGCAAGCCGGGTGCAAGACCCGGTCCCGGGGGTAGGAGGCGGCTGGGGGTTGCTGGTAACATCCTGCGTTTGACCCAAAAGGCAGGAGAGACAGTCATGGCGGTATTGCGCGTGCTGAGCGCCGGGGCGGCCCAGGCCGTCTGTGAACAGGTGATCGCCGGTTTCGAACGCGAGACGGGGCATCGGGTCGAGGCTGCGTACGGCGCGGTCGGTGCGATGAAGGCACGCATGGTCGGCGGCGAGCCGGTCGACGTGATCATCCTCAGCGCGCAGCTGATCCAGGACCTGGTTTCCGGCGGGCTGGTTGCGGTGTCCTCGGTCACCGACATCGGCAAGGTCGGCACCGGTGTTGCGGTGCGCGCCGGCACGCCGCTGCCGGAAGTGCGCAGCCGCGAGGCACTGCGTGCCAACATCCTCGCCGCATCCGTCATCGTCTGTCCGGACCCGGCGACGGCGACCGCCGGCAAGATCGTGATGAAGCTGATGGAGCGGCTGGGTGTGGCCTCCCAGGTCGAGGACCGCATGCAGTTCTTCCCCAACGGCAATGCCGCGATGAACTGGCTGGCCGCGAGCAATGGCAGCTTCGAGCTGGGCATCACCCAGAACACGGAAATCCTGCCGATCAGCGGAGTGACCTATGTCGGTCCGCTGCCGGATGAATTCCAGATGAAGACCGTCTACACCGCGGGCATCGCCGCGCGTGCGACACAGGCTGAACTGGCGCGCGAATTCCTGCGGCGGCTGACGGCGCCGGGGTTTCGCCCCAGCCTGATCGCCGCGGGTTACGAGATCGACGGCTGAGGCGCGGCAGCTTCGCGCGCGGACAGCAGCAGGAAGCCGGGCGGGATTCCGGTTCACACCAATGAAGCCGCGGCAGGGCAGAAATGCCCCGCCGCCGGTTTCCGCAGGAGGAGCAGGACATGAAGAGACTGAACGGGGACGTGTTGTCCGGCCTGGTGCTGGTCGCGCTGGGTGTCTACGTCATCATCGAGGCCCGCGGCTGGAACTACATGAGCGAGGAGGGCCCGGGCCCCGGATTCTTCCCGCTCTGGTACGGCATCGCGATGGTGGTGCTGTCGCTGGTGCTGGTGCTCAATTCCGCGGTGAGGCCGGCTGCCGGCGCTCCGCTGGACTGGCGCAGCATAGGCCGCGCGCTGCTGGCCTGGGCGGGTTTTGCGGGATCGGTGGCGCTGATGGAGCCGCTGGGCTTCCTGCTCGCCCTCGCGGTGCTGACGCTGTTCGTGGTTGCCGTGATGTACGGCCGCCCCCTGAAAATCGCGCTTGCCGCCGCCGTCGGCAACACGGTGATCTTTCACCTGCTGTTCGTGCTGGCTCTGGACCTGAGCCTGCCCGTCGGCCCGCTGGGGTTCTGACATGGAAGCATTGCTCGGCCTCGGCCAGGGTTTCGCGGTTGCGCTGCAGCCGATGAACCTGTTCTGGTGTTTCATCGGCGTTTTCCTCGGCACGGTGATCGGCGTGCTGCCCGGCCTCGGGCCGGCGGCGACGATCGCGATGCTGCTGCCGCTGACCTTCAACATGCCGCCCACCAGCGCGGTGATCATGTTGGCCGGCATCTATTACGGCGCCAAGTACGGCGGTTCGACCACGGCCATCCTGCTCAACGTGCCGGGGGAGTCGGCTTCCGTGGTGACCTGCCTCGACGGTTACCAGATGGCGCGCAAGGGGCGCGGCGGCGCGGCGCTGGGCATTGCCGCGATATCGTCCTTCGTCGCCGGCACCGTCGGCGTGGTCGGCCTGATGCTGCTGGCGCCGCCGCTGGCGAAGTTCGCGCTGACCTTCAGTTCGCCCGAATATTTCGCGCTGATGTCGCTGGGGCTGGCGATGGTCGTGCTGCTTGCCGGCTCATCGCTGATCAAGGCGCTGCTGGCGATGCTGGTCGGACTGTGGATCGCCAGCATGGGCATCGATCTCTTCAGCGACAGCGCGCGTTTCACCTTCGGCACCACGCACCTGCTCGACGGCATCGACTTCGTCGTGGTCGCCATCGGCGTGTTCGCGCTGGGCGAGGTGCTGGGCAACATGGAGAAGCGCGGCGAGGGCACGCTGCTGCCGGTGCCCAAGGGGCTGCGCAACCTGCTGCCGAGCTGGGCCGAACTCAAGGCCTGCCGCTTCGCCTTCATCAACGGCTCGGTGATCGGCTTCCTGATCGGCGTGCTGCCGGGCGCCGGATCGACCATCGCGTCCTTCATCTCCTACGGCGTCGAGAAGGCGGTGTCGAAACACCCGGAGAAATTCGGCACCGGCGTGCCGGAAGGCGTGGCGGCGCCGGAAGGCGCGAACAATTCGGAAACCGGCGGCTCGCTGGTGCCGCTGCTGACGCTGGGCATACCGGGTTCCGGCACCACCGCGATCCTGCTTGCCGCCTTCATCCTGTGGGGGCTGCGGCCGGGACCGCTGATGATCCAGGACAATCCGGAACTGTTCTGGGGCCTGGTCGCCAGCATGTATGTCGGCAACGTGATGCTGCTGGTGCTCAACCTGCCGCTGATTCCGCTGTTCGCGCAGATCCTCAAGGTCCGCGAATACCTGCTGTATCCGATCATCTTCGGCATCTCGCTGGTCGGCGTGTACACGGTGTCGGGCAGCCTGTTCGACTGCGCGCTGCTGGCGATTTTCGGGCTGCTCGGCTACGTGATGCGGCGGCTCGATTATCCGTCGGCGCCACTGATCCTCGGCCTGGTGCTCGGCAACCTGATGGAGCGCGCGCTGCGCCAGTCGCTGATGATGTCCAACGGCGACATGTCGATCTTTGTGTCTAGACCCATTTCCGCGACAATGCTATTTTTGGCGGTCGCGCTGCTGTGCCTGCCCATGTTCCGCAAGGTCAATTCCTGGCGGATCAAGGCAATTGAAGAAAACGGTTGATCCCGGAACCGGGACAACCCCATTGGTGTACCTAAAGAGGAGTCAACCATGAAATTGCGTTCATCAATCATTCTCGCCGCCTGCGCCGCAGCCCTGGCTGCTGCGCCGGCCTGGGCCCAGTTCAAGCCGACCAAGCCGGTCGAATTCATCGTCCACACCGGCCCCGGCGGCGGTGCCGACGTGCTGGCGCGTTTCATCTCGCAGGTCTTCGAGAAGGAAAACCTGGCGCCGGTGCGTTTCCAGGTCAGCAACCGCGACGGCGGCGGCGGCCTGCGCGCAATGGCCTATGTCGCCGAGAAGAAGGGCGACACCCATGCCATCGCCGTGTTCACCGGCAACTGGCTGACCAACCCGTTGACCCGCGCCGAGGCGAAATACACCATCAAGGACATGAGCCCGGTGGTCCGCCTGGTGCTGGAGCCGGCGCTGATCGCGGTCAAGGCTGATTCCCCGCACAAGACGCTGAAGGACTTCATCGACGAGGCCAAGGGCAAACCCAAGACCCTCAAGCAGTCGGGCGGATCAGTGACCAGCCGCGACAACGTGGTGCGCCAGCTGCTGATGAAGGCCACCGGCGCCGACTGGGCCTATATTTCCTTCCCCGGCGGCGGCGAGCGCATTGCCGCACTGCTCGGCGGCCACGTCAACATGATGGTGATCGAGCCGCAGGAAGCGGGTGAACACATCAAGGCCGGCAACATGCGCGTCATCGCTCAGGTGTCCGACAAGCGACTGGCCGGATTCCCCAACGTGCCGACGATCCAGGAAGCCGGTTTCAACATCCCCAACGTCGAGCAGGTGCGCGGCATCGTGATGCCCACGGGCGTTGCGCCGGACGTGATTGCCTATTACGAGGACCTGTTCCTGCGCCTGACCAAGACCGCCACCTGGCGCAAGTACCTCGATGACCAGCAGTTCCAGGACGGCTACATGAAGTCGGCCGAACTGGCGAAGTTTTTCGACAGCTACACCGACCAGATGCGCGGCATCCTCAAGGAAGCCGGCGCCAAGGTCGTGCGCTGAGCGGTACGCATGACGGGCCCCGGCGACGGGGCCCATCCGGCGGGGGCGCATGACCCCCGCTTTTTCTTTGAAGACTGATGAAACGATGACTGCAAAACTCCCGGAAGTTGCCATTGCCGAAAAACTCGCCGACCAGGCCGCGGCGCTGACCATTGAACAACTGCCGCCCGAAGTGCGGGCACGTGCCGAGGAATTGCTGATCGACGTGGTCGGCCTCTGTGTCGCCGCGCGCGGCACCGATTACGTCAAAGCCGTGGTGGCCGGCGTCGATGCCGGCGGCCCCTGCACGGCGATCGGCCACACCCAGACCTTCTCCGCGGAAAACGCGGCGCTGATCAACGGCACCGCGACCCATGGCGAGGATTTCGACGACACCTTCGAGGGCGGTCCCGTGCATTCGAGCACCGTGATCGGCCCGGCGGTGCTGGCCGCGGCGGAGCGTTTCGGCTGTGACGGCCGCGACGTGCTGGCGGGTTTTGTCGCCGGCGTCGAGACGCTGTGCCGGATGTCGATGGTGATTCCGAAGGCGATCCACAAGTCCGGTTTCCATCCGACCGCGGTGCTCGGCGCGATGGCGGCGACGCTGGCGGTGGCGCGGGCGATGAAGCTGAACAAGCAGCAGACCGTCGATGCGCTGGGCATCGCCGGCAGCATGGCCAGCGGCATCATTGAATATCTGGCCGAAGGCGCCTGGACCAAACGCCTGCATGCCGGCTGGTCGGCGCAGGTCGGCATCCAGGCCGCGCGCCTGGGACAGCAGGGTTTCCTCGGGCCGCGCACGGTGTTCGAAGGCACGCACGGCCTGTACTACGCCTTTGCCCGTTCAGCCGAGGGCAACTACGACGTGCTGACCCGAGACTTCGGCCGCGACTGGTACATGTCGCGCATCACCTTCAAGCCCTATGCCACGGGCACGATGAACCAGCCCTATGTCGACTGCGCGCTGCGACTGGCCAAGAAGGGTTTCGCCGCGGAAGACGTGGCCGACATCCTCTGCGAAACCGCCGAGGGTTATGTGCACCGGCTGTGGGATCCGCTGCCGGCCAAGCAGCGGCCGGCCAATGACTATGCGGCCAAGTTCAGCGCACCCTTCAACATCGCGGTGGCCTTTGTCACCGGCGGAGCGGGGCTGGCCGCCTTCACCGAAAAAACCGTGCGCGACGAGCGCATACTCGCGCTGGCGGGCAAGGTGAACTACGTGGTCGACCCGAACAATCCCTATCCCAAGGCTTACACCGGCCATGTGCGGATGACGCTGAAGGACGGCCGCGTGTTCGAGGAACGCCAGCCGCATATCCGCGGCGGCGCGCAGGAGCCGCTGACGCGCGCCGAGATCGAGGACAAGTTCCGCCGCAATGCGCTGTTCGGCGGCTGGAATCCGCAGCAGTGCGACAAATTCCTGAAATCGGTGCCTGGCTTCTTTGCCGGACGGCTGGATCTGGCGGCGCTGCGCAATTAATGAAAATATAAATAAAATCAAATACTTATATACTACGGCAATAAATTGCCAATTCAAGGAGTGATCATGGACAAGCCGATCAGCATCGACATCGTTTCCGACGTGGTCTGACCCTGGTGTTTCATCGGCAAGCGCAAGCTGGAAATCGCGCTGCAGCAGTTCGCCGAACTGCATCCCGGTGAAACACCGCCAGCCGTGCGCTGGCTGCCGTTCCAGTTGAATCCCGACCTGCCGCCGGAAGGCATTTCGCGCGCCGATTACATCCTGCGCAAGTTCGGCGAAAAGGACAGCTCGCGATACAAACGCGTGGCCGCAGTCGGCGAGTCACTCGGGCTCGACATGCAGTTCGACAAAATCAAGGTGCAGCCGAACACGGTCAAGGCGCATCGCCTGATGCACCACGCCGGCGAACTCGACCAACAGGATGCGATGGCTGAAGCGCTGTTCCGCGCCTATTTTGTCGAAGGCGCGAATCTGACCGACGATGCGACACTGGCGGAATATGCGGCACAGGCGGGGCTCGACCGCGAAGAAATCCTGGCCTATCTCGCCACCGACCGCGACGCCGACCTGATCCAGAGTGCCGACGTCGAGGCGCGGCAGGTGGGCATCAGCGGTGTTCCGTTTTTCATTTTCAACCGCAGCATCGGCGTGTCCGGCGCACAGGAACCGGATGTGCTGCTGCAGGCGATGGAACAGGCGCGGCAGGGCTGATCAGCGGCTGCGTTCGAGTTTTTCGGCGTAATCCGCCTCGACCCTGAGGCTGCCGCGCCGACCCAGCGGTGCGCGCAGCAGCAGGAACTGCAGGCGGGCCAGCAGCCGGCTGCGGTCGTCCCCGCTGCCGGCGGCGCGCAGCAGGGTTTCGATGTCGCGGATCTCGCCGTGGGCTTCGACTTCCGGCGGCAGGCAACCCGCGTTCTTCAGCAGGCGGTAAGCAGTCCGCAATTCTTCCGGCACCAGCGCATCGTCGCCGAGATCCAGCGGTTCACCGCGACCCGGCAGGTCCTCGAATTCGCCGCGCGCCTGCGCCTCATCGATGTGTTTTTCGGCGAGGGCGTCGAGCAGGGGCAGGGCATGCTTCGGCGCGCGTTTCATGAGGCCAGCAGGAAATCACGCACCGCGCGGATC
>LNFM01003267.1_pt1 | contig 32242 bp, 23 predicted proteins | sample 596031 | NCBI WGS metagenome assembly LNFM01 (sample SAMN04254537, study PRJNA301005) | activated carbon metagenome | isolation source: dual media filters at the Ann Arbor, Michigan drinking water treatment plant | place: USA: Ann Arbor | reverse complement strand
CGGTTCCCGGTTCCCGGTTCCCCTTACCCGTTTCCCCGACTCTTCCCCTACCCTGGGCCCATGCGCAAACTGCTTGCGGCGACGGGAGTCGCCCTGCTCGTGGCGGCCCTGACCCAGATGCACCCCGCGGCCCAGGACAGCGCCGCCGAGGCGGTGAAGGCCGCCGACACCGCCCGGTTCACGGCCCAGACCACCAACGACTTCGGCGCCCTCGGCCGCCTGCTCGGCGACGACCTCGTGTACACGCACTCGAGCGCGGCGGTCGATGGCAAGGCGAGCTTCATCGACAGCATGCGGAGCGGCACCGTCAAGTACGAGTCCATCGAGCCACGCGAGGTTCAGGTGCGCGTCTACGGCACGACCGCCGTCGTCACCGGCGCCGGGCGATTCCGTGTGACGGCGCGCGGACAGGCCCTCGACAACCAGTTGCGCTACACCGATGTGTGGGTGCTGCGCGACGGCCGCTGGCAGATGGTGAGCTGGCAGAGCACGCGGGTACCGTAGGGGCGAACGCCGAACGCCGAGCGCCGAAACGGCGAACGGCTCGCGGGCTCCCGCTCATCTGGGCGCGTCCAGCACCCGTCGCCGGCAGCCCGCTCGGCAAGCGCGCGGATCTCGAGCGCAGCCCCGGACGCTACACGCAGCCCTTGAACTCGGCCAGCATCTGCGGACCCAGGTAGCCGAGCTCCTGTCTCAATCCGATGGCGCTGCTGTAGAAGCCATCGATCGTGGCCTGCTTCACGCGCACGAAGGCCCTGACGGCGTCGGTGGCGGGGTGTGCTTCTTCCGCGCTGAGCGCGTCGAGCACCCGACGTCGGCCGTGGTCGGCAAGGGCCGTGAAATGTGTGCCTCCGGCCCGCCGCGCCTCGTCGTCCAGGGCCAGGAGTTCCCGACGCCACGCCTGCTGGGTCTCGGGCGTGCTGTGCGCCACCACCAGGTCGACGAAATCGGCTACTCCGGCGGCGTGCGCGCCCGGTGAGCGCGGCGTCGCCGGCAGGATCAGCTCGGTGAGCACATCCAGCAGGTGATGCTCCGCAGCGGTGAAGAATGCGGGCACGTACGCGGCAGGTGCCTGGCGCCAGGCCAGCACGGCCGCCGCGGCGGCCTCCAGGTGCGTGTGCGCGATGCCGGCACTCAGCAGGGCGAGCACCGTCCGACGGCTGATCGTGGTCATCCGATGTCTCCCGTGCGGAGCCCCTCGGCCAGGTACTCGCTCGCGCGCCAGGCCAGGGCCATGATCCAGGTGGTGATGCCGTGCGTACCGGGGCTGGTCACGAATCCGCTGGCGTCGGTGACGAACAGGTTCGGCACGTCATGCGCCTGGCCCCACCGGTTGAGGACGCTGGTCTTCGCATCGAGCCCCATGCGCGCGGTGCCGCACTCGTGCGTCGCGTCACCGAGCGGCTCCAGCCGCTTGCTGTACGGCAGGATCTCGGCGTCGCACGCGCGGAGGATACGCTCCATCCAGCCGTACATGTCCTCCATCATCCGCCGCTCGTTGTCGCCATGGCCGCAGGTGAAGCGCACCTGCGGGATGCCGAAGGCGTCGGTGCGACCGGGATCGATGTCGAACCGGTTCTCGTACCGCGACAGGCTCTCGCCATAGCCGCGTAGCGAGAGCACGCTGCCATACCGGCTGTGGATCTCCTCTTTCAGCGATGCGCCGTAGCCCGGGATTCCGCTCGTCGCCGTGGCGCCCCGCCCGAAGCCGGTGCCGATGAGGATGAAGTAGCCCCCGTGATAGCCGTTGGTCCGGTCGTAGTTGAAGCGAGGAATCGTCGCGTGGCTGCCACCGGCGCCATCGTCGTTGACGCGCGGGCGATTTCTCCAGGAGGGCAGGATGCCCACCATCGGCCCGCTCTTGATCGTGTCCATCAGGTGATGGCCGATGCGACCACTGGAGTTGGCCAGTCCGGCGGGGTGCTGACGCGAGCGGGAGTTGAGCAGCAGCCGCCCGGTCTCGACCGTGCTGGCGGCCAGCACCACGGCCCGGCCGTGCACCTCTTCTTCCTTGCGTGTGACCGCGTCGATGAACGACACCCCGCGCGCATGCCCGCGATCGTCCACGAGCACCTCACGGGCGACGGCGTGCGTCCGCAGCGTGAAGGTGGGTCGTCCCTGGAGCTTCGGGATGATGGCATCGAGCGTGCTGAACCGCGCGCCCACCGGGCAGCCACGGCCGCAGCCGGAACAGTAGTGACACTTGGGACGGCCATCGTGTGGCACGCTCAGCGCCGCGGTGCGCTCGCCGAGCACGGGCACGCCGATACGGTCGCACGCGGCCTTCAGGTCGCGTTCCGTACACCGCCACGGATGGGGCGGACCGGCGTAGATGCCGTCCGGCATGTTCGGGTACCGATCTGACTGGCCGGCGAGGCCCACCAGCCGCTCCACCTTGTCGTAGTACGGCGCGAGTTCGTCGTAGTCGAGCGGCCAGTCGTCGCCGTAGCCCTGGCGCGACGCGGGCTTGAAGTCGAGGGGCCCGTGGCGGAAGCAGGAGCGGCCCCAGGTGTTGGTGCGGCCGCCCACCGCGCGCAGCCGCGTCCAGTGGAAGCGGTCGAGCGCGTCGTAGGTGTCCTCGCGCGGGTTCGTGTAGAGGTGCGCCGTGTACTCGTTGATCTTCCAGAGTCCGTCGTACGCCCCGGGCGGGCCCTCGCCACGGAACCTCAGGTCCCACGGCATCTCGTGCGACAGGAAGTCGGTGGCCGGCGTGAGCATGCGCCCGGCCTCGAGCAGCAGCACACGTGCGCCGGCATCGACCAGCACCAGCGCAGCGGTCGCCCCGCCCGCGCCCGAGCCCACCACGATCACGTCGTATGGCTGCTGCGGCATCGCCCTCACCTGGAATGTGCCCGGCCAGTCTATCGCCGAACCCGGCCACGCCGCCATTTCACACTTCGGTCACTTCGGATGGAAGATGTCAGCGTGATGCACCTGGGATTCGTCTCCGCCATCCTTCCTGAACTGTCGCTCGACGAGGTGCTGGCGTTTGCCGCGGCCGAGCGGTTCGCCTGTGTCGAGGTCATGTGCTGGCCGGTCGGGAAGGCCGAGCGCAAGTACGCCGGCGTGACGCACGTGGACGTCACCGACCTGACCAGGACGCGTGCCGACGACGTCCTCGCGCTCTGCGCGAGGCACGGCGTGTCGATCTCGGCGCTCGGCTACTACCCGAACCTGCTCGACCCGGACCCGGCCGTGGCCGAGGTGGCGCGGGCGCAGCTCGAGCGGGTGATCGCCGCGGCGCCGCTGCTCGGCCTGACCACCGTCAACACCTTCGTCGGCCGCGACTGGACGCGCAGCGTCGACGACAACTGGCCGCGCTTCCTCGAGGTGTGGCGTCCGCTGCTGGCGCTGGCCGCCGACCACGGCGTGCGCATCGGCATCGAGAACTGCCCGATGTCGTTCACGAAGGACGAATGGCCGGGCGGCAAGAACCTGTTCACGACGCCCGTGATCTGGCGGCGCGCGTTCAATGACCTCGGCGCGGACCACCTCGGGCTCAACTACGACCCGTCGCACTTCGCGCTGCAGCACATGGACCCGTGCAGCCCGCTCCGGGAGTTCCAGGATCGGCTGTTCCACGTGCACGCCAAGGACATCCGCATTCGTCGGGACCGGATCCACGAGGTCGGCATCTTCGCCCACCCGCTCGAGTGGCACCAGCCGCGGCTGCCGGGCTACGGCGAGATCGACTGGGCGCGCTTCATGGGCGCGTTGATGGAGACCACCTACCGTGGTCCCGTGTGCATCGAGGTCGAGGATGCGACGTTCGGCACGACGCTCGACGGCCGCAAGCGCGCCCTGCGCGTGTCGCGCAACGTGCTGGAGCCGTACTTCGGGTGAACGGGCTTACGCGATCGCGGCCCTGAACTCGTCGAGGTAGCGCCGCACCTTCACCTTCGGGTCGCCCGGGCCGAGCGTCTCGATGGGCACGTAGCCGCGATAGCGTGCCTCCTTCAGGATGCGGGCGACCTGCGCCAGGTCGACCCGCTCCTCCTTGCCGTTGCGGTAGACCAGTTCCTTGATCTGCCACGTGCAGGCGTGCGGCGCCAGCGTCGCGATCTCGGCGTATGGGTCGCCGGTGGTGCGCAGGCTGCCGATGTCGACGTTGAGGCCGAACCAGGGCGACGGGATGCGCGTGCGGATCTCGAGGTAGTCGGCCGCCACCTTGAGCGCGTCGTTGTGGTTCTGCAGGACGATCATCACGCCCCGGGCTTCCCCGGCGGCGACGCAGCGCTGCAGGGCGTCGACGATCCAGTCCATCACCGTCGCCTTCGGCACGCCCTCGGGCATCACCCGGCCATCGAACACGCGCAGCACGGGCGCGCCGAGCCTGGCGGCCACGTCCACCCAGCGGCCGACGTGCGCCACGTCGGCGTCGCGCTTCGCGGCGTCCGGCACGGCGAAGTCGTTGCGCACGCCAGTGCCGCTGATGCCCAGGCCCAGGCTGAAGGCGAGGTGCTTGATGCGGTAGATGAGCTCGTCGGGCGGCGCCGTCGGGTAGCCCTTGAAGTAGTAGCCAGTCGGGTCCACCGCATCGAAGCCGATCTCGGCGCAGTACTCGATGACCTGCTCCAGCGTCATCGCGCCGCTGGTCAGCGGGCCATTGAACGAGTAGAGGTTGCAGCTCGTCTTGAGGCGGCTCGGGAAGCCCGGCACCACGGATGCCATGGCGCCTGCGGGAGTGGTGAGGCCAGGCAGTGCGACAGCCGACGCCGCAGCGCTGGCCAGGAACGATCGGCGGGTACACATCGGCAACACCTCTTCACCCTTCGCCCTTTCAACTTCGCCCTTTGGCCTTCGGCCCTTCACTTCATTGAACATTCGGCATTCGGCATTCGGCATTCTATAGTTGCTCCCCATGCGCGCCCTCCTCATTGCCTGCTGCTGTGCCCTCGTGCCGACGCTGGCTGTTGCCCAGGCCCGTCCCGAATGGACGCCCCTGTTCAACGGCACGGACCTGTCCGGCTGGACCAACATCAACACCGATCCCGACACCTGGTCGGTCGTGGACGGCATGCTCATGACCACCGGCAAGCCGCTCGGCGTGATGTGCAGCGACCGGATGTACGAGAACTTCGTCCTGCACATCGAGTGGATGCACCACGAGCCCGGCGGTAACTCCGGCGTGTTCATCTGGAGCGCGGCCAATCCCTCGCCGAAGGGACGACTCCCCGACGGACTCGAGGTCCAGATGCTGGAGCTCGACTGGCCGAAGCTGCACGTCAGGGACGGCGTGATGCCGACCGACGACTACGTGCATGGCGAGTTGTTCGGTGTCGGCGGCGTGCAGATCATCCCGGACAACCCGCGCGGGCCGCGCAGCAAGTCGATGGAGAAGCGCGCGCTCGGCCGCGGCAACTGGAACGTCTACGACCTGGTGGCCGTCGACGGCGTCGCCAAGCTCTCGGTCAACGGCAAGTTCGTCAACGGCATCCGCAACTCGTCACGGCGCAAGGGGTACCTGTGCATGGAGGCCGAGGGTGCCCGCATCCAGTGGCGCAACGCCTGGATCATGGAACTGCCGGCCGGGGTCACCACCCCCGACATGATCGCGCCGGAGCGTGCCAGGCCATGATGCGGCACCTGTGGCTGACGCTGCTGCTGGCCGCAGCCAGTGCTTCCGGGGCCGCGGGAGACGACCGGCTGGGACAGTCGGCCCTCCCCTCGACACAGCCCGCCGCGCCCGCGGCGGTGTCGGATCGCTGGGCGAAGGAGATCGCCGCCTTCGTGGCGCAGGACGCCGCCACGCCCTTCGCCCCGGGCGGCATCGTCTTCGTCGGCAGTTCGAGCATCCGGATGTGGGATGTCGCGGCTGCCTTCCCTGGCCGCCCGGTGCTCAATCGCGGCTTCGGCGGCACGCAGATCGACGATTCGGTGCGGCACGTGGACCGCCTCGTGATTCGTCACCGCCCGGCGACCGTGGTCTTCTATGCCGGCGACAACGACCTTTCCGCGGGACGCACGCCGCAACAGGTGCAGGCGGATTTCCGCACGTTCGTCAGCCGTGTGCACGCCACCCTGCCGGCCGCGCGCATCGCCTTCGTCGGCATCAAGCCAAGCCTGGCGCGCTGGGCCCTGATCGCCCAGGTCCGCGAGGCCAACGCGCTCGTGCGCGCCGACTGCGACCGCGACGATCGCCTCGGCTTCGTCGATGTCGATGGCCCGATGATCGGCTGGGACGGCAAGCCGCGCGCCGACCTGTTCATCAAGGACGGCCTGCACCTCTCGCCGAAGGGCTACGCGCTCTGGAACGTCCTGGTCGCCCCCTTTCTGGACTAGCGGCCGGCGTCCGGGCCGGTCTCGCCCCTGTCATGACGGACCGCTCGGAGAGCGGTCCCTACCCCGCGATACCCGACAACAGATGAACGCTTCGAAATCCTACGGTGTGGCCATCCTCGGCCTCGGTCACTGGTACTCCGCCTTCGGGCTCGCCCGCGCGCTGCCCGAGTACCCTCACGCGCACCTCGTGGTCGTGGCCAGCCCGGACGACGCCCATCGCACGTCCTTCTGTGACACGTTCGGTGTCGAGGGCACGACCGACTACCACGAGGCGCTCGCCAGGCCCGACGTCGACATCGTGCACATCGCCACGCCGGTCTGTGACATCCCGGCGCTGACCATCGCGGCCGCCCGTGCCGGCAAGCACATGGTGATGGGCAAGCCGATGGCGATGACGATGGCGGAGGCCGACGCGATGGTGGAGGCCGTCGAGGCCGCCGGCGTGGTGTGCGTGCCGTTCCAGGGATTGATGCGGTTGCGCAACCGTGGTCTCAAGGCCCGCATCGATGCTGGCGAGATCGGCGACGTCGCGGTGCTGCACCAGGTCGGCCGCTGGTCCATCGCCGAGGACTGGTACAACTCAGGCACGCCCGGCTGGTTCGTCGACCCGGCGAAGGTGCCGGGCGGCGCCTTCATCGACGAGGGCATCTACTGGATCGATGCGTTGCGCTGGCTGGCCGGCAGCGAGGTCGTCCAGGTCGAGGCGCGCATGCGCAACATCGTCCACACCGAGCTTGCGGTCGAGGACTGGGGCCATGCGGTGCTCACCTTCGCCAACGGCATCGTCGCCACGATCGAGGCGGCGTGGACGATCAACGCCCCGCGCCGCACGGGCCCGTCGCCCAAGCACAACAGCGTCGTGCGCCTCGAAGTGGTGGGCACGCGGGGCGAGATCAGCGAGCAGTGGTTCCGGTCACCGGGCACCGCGGTGCTCGCCGCCGGGGCCAGCGACTGGGTGTTCGAGCGCAGCGGCGAGGCCCCCTTCGGCCCGCCGTCGCCTGGACCCATGGCGCACCTGATCGACTGCCTCCGATCGGGCGAGGCGCCGATGGCGACCATCCGCGACGCCCGCGAGTCGTTCCGCATCGCCCTGGCGGCCTACGCGTCGGCGCGCGACGGCCGGGCGGTGCACCTGCCCGGTCGGTAGCGGCGTTCGGTCAGCGGCCGGCGGTCGTTTCCACAAGCACAGCCAGGTTCAGCTCCCGCGCGTGGTCCGTGCGCGAGAGCCGTGGGGAACAGCGGTGCCGCACGATGTGGCCCGTGGCGGGGAGCACCATGACGTGCGAAATCGCCTGCGTCGTCCGTCTCTGACAGACGTGCCTGCCGGAGTGACCTCATGAGCGCGATGCCGGAGTCGCGATCCGGCGTTCCTCAGGAGATGTCCATCACGCGCCAGTCGTTCGCGCTGCTGTTCGAGCGCGCGAAGCATGGCGACGCGTCGGCGTTGCACGTGCTGTTCTCCCGCCACGTCGATCCGCTGCGGCGGTGGGCGCGCGGGCGTCTGCCGCGCTGGGCCCGGACCATGGCCGATACGGCCGACCTCGTGCAGGAAGCCCTCGTCCAGACCCTCCGGCGGCTCGGCGACTTCGAGCCGCAGGGACATCACGCCCTGCAAGCGTACCTGCGCCGCGCCGTCCACAACCGCATCCACGACGAGTTCCGTCGCATCGGTCGCCGCGGGGTGGCCGCCGCGCTCGACGAGGCCCAGCCCGATGCGCGGCCCTCGCCGCTCGACGAGGCGGTCGCGCGGCAGACGGAGGGGCGCTATCGGGCGGCCCTCGCGCGCCTGCGGCCCGGCGATCGCCGCCTCGTGGTCGCCCGCGTCGAACTCGGCTACTCGCTCGAGCAACTCGCGCTGATGACCAATCGCCCTCGAGTCGACACCGCTCGCGTGGCGCTGCGCCGCGCTCTCGAACGCCTTGCGCTGGAGATGGCGCATGCGTGAGGCCGTCGTCGCTGCCGCGCGTCGCCGTGTTGGCGACGATGCCCCGAGTCTCCGCGTCGTCGTGGACGCGTTGGTCGATGGCCTGCCCGTCGCCTGGGATCGCGTCGATCGGCTGGGACGCACGGCGGGTGAGCGGCGCATGACGCGTGAGCTCGGGGCACTCATGGCGCTCGTGTCGCCGCCGCCACGGATCGCACGTGTCGACCGCAGGTCGGCGGCCAGGGGGGGCGTCGCGATCGCGGGCCCTGGTCGTGCTGTCGCGGCCGCCTGGGCGCGGCTGTGCCATCCCGTCATCGCGACCATCGATCGCCTGCGGGCGCTGCCGGCGGTGCACTTCGCGGCACTCGCCGCCGACCTGCAGCGCGCCCGATCACCCCGCGAGGTCGCGGCTGCCCTGCTCGTTCATCTCGATCACGTCGTCGGCAGCGCCGCACACGTGGTCACTCCGGGCGATCGTGCCTGGGCCGTGCTGGTGGGGCATCTGCCGCACCTCGATGCGGAGTCCGGCGTGGCCTCGCTGCTGGCCTCGGCCGACGAGCCGATCCGCGTCGACCCGCGTGCCCGTCTGCATGCGCTGTTGCCGGATGCCGACCGGGCCTGGCTCGCCGTCACGGGCGTGTCCACCCTCGTGCGGATCGCCGGGCCGGACGGCGAGGTGCTGGCGGGCCTGCTGGTCGCCGGCCGCGCCGACGGGCGCCCGCACGATCCGCGTCAGCGCGCCTTCATCGCCGCCGCCGCGCGCACGAGCGCGGTCGCGCTCGCGGCGATGGACCGGCCCCGCGCCCAGGCGCGGACGACGACCGACGCGGATCTGGCCTTCGAGTGCGGAACCTGTGGTGTGGTCACCGCCGCGCCGCACCGCTGCCCGTGCGGCGGCACACCGCAGCTGGCGGCACTGCCGGCATGCGTTCGCGAGATCTTTCGCGTCGAGCGCAGGATTGGGCACGGCGGGATGGGGGTGGTGTACCTCGGTCGGGACTTGCGTCTCGACCGCCCCGTCGCCCTCAAGACCATGCCGACGCTCTCCGCCGGGCGCGTCGCCTCGCTGCATGCGGAGGCAAGGGCGATGGCGGCGGTCGAGCACGCCAACATCGCGGTGCTCTACGGGCTGGAGGAGTGGCGCGGCACGCCGGTGCTCGTTGCCGAGTACCTGCCTGGCGGCACGTTGGCGACGCGCCTGGCCACCGGTCCGCTGCCCGTGTCCGAGGCGGTGGCCATCGGCATCGTGCTCGCCGATGCGCTGGCCACGCTGCACGCGAGGGGCTGGCTCCACCGCGACATCAAGCCGAGCAACATCGGCTTCTGTCGTGCCGGGCAGCCCAAGCTGCTCGACTTCGGCTTGACGCACTGGCCCACCGAGACGTCCGACGACGAGGGGCTGCCGCTCTCCGGCACGCCGCTCTACCTCTCGCCCGAGTTGCTGGGCGGCATGCCGCCGAGTGCGCCCGACGACGTCTGGGCCCTCGGCGTGGTAGTGGCGGAGATGGTCGCGGGCGTGCATCCGTTCCGCGCCATGTCGCTGGACGACCTCACGCGCCGCGTGCACCGTGGCGACGGGCTGGACGTCGCTCGCCTGGGCACACACGTGCCGCCCGCCCTGACGACGCTGCTCGCGCAGGTGCTCCACCCGTCGCGTGCGGCGCGGCCCTCGTCTGCATGCGCCCTCGCCGCCTCGTTGCGGATGGCCAGGGCGTCGTCGTGAGACATCCGGCGCGCGGAGTGCGGCACCCATGACCACGGACACCCGGTCTCCACTGTCGTTCCTCGGCCCGTCCCTGCCTCCGACGGTGGTCGTGGTGCTCGCGGGACTCGCCCTGTTCACCGGCGGCCGCGGCAGTTCCAGCGCGCCGCCACAAGTGGCCACCATCCCGGTGGTGGCGGCGACGCCTGCGGCACCGGCGCCACCCGTCGTGCCGCCGCCGGCCACGATCACCACGGCATGGCTCGACGCGCAGGTCGCCGGCAGCCGCACGGCACGGCTGATCGACGACTACCTCGCCGACATGGGGTGCCTCGCGGCCGCCACGGCGCTGCGCACCGACACCGTGCGCGGTCCCGCCGCCGCGTTGGCTGCCGTGGGCGAGCGCGTGCCCTGTCGGCTCGGGGCCGTCATCGTCTCCCTGTCGGCGTACGAGGACTCCAACAGCCGGTGGCAGGCCGACCGGACGCTGGCGACGATCCAGAGCGCGGTCAGCGCGGCCAACTACACGTTGGAGCGCTTTCACCTGCCACGCGCCGGGAGCGGCACGGCCGCCGCCACCGACACCGACCCTGACGCGCGCCGCGGACCCGGCGTGCTGCTGTTCAGGAGAACCGCTGGCACGCCCGGCGCGCGCCTGCGCCAGGCCCATGCCGCCGACGGTGAAGGCCATGTCGAGGTGCTCGCGGTGTTGACCGTCCCGGAGATGCCGACCTCGGGCATCGAGCGCGTGCCGCTCCTGCTGGCCAGTCACCTCGCGCTCGCCCTGCACGCCCTGCCGCATCCCGATGGGCCGTCGCATGCCGCGGAACTGCGCGTCGTCGGGCCGTTCTACTCGGGGTCCTCGTTGTCGCTGCTGCGGGGACTCGAGGAGATGGCCTGGCTCGAAGGCGAGTCACCCGATCGGCAAGGCCTGCAGGTGCAGGTCATCTCCGGATCCGCCACCAGCTGGAGCAACTGCGACGTGCTGTCTGGGGCGCTGGCGCACGACGGCCAGATCACGTTCGAGCGGACCGTGCACCAGGACGAGACGCTGCTGCTGGCGCTGCAGGATCACCTCGCCGCCATCCGACCCGAGTGGGCGCATGGCGAGGGCGTGGCCCTGCTGGTGGAGTCGAGCACCGGATGGGGCACCGGGCTCGGCCAGGCGCCAGCGGGGAGCCTGGGTGATGGCGGGGCACCCGTCACGCCACTGCGAGGCGTCAGCGACGGCTCGCCCTGCGGCGAGTCCGCCACCGCCCCTCGTCCGACGGTCTTCGAGCACGCCCTGCGTCTCGGCTTCCCGCTGCACATCGCCGATCGCTACGCGTCGCGCCAGCGGAGCGTGGCCGCGCCGGCAGAGTTCTCGAAGCTGGTGGCCACTGCGGAAGTCCTGCGCCTCGAAGACTCGATCACACCGAGCGACCGCCTGCCCACCTTCACGCCGAGCCTGACCGATGCCGCGCGCGACCTGACGCTCGAGGGCATCCTGTCGCAGCTGCAGCGCCGGCGCATCGGCGCCATCGGCATCCTCAGCACGGACGAGCGCGACCGGCTGTTCCTGGCGCGCGAGATCAACCGCGTCTCCCCGGACGTGATCCTCTTCGGCACCGAGCCGGACATCCTGATGCTGCACCCGGAGTACGCGCCGTTCGTGCGGGGCATGCTGATGGCCTCGTCGTATCCGATGCAGGGACATGCCCAGACGCTGACGCACGGCGACGGCATGCACGGCCGGCGCACGCAGTTCACTTCGATGGCGCAGCAGGGCGTCTACAACGCGTTGCTGCTGGCGCTCGGCGACTCGTCCGAGGCCGGGCCACTGCTCGTGGACTACCGGGCGCCCGATGGCAGCGAGGCGAGCGGCGCGGCAACGCAGTGCGCCGACGAGGCCGGCGTCGAGCGCCCCGTGCCCTGGGTGCTGGTGGTGGGGCAGCGCGAGTTCACGCCCTTCTCGGCGCGGGCGCAGCTGATCTCGCCGCAGGATTGCGCCGTCGTGCGCGGGCGCGTGCGCACCGTCGGCGACGTCGACGAAGAGCGGTACCTCTTTGCCTCCGATCAGGAATTCCTGATGTGGCTGCTGCTGCCGGTCACGGCGGTGGTGCTGATGGGGCTCGTGGTGGCGGCGCAACGCCGCCCGCTGCCGTCGGCGCGGTGGTTGTCACCGCCCGCGTTGCTGCGTCGTCTCGAGGGCGCCAGCCCGGTCGCCGCTGCGGGGACACGGCGAGGGGCGCGACGACACGGCGAGGAGGCCTCGCATGCGGCCGAGCACGCCATCCTGACCGTCGGCCTGCTGCTGGCGCTGGGCATCTTCACGGTGTGGCAGGTGCACCTCTGGCACGACGTGTCGCTGTCGGCGGCGCCCGACCTGACCGCGAGTACCGACGCCAGCACCCTCGTCAGGCTCTGGCGGTCCTGGCATGCCCTGTCCTGGGGCGCGTGGCGGATGTCGCCAGCCATGTACCTGACGTCGTGGACCCTCACGGCGCTGGCCACGCTCGGTGCCATCGTGCTGGTGGCGCTCGGGGGATGGCGGCTCTGGATCGTGTCGCGTGGCCGCGCCGCCCGTCGGGCCTCCTGGCGCGTCGTCGTCCGGCGCTCCCTCGCGGCCTGCGCCCCCGAACTCGTCTCGGTGATCGTGCTGCTGATCGGTGCGGCGTTCGTCGTGGCGGAGCTCGGCTTCCTGTGGCGACAGACGCCGGGCGGAGCGGCCGACCGACTCTTCGCGTCGAGTCGCGCGTTCGACCTGTCGAACCTCCTGTCGCCCGCGCCGCTGCTGACGATGTTCCCCGTGATGATCGTGGCGTGGATCGCGTGGAGCCTGCGCACGCTGTACTACCAGCGCATCAGCCCCACCTGCGCCCTGCCGCTCGTGCACGCGCTGGTCAGCCGCGACGCGCGCGACCGCCGGCTCGAGATGGCGCTCGTGTCCACACTCGGCACGACCATGCAGCCAGCTGGCGTCTTCCTCCTGGTGCCGGTGGCCGTGCTGCTGCTCATCTGGTTGTTGCTCGAGCCCCGGATGGCGTCGGTCGAAGGCGCCGCGTACGGCGCGGTGGTGCTGCTCGGCACCACGCTGGGTGCCGTGGCCGCCGCACTCGAACTCGGGCAGGCGGCGTGGCTTGCCCGGCGCGTGACGCGTCTGCTCGAACGGGTGCGCATCCACCCCATCGCGGCCGACGTCGAGGCGATGGAGCAGGAGCCCTTCGACTGGCGTCCGGCGCTCCGTCCGACGCGGTCGCCCGAGCGCCTCTTGCGGCGAGCCCTGGAGGCGGCCGGCGAGGTGCCTCCCGTCGACACCGTCATCGTCGCGACGCACGATCGGGTCCCGGTGCTGCGGACCGAGACGTGGCGCCTCGCGCTGCAGCGCGCGGGGCAGTGGCTGCGGCCCGGCATGACGTCTGGCGTCCCACTGACGGTGGCCCAGCGCCGACTCAGCGCGATGGTGATCAGCCTGCTGTTGCAGTCGCTCGTCACGCGCGTGGTGCGAGGCTTCGGCATCGCCGTGCTGCTGTCGATGCTGCTGCTGGTGGGCCACCTCCTGACGGCATTCTCGGGCCGAAGCCTGGCCCTGCTGGTGGACGTCGGTCTGATCGTGGTGGCTGCGGCGCTGGCGATTCGCGCCCTGCTGACGCTCGAACGCGACCACGTGCTGAGCCGCTTGTGGCACGGCACCCCAGGCAGCCTGAACTGGAACAGCGGGCTGGTGTGGCGCGCGGTGATCTACGCCGGTCTGCCGCTGCTGACCATCATCTCGATGCGCTTCCCCGAGGTCGGCGGGCAGCTCATCACCGTTGTCGAGCCTCTGCGGCACCTGATGCCGACCCCCTGACGCCATGCTTGCCATCACCGATGAGAAGTGGGTCGCGCTGGCCCAGACGCTGCAGGTCGAACTGGCCACCTTGCGCGCCGTCGCCGAGGTCGAATCCGGCGGCAGCGGCTTCCTGACCACGACGCCGCCCCGGCCGAAGGTGCTGTTCGAGGGCCACTACTTCCACCGCCTCACCGGCGGGCGGTTCGGCGCCGCGCATCCGACGATCAGTTACCCGACCTGGACCCGGAAGCACTATGCGAAGACCGGCGCGGGCGAGTGGGCCCGGCTGGAGCAGGCGATCCTCCTCGATCGCGCCTCGGCCCTGCAGTCGGCCAGCTGGGGGGCGTTCCAGATCATGGGCGCCAACTATGCGCAGGCTGGCTTCCCCGACGTCGAGGCGTTCGTCGCCGCGCACGCCAGCAGCGCCGAGGCCCAGCTCGAGGCCTTCACCCGCTTCATCGCCCGACGCTGGTACCTGGTGCCCCTGCGCGACAAGGCGTGGGCGACCTTCGCCGAGCGCTACAACGGACCCGCCTACGCGCGGAATCAGTACGACGTCAAGCTGGCACGTGCGTACGAGCGCTGGGCGGCGCTGGCGTCCGCACCGGCGCTGCCGCGCACGCGGCGAGGGGCGGCCGGGCGTGCCGGCGGGCCGGCGCGGGCGATGTCCGCACAGACGCCGCCGGGACGGCCCCTGATCGGCGCGGTGCCCGTCGCGCGCCAGTTGCCGATGCAGCGCATCGTGCGCGCCGATGCGCTCGACCTGCGCGACTGGCTGTATAGGCCACGCGTCGGGCAGGCACCGCCGGGCACGCTGTTGCCGCTGCGGCTGCGGCCGGTGTCGAGTCAGGGCCGCAGCAGCGCCTGCACGGGCTTCGCGCTGGCATCGGTCATCGAGTACCTGCTGGACCGCGCGGCACGACCGGTGGAGGCCATCTCGGGGCACATGCTCTACGACATGGCGCGGCGCTACGACGAATGGGCCGAGAACGACCAACAGGACCAGGGATCCTCGCTGCGGGGCGCGCTGCGAGGCTGGTTCCACCATGGCGCCAGCACGCACGCGTTGTGGGGGGATCCGTCGATGCCGGGCGCCAGCCTGGATGAGGGCGACTGGTGGCTGGATGCGGTCAAGCGGCCCCTCGGCGCGTACTTCCGGGTGCAGACCGACATGATTCCCGATATCCACAGCGCGCTGGCCGAGACCGGGGTGCTCTACGCGAGCGCCCTGACGCACGCCGGGTGGGATGCCCTGCACCACGCCGAGCCGACGCCGGCGCCGACCTCACCCGAGACCTACCCGGTGATCGAGACGCGGGAGGGCCTGCCGGATGCGGGCCACGCCTTCGCCATCGTCGGCTATACGGAGCGGGGCCTCGTCGTGCACAACTCGTGGGGGGACCGGTGGGGCGCCGGTGGCTTCGCGATCCTGCCGTACGCGGACTGGCGCCAGAACGCGATGGACTGCTGGGTCGCGCAGCTCGGTGTGGTGACCGACGAGCACACGGCGGTGGCCGACGCCGCCACCCTGCGCATCGACGCCGCGACGCAGCGCGTGCAGCTCTCGAGCAATCCACAACTGGCGGCGCACGAGATCTCGCCGTTCGTCGTCACCGTCGATGGGGAAGGCCAGTTGTGCACGCGCGGGCGCTTCCGCACCAACGCCGACGACCTGGCCCTGCTGGTGGACGAACACCTGCCGCGCGCCTGCGAGCGCTGGGGCTGCGCCGACGGCATCGACGTGGCCATCGTCGTCCACGACGGGCTGGCGGGCGAGCAGGGGGCCCTCGACCGCGCCCTGCACTGGATTCCCCTGCTCTACTCGCATCAGGTGTTCCCGGTCTTCCTGCTGTGGGAGACCGACGCCGCCGGCGGCGTCCGCAAGCTGCTCGAGGCCAAGGTGGGCACCGAGGACGAACCCGCGACGCCGCTGCCGTGGCGGGCCGTCACGCCGACGGCGCTGCTGGCGTGGCACGACGAGCGCATCGAGGGGCATGTGCGTCGGCCGGGGCGCGCGCTGTGGCGCGAGGTGAAGGCGCATGCCACCGAGGTCGCGACCGCAGAGGGGGCAGGGCTGCTGCAGTTGCTGGCGCTGCTGAAGGCGCGCGGCCGACGCGCGTCGTTTCCCGCCATCCGTCTGCACCTGGTCAGTCACTCGGCGGGCGGACTGGTCGTGACGCACGCCATTCCCCGCGTCGTGCGTCTCGGCCTCGCGCTCACGAGCGTGAACCTGCTGGCGCCGGCGGTGGCCGTCGAGGAGTTCACCGAGGCCGCCGGTCTGGCGCTCGAGGCCAGCGAGGCGAGACTACTGGTGGCCTACCTGTCCGATGCCGCGGAGCGGAGCGACGCGACCTGCGCGCCATACGGGCATTCGCTGCTGTACATGATTTCGCGCGTGCTGGAGGAGGAACCCGACACGCCGATGCTCGGCCTCGAGCCGTACCTGGTGCCGGCGGTGGTGCAGCGCGACTGGGGCGCCAGGGTGACGCGACTGATGGCCCCCGGCGGGCGCACGCCCCAGGACCTGCGGTTCACCACCGCCACCACGCACGGCGGGTTGCCGGAAGATCCGGCCGTGCTGCAGGCGGTGCTGCAGCACATTCGGCAGGGCTGACGGGCCGGGCTAGTTGGCCAGCCGCGTGAAGGTGATTCCCGCCCCGCCCGGGACGCCCATCGGCGAGACGGCAAAGCGGTTGTCGCCGCGGCCAACCGTGACGGCGCGGCCCGAGATGATGCCGATGCCGGCCCCGAAGATGACGTCGCTGGCGAAGTGGCGTCGTTCCTGGAGGCGAGACGCCGCGACGTAGGCGGCAACCGCGTACGCCGGGGCGCCGACCTTCCAGCCGAAGTGTCGGTGGAGGACCGAGGCGTTGGCAAACGTCCCCGACGAGTGCCCCGACGGAAAGGACCACGTATCGCCGTCCGGCCGGGTGCGATTGATCGACAGCTTCAGGCCCTGCGTGAAGATCGTGTTCACCAACTGGGCGCGCACGAGATCCGCGCCGACCTGCGCCACCCGCTCCGACTTGACGACGCGGCCGATGCCGTAGGCCGCCCAGGCACCACCGAACTGGACGGCGAAACCGCCGACGACCTTGCCCGGGCCCAGGAGGCGATCGAGCGTTGGCGATGACGAGAAGGTGTCGGTCAGACGAAAGTCGTACGGGTGGATCAGGGAGGCCGACGCGCCGGCGGTGACCATGATGACGGCGTTGGTCGTGTCGGCCGTGTTGCGCAGGTCGCCGCGCAGGTCCGTGAACAGTGACGCGACCGACGGCATCGCGCCCCGGCCGCGGGTCGTCAGCGGCACGATCGCCTCAGTCGGGGCGTCAGCCGCCGTCGGCGCAGGAGGATCGGCGATTGCGGCGGCGGCCGTCGGTGCCGCGAGGTCGGCGGACACGCGGGTGTCCTGCGCGCAGACCGGTGCGGCGCTGACGCAGAGCAGCGTGGTGACGAGAAGAGCGGAACAGTGACGCATGCGGCTGATCCCCGAGACCGGGCCTCGGGGCCGGGTCACACATGGACAGAGTCTCGCATCCGTGGATGAAGGCCACATGAGGACGCGCACTCGCCTCCCCTTGTATCGACAGTTCCCGGAGCGCCGTTACTCTACCTCAGCCTCGGAGGGTGTGCCACCCTGTGGCGTCCTTGTCGCAACGGAGAATCCGGATGATTGACCGACGCGCATTCCTGATGATGGCCGTGGCCGCGGGAGCCAGAGCGGGCGCGCGGCAGCCTGAGGGACCCCGACGCGGGACGTCCATGTACCTCGCGTACACGTCGTTCGCGGTCAGGCTCGCGCAGGGCCGCGATCTCGTGCGGACCAGCGCGGCGGGGTTCGGCCCAGGCGTCTTCCGTGACCTGTGTACCCGGTTCGGTGCGGCGGGCGCGCAGATCGACCTGTCGCAGATTCCGGCCGACCCCGAGGCCCTGACCGCCATCCGCGACGCCTTCGCGCGCGCCGGCGTCGCTATCGAACTCTCCCTGCCCGCCCGTGTCCTCGAGTCGCCGGCCGCCTATGCGCAGGCGGTGTCGGTGGCGCGTGCGCTCGGCGCCCGCTGCGCACGCGTCGCGTTGCTGTCGGGCCGACGCTACGAGACATTTGCCACCGCCGAGGCCTGGAGCGCGTTCTCGGCCCGCTGGCAGGAGACGCTGGTGCGCATGCGCCCCGAGTTCGAGCGCCACCAGTTGGCCATCGGCATCGAGAATCACAAGGACTGGTGTGCCTCCGAACTCGTGACCGTGCTGCGCGCCGTCGACAGTCGCTACGTCGGCGCCTGCGTCGACTTCGGCAACAACCTCGCGCTCCTCGAGCCTCCCGACGAGACGATCGCGCTGCTGGCGCCCTTCGCCATCACCACGCACCTGAAGGACATGGCCGTGCGGCGCACCGCCGAGGGTTTCGACCTGTCCGAGGTGCCGCTCGGCCAGGGCATCCTGCCGCTCGGGCGCTACATCGAGCGCATCCGTGCCGCACGGCCCGAGGCGCGCCTCTGCCTCGAGATGATCACGCGCGATCCGCTGTCGGTCCCCTGTCGTACCGACCGCTACTGGACGACCTTCGGCCCGTCGCCGACCCGCGCCGAGCGCTTGGAACGGTTCGAGGCCGCGGTACGCTCGCAGGCGCGTGCAGACCTGCCGCGCGTGTCCGGGTTGTCGCCCGAGGCGCAGCGCGCGGCCGAAGACGACAACGTGCGCGCGTGTGTGACCCATGCCCGCGACGTGCTGCACCTGGAGAGCAACTGACCATGGCCGACGGACGTCCTCACGCGATTGACCTGTTTCGTCTGCAGGGGCGCACCGCGCTCGTCACGGGTGGCACGCGCGGCCTCGGCCTGATCATGGCCGAGGCCCTCGCGGAAGCCGGCGCCGCGGTGTGCGTGTCGAGCCGGTCGGCAGACGCGGCGCAGCGCGCGGCGGCCGACCTCGCCGCCACCACGGGCGCACGCGTGGTCGGTGTGACCGGCGACGTGTCGACCAGCGCCGGGGTCGATCAACTCCTGGCGCAGACCGCGGCCGACTTCGGCCCGGTGGACATCCTCGTGAACAACGCCGGCGTCAACATCCGGGGCCATGCCGACGCCCTGTCGGAACAGGACTGGGACACCGTCATCGACACGAACCTCAAGGGCCCGTTCCTCGTGGCGCGCGCGCTCGGGCCGCAGATGTGCGCGCGTGGGTGGGGACGCGTGATCATGCTGTCGTCGATGCTGGCGTCGATCGCCCTGCCCGGTCGCGCCCCCTACGCGTCCTCGAAGGCCGGGGTCACGGCGCTGACCCGCGTGCTCGCCCTCGAGTGGGCGGCCGCGGGCGTGACCGTCAATGCCATCTGCCCAGGGCCGTTCGGCACCGAGATGAACCGGCCGCTCATGACCGACCCGGAGAAGTACCAGGCCTTCCTGCAGAAGCTGCCCGTCGGCCGCTGGGGCGACCTGCACGAGATCAAGGGCGTGGTCGTGTTCCTCGCCTCGGAGGCCTCCTCGTTCATGACCGGCGCCTCACTCGTTCTCGATGGCGGCTGGACCGCCCAGTGAGCCGTCGCCGACCCATCCCTCGAGTTCACCGCCGACGCGAACGAGTCTGAACGTGCCGAACGTGCCGAGCACGTCGGCCTGGCGGGGTTCGTCGAGTGTCTCGATCACCGGTGCGGTCGCCGACGGACGCTCGCGCAGGAGCGCACCCGCCTGCAGTCGCTCACGTCGCCAGGGCGTGTCGCCGGGCGTGACCGCGCGCTGATTCACGTAGCCAGCCGATCCATCCGGCAGATGCAGCCGATAGGCCGTGGCGGTCTGGCCGACGACCTGCGCGATCGTCCCCTGCGGCAGCACCGTCTCCGACGCCGGCGTGCGTGTGAGGCCTGGCCGCAGGGGCACCCGCGCCTGGGCCGTCCGCACCGTGGTCCCGAGCCGCGACGTGTTGGTGGGCGCCGGATCGGGCGGGGCGTCGTCGGGCGCCAGGAACGGCAGGGGATCGATCGCGCTGCCCTCGTAGATCCCGAAGTGCAGGTGCGGCGCCGTCGTTCGCGCATTGCCGGTGTTGCCGACGTAGCCGAGCACGGTGCCGGCGGCGATGGTCCGCACGCCCTCGGTCTCCCAGCGATCGAGGTGCGCGTAGTAGTACGAGCGGCGCGCATCGCGGACCCACACCACGTTGCCGCCGAGCCCGTCGGTGCCGGTGCGCGCGATCCCGGCGCTGACGGCGACGACGGGGGTGCCACGGGGCGCGAAGATGTCGATGCCTTCGTGCTCGCGGCGTCCGGCATCGCGCTGCGCGCCGAACTGGCTCTGCACGGCTCTGGCGGTGAGTCCCTGCACCGGGAAGGCGAGACTCGCCAGCGTGCGTTCCGTGATCGTGTAGCGACCGCCGCGCAGCAGTTCGGGCTGCACGCGCACGACGTAGGAGCCGTCGCGCGGTACGTCGTAGACGAGCGTGGTCGCGTCCGCGGCCAGCGACGCCACGCGCTCGGGCGGCGCCTCGCCTCGCAGTGCGAAGAGATCGACGAACAGTTGCGTCGGTGCACTGGCCTCGATGGTGACCTCGATGGACAGCCGACGGCCCCGTGTCAGGTCCAGGCGGTACGCGGTGGCGCTCGGGATGGCGGGAGGGAAGTAGCCGGTCTCCTGGAAGGGAGAGGCGGCCGACACCGGGCGTTGCACGGCGAGGGCGCCTGCCGCGAGCCAGTCGCGGCCGAGCGCCGTCTCACTGAGGCCCGATGCCGTCAGCGTGGCGAGGTAGCCGTCGTGCGGCGACGCCGGCGTGGTGAAGCGCGAGAGCGGACCACTCGTGGCGCACCCGGCGATCAGGGCAGCGGCAGCCAGCAGGGCCGCGACGGAGAGGCGAGCGACGGACACGCGAGGCACTCCTCAGTGTGGCCGGTCCCTCGGCGCAGGCCAAGCTGGGCCGAACGACGCTCGAGTCAGTGACGACGGGGGATCAGCGTGGCGAGGTAGCCGCGGAACACCACGTCCCGTGTGGTGGAGCCGAAGACCGGCGTCAGCGTCTCGGTGACCCAGGCGCGCACGTCCTCGAGCGGCGTGCCACGCCGGACGGCATCGCGCACGCTCGTCTCGGTGAGCATGTAGGCGATGTGGAAGTCGAGGGCATGGGGGAGGGGCAGCTCGAACGGCTCGCCGCGCTCGACCGTGAAGCCGGTGGCGACGTCCCGCAGGATCGCAGGCGAGAGTGGGCGGGCCTGACTGGCCGGGAACGGGTAACGGGCGAGGAACGCCTCGAACCACCTGTCGAGCGCGTCGGAGTCCGCGAAGGACCGCCCTGGCGAGAAGTCGTAGACCGCCAGCACGCCGCCCGGCGCCAGCACACGAGCGGCCTCGCGGAGCGTCGCGTCCAGGTCGCTGGCGTAGTTGAGTGATCCGGCGGCCGTGAGCAGGTCGACCGAGGCGTCGGCAAACGGCATGGCCTCGCCGGCGGCGGCGACGAAACCAACCCCAGGCACCGTGCGCCGGGCGACGCGCACCATCGACTCGGCCGGGTCGAAGCCGACCACCTGCGATGCGAGGCTCGTCAGCGGTCGCGACGACAGGCCGGCACCGCACCCCACGTCGACGGCGAGGCCGACCGGGGAGCCCTCACGCCAGGCGCGGAGTCGATCGACGATGAGCGGATGAAGGGCGGGGCGGCTGGCCGCATAGCCTGCGGCCAGCCCCAGGTCACCGAAGGGGTTCGCCATCACGAGCGCAATTCTAGCCTCGTGAAGCGGACGTTCGGTGGTCGCGCTAGCGCTTGCGGGCGCCGGTGGTCGCCTTGCGGGCGGGACCGCGCGAGGATGCCGACCTGGCCGTCGCCTTCGCGGCGGCACCGGTCTGCTTGCGACGCGCCGGCGTCGGTGCCATCGGCTCGTCGTCCTCGTCCTGGTCGCCGCCGTGCGCCAGGTCCGCGGCTTCCTGGTTGATGCCTCCCTCGGCGAGCGTGGTCAGCTTCTCGTCCGTGGCCTTCTCCTCGTCGAGCGTCTCCTGGAGGAGCTGCGCGGCCTCGGTGTGCCCCATGGCGGTGGCCCAGGAGACCAGCGTGCCGTACGCCGCCATCTCGTAATGCTCGGCGCGCTGGGCCGAGGCGATCAGCAGGGCGTCCATCGTGGCCTCGTCCGCGTCCTCCTCGAGGGCACTCTTGCCCTCCTCGATGATGCCGGCCATGCCGTCGCAGTGCTTGCCGCGGGGCTTCTCGCCGAGGCTCTCGAACACCTGGGCCAGACGCTCGATCTGGGCCCTGGTCTCCTGAAGGTGCTGCTCGAAGGCGGCGCGCAGGTCCGTCGAGGTCGCGGCTTTCGCCAGCTTGGGCAGCGCCTTGGTGAGTTGCTTCTCGGCGTCGTACGTGTCGCGCAGTTCGTCGATGAACATGTCGTGCAGTGATCCCTGGGCCATGAGCGGTATGTCTCCTTGAATGCGCGCCAGAGGGCGCGCCGTGTGCGATACACGAGATGCGCAGCACCAGTGCAAGCGAGAGGCCAGGCCTGTGCGCGTGCCACACGCGGTTCTCCCACGGGTGGTGGTAGCGTTCCGCGTCACCGTTGTAGCAATCCGTGCCACGCATGCCGATCCACACCCTTCGATGGGGCAAGGCCGACGTCGGTGGTGAGGCTCACGAGGGCCCTCGGGCACGCCGATTCTCGACACAGGCGACTCGCGTCGAGCCGCCCACACGTCTTCGGCATGTCGCCTGCCTCGCTGGTTCCTCCGCTCGCGTCCGTCGACGTCGCGCACGCACTGTGCATGCTGGGCCTGGCGGGAGCGCTCGGGCTTGCACTGCTGGCGATCGTGGCGTCGCGCCGGGCGCAGCAGCGCGAACGCGAGGCTCGCTTGCGCGTGGGCGCGGCACACGAGGAGATCGGACAGGCCCAGGCGACCCGTCCCGAGCGCACCGAAGAACGGTGGCGCCTCGTGCTCAGCGGCGCCGCGCCGGGCATCTGGAACAGGCCCGCATCACCCAGCTCGCCTCGTCGTACGCCACGCTCAGCGAACTGACCCACGCGATCGTGCCTGCGTCCCGCGAACAGGAAGTTGCTGCGCCATCTCTGCCAGTCCGCGGTCGTCTCGGGCGGCTTCTCGATGGCCTTCGTGGCGATGATCGACGAGACCACCGGGGCCGTGGAGCCCGGCGCCTGCTACGGCGACATGCGCGGCAATCTCGAGGGCATCCACGTCTCGGCGTCCGCCGACACCCCGTGCGGACACGGTCCCACCGGCACGGCCATCGGCGAGAACCGCCCGTGCTGGTGTCAGGCGTCCATGGAGGACCCAGGGACGCAGCCGTGGCGCGGCGCGACCGCTGTCCCGAGGGCCCCCCGGGGGCTCGGCGGCGGCGCTGCCGCTCCGTCGCCACGAGCAGGCGGTCGGCGCCATGCCGGATCTGATCTTCGAGCTGGGTCTGGACGGGCGCTTCTCCAGCTACCATACGGACTGGCCCACGACCTCAACAACATCCTGACGCCGATCATCATCGGCACCTCCCTGATCAAGGATCACGTCCGCGACGCGCAGGCGCACGAGATCCTCGACACCACCGAGCAGTGCACCCGGCGCGGCGCCGACATCATCCGTCGCCTGCGCACCGTCGCGCGCGGCACACTCGGCGACCGCAAGCCCGTCGCCGTCGGCGACCTCTTTCGCGACATGGCCCGGATCATCTGCGAGACCGTCGCCCGCAACATCCCGCTCGAGCACGACGCCGCCGACAGCACCTGGGCGTCCACGGCGACAGCACGCAACTCCAGCAGGTGCCGATGAACTTCTGCGTCGTCGCGCGCTCGTCCGCTCAGGCAGCGGTGCGCGTCACGCAGCGCTGGCAGCGCGCGCGCCGGATCGTCGCCGTCGCAGAGGGCCACGCGCAGCACCTGGGGGTGATGGGCACTGGCGTGAGCCAGCACGTCGCCGGCGCCGCCGTGGGGCACCCGGCACACGACCACGTCGACCGCCCTGGCCTCCAGCGGATAGACCGCCTCGTCGACGGTACCGCGATCTGGTCGTCGCGCTGCACCGTTTCCACCAGGATGCGGCCGGCCCCCACCGCTCGGCCGCCTTCGCGCTCGGCCAGGCTGCGGGCCGCCGCGAGCATGAGGCGGACGCAGCCCGGACTCACCGCCCGCGTGCTGCCGCGGACCCGTGGCGGGTCCGGCTGGTACACCGTGTCGCAGACGCGGGTCGCTGCAGCCAGACCGTCCTCGACGTATCGAAGGTGTTATGGAGGGGGGCTGCCTCGCCGTGGGTTCCTTCGCGGGCGCGCGGGAAATCCCGCGCTGCCGGCCAGGAGACTCAGTCGGCGGTGCCGGAAACCCGGCACTTCGAGCGTGGCCCGTGCCTTGCACTCCTGTGCGTCGTGCCTGTCTCGTCGCCGCACGATGTCCCTGTCTCCCTGCTCACGCCGGGCGCGCCCCCCGCGTCCGGCGACCTCGCTGAGCAGGCCGTCACCCTCCAGTTGTTGCGCACGTACGACCGACCCGGTCCGCGCTACACGTCGTATCCGACAGCCGTCGAGTTCCACGACGGCTTCGGCCCGGACGCCTATGCCCGGCACCTGGCCGCGGCGGCCCGGCACACGGACGCGCCGCTCTCGCTCTACCTGCACCTGCCGTTCTGCGAGTCGCGCTGCGCGTTCTGCGGCTGCTCGGTGATCGTCACCAAGAAGCGGCACGTGGCCGCGCAGTACCTGACCTACCTCGCGCGCGAGATCGGCATGGTCGCGCAGGCGCTGGGCCGCCGGCGACGGGTGGTGCAGTACCACTGGGGCGGCGGCACCCCCAGCTATCTCTCGCCGGAGCAGATGCGTGACCTGCACGCCGAGGTCTTGCGCCACTTCACCATCGACCCCGACGCGGAGGTCGCGCTCGAAGTCGACCCGCGCGTGACCTCGGTCGCGCAACTCGAGACCCTGCGGGCCCTCGGCTTCAACCGTCTCTCCCTGGGCGTCCAGGACTTCGACGACGAGGTGCAGCGCGCCGTCAATCGGGTGCAGGGCGTCGAGGAGACGGGCGCCCTGGTGGCGCATGCCCGCGCCCTCGGCTTCGCGTCGGTCAACGTCGATCTGATCTACGGCCTGCCGCGGCAGACGGTCGAGTCCTTCGCGCGCACCATCGACACCGTGGTGGCGCTGCGTCCCGATCGCGTCGCCGCCTACTCGTTCGCCCATGTGCCGTGGATTCGCGCCCACCAGAAGCTGCTCAAGGTCGAGGAACTGCCGTCTGCCGATCGCAAGCTGCAGCTGTTCGCGGAGGCGCGCACCCGCTTCCTCGCCGCCGGGTATCGCGCCATCGGCATGGACCACTTCGCGCTGCCGGACGACGACCTGGCCCGTGCGGCAGACGCCGGCACGCTGCATCGCAACTTCATGGGCTACACGACCCGGCCCGCTCCCGATGTCATCGGGTTCGGCGTCTCGGCGATTGGCGATGTCGCCGGGGCCTTCGCCCAGAACACCAAGAAGCTGAGCACCTACTATCAGGCCATCGACGCGGGTCGCGCGCCGGTCGAGCGCGGCTACGCACTCGATGCCGACGATCAGCTGCGCCGTCACGTCATCTCGCAGCTGATGTGCAACCTGCGGCTGGACACGCAGGCCACGGCGGGACGCTTCGCCATCGACTTCGAGGCGTACTTCGCCCGCGAGCTGAGCGAGCTGGCCGAGGGCCCCGTCGCCGATGGCTTCCTCGAGATCGAGCCCGGCGCGTTGCGGGTGACGACGCGCGGCCGTCTGTTCGTCCGCAACATCTGCATGATTTTCGACCGGCACCTGCGCGAGAAGCGCGCGGCGACCCCGGTGTTCTCCCGGACCATCTAGCCATGCCCCTCTCTGCTCCAGCCTGCGCCCCGGTGGCGCCCGAGATCCCCGTGATCGATCGCGCCTTCGCTGCCCCTCCGGTCGGTGTGCTGCTGTTCAACATGGGCGGGCCGGGGACGCTGGCCGACGTCGAGCCCTTCCTCGTCAATCTCTTCTCCGATCGCGACATCATCGAGCTGCCGATGGGCGCCCTGCTCCAGCCGGTCGTGGCCCGCATCATCGCCAAGGCGCGTGGCAACGGCGTCCGCCGCAACTACGCCTCCATCGGCGGCGGGTCGCCGCAACTGCGCCTGACCCGGGCCCAGGCGATGGCCCTGAACGATCACCTCGATCGCCAGACGGGACGCCGGCACGTCGTCGAGGTCGCGATGCGCTACTGGCAGCCCGACACCGAGACGGCCCTGCAGCGGCTCGCCTCTGAGGGCGTCTCGCGGCTCGTCACGCTGACGCTCTACCCGCACTACTCGCGGGCGACCACCGGGTCGTCCCGCCGCGAGTTCGAGCGCGTCGTCGCGCAGCCGAAGTGGCGGGGGCGGTTCGAGGTGGACCACGTCGAGGCCTATCCCGACCACCCGCTCTATCTCGAGGCGATGGCCGACAACGTGCGCCGGGCTCTGGCGGGCTTTCCCTCGCACCGGCGCGACAAGGTGACCATCCTGTTCAGTGCGCACGGCCTGCCGAAGAAGTTCATCGACGAGGGCGACCCCTACGTCGAGCACACGCACCGCACCGTGCAGGGGATTCTCGATCGCATCGCGGTGCCCAATCCTCACACCATCGCCTTCCAGTCGCGCACCGGTCCGGTCACCTGGATCGGCCCCGGCACCGAGGACGTCCTGCGTGACCTCGGCCGGCAGGGCGTCAAGGAAGTGCTCATGGTGCCGGTGTCCTTCGTCTCGGATCACATCGAGACCCTCTACGAAGTGGATCAGCTCTTCAGAGAGGATGCGATCAGGTCCGGCATCGTCGACTATCGACGCAGCGAGGCCCTCAACACGCATCCGCTCTACATCGAGGCGCTGGCCGAACTCGTCAGCCGTCAGCTCGTGACGACATGAGCGACAGGGCTGCGGCGCGATCGTCCCGTCAGCATGTCGTCGTCATCGGCGGCGGGGTCGCCGGGCTGTCGGTGGCGCACGCGCTGCGCGCCCAGGACGCGGCGCGCGAGATCGACGTCACGGTGCTCGAGCGGAGTGCCCGCCCTGGCGGCAACATCCGCACGGAACACCTCGACGGGTACGTCTGCGAATGGGGGCCGAACGGGTTCCTCGACAACGCGCCAGACACCCTGGCGCTCGTCCGTGATCTCGGTCTGGACGCCCGTCTGCAGCCGAGTGACGACCGCGCGCGCCGTCGCTTCATCTTCAGGGCCGGCCGGTTGCACCCGCTGCCGGGCGGGCCGCTCGACTTCATCGGCAGTGGCCTGCTGTCGTGGTCTGGCAAGGTTCGTCTCGCGATGGAGCCCTTCGCGCGTGCGCGCCCCGAGGGCGACGAGACGATTCATGCGTTCGCGACGCGGCGCATCGGCCGGGAGGCCGCCGACGTCCTCGTCGACTCGATGGTGTCGGGGGTCTTCGGCGGCAATGCGCACGACCTGTCGCTGCGGGCCTGCTTTCCGAAGATGTGGCATCTCGAGACCGACCACGGCGGCCTGGTCCGCGCCCTGATCGCCAGACGTCGGCAGCACCCCCGCCGGCACGGGGAGGCGATGGGCGCGCCGCTCGGACGACTGACGTCCTTCCGCGACGGCGCCGAGGAACTGATTCGTGGGCTCGTCGCGCGCCTCGGCGACGTGGTCCGCACCGGAGTGGACGTGCAGGGCCTCACCGCCGAGCACGGCCGCTTCCGGGTGGGCATCGCCGGCGACCGGCCGATCGATGCCGATGCCGTGGTCCTCGCGAGTGGCTCGGCGACGACGGCCCGTATCGTGCGGGCGCTGGACGCGCCGCTGGCCGCGACGCTCGACGCCATCCCCACTGCCGGCATGGTGGTGGCGTGCGTCGGCTATGGCGCGCATCGCCTCCCGTCACCGCTCGACGGCTTCGGGTATCTCGTGCCGCGCAGCGAGGGCCTGCGCACGCTCGGCGTGCTCTGGGACTCGTCGGTGTACCCCGGGCGCGCGCCGCACGGCCACGTGCTGCTGCGCGCGATGCTCGGCGGCGCGACCGACCCCGAGGCGCTCGCGCTGGACGATGCGCAGGTGGTGAGTGTGGTGCGTGCGGAGCTGCAGCGTGCGATGGGGATCGACGTGACGCCGGATTTCGTGCGGATCTTCCGGCATCCCACCGGCATCCCGCAGTACACCGTCGGTCACCTCGATCGCGTGGCGCACGCCGAGGCGCGCCTCGCACAGTGGCCGGGTCTGGCTCTGGCAGGCAACGCCTATCGCGGTGTCGCCATCAACGCCTGCATCGCGGATGCCTCGCCGGTGGCGGCGCGGGTCCTGGCGCACTGCGCCTCACGCGCGTCGCGTGCGGCGGTCGCGGCAGGCGAGGGTCAGGCGAGCGGGGCGAAGGCGTCGCGATCCGCTCGACCGGTTCTGCGGTAGAGTCCCGCCATGCAGCGACGCGACTTCCTCTCCCGGGCCGTGGCCCTCGGTGCGGCGACCCTCCCCTCGGCTGCGCACGCGCAGGCCCCGGCACCGCCTCCGGTGCGCCGTGCCGAGCCCAGTCCCGCCCCTGCCGGCCTGCCCCTTGCCGTCCGCGTGGGCATGACCGACTGGAATCTCGGCAAGCGCGGCGACATCACGAAGATCGCGCTGGCCCGCGAACTGGGGCTCGATGGCATTCAGGTCAGCCTGACGTTTCCCACCGATGGCAGCCCGCATCTGCGTCAGCCCGCGACGCAAGTGGCGTTCAAGCAGCAGGCCCTCGAGCACGGCGTGCAGATCTGCTCGCTCGCCATCGGCAATCCGGGCAAGACGCGTCTGCCGTTCCACACCAATCCGGCCTCGGCGATTCTGCTGGTGGAAGCCGTGGAGGTGGCGCGCAACCTCGGGACGACCAACATCCTGCTGCCGATTCTCGGCGACAGCCACATCGACATGGCGAGCCAGGCGCAGGTCGACACCTTCGTCGCGATGATGAAGGAGGTGGCGCGGTACGCCGAGCAGGCGGGTGTGGTCATCGCGCTCGAGGACTGGATCTCGGCCGAGGACAATCTGCGGCTGCTCGACGCGATTGGGTCGCCCGCGATCGGGGTGTACTACGACGCGCGCAACATCAAGGCGAAGGTGCACGACCCCTACGGCGAGCCGGCGAAACTGGGCGCGCGCATCGATCAGATTCGTCAAGAACGGCCAGCAGTTGATGCGGGATCCCGAGCAACTCGACTGGCCGCGCCTGGCGCAGGAGTACGAGGCCATCGGCTATCGGGGGTGGTACGTCCTCGAGACCGGGTCGCCCACCGGCGACTTCGAGGCCGACACGAAGGCCAACATCGCGTACGTGCGCCAGACGTTCCGCATGCCGGCACCGCGACGCTAGGTTTGGCCCCATCTGGGGCAATTCTTCGCAATTGACAGGCGTCGAGCGCGCCTCTACCGTGAGCGCATCATCACAGCGATGACCCGTCGCCGCGGCGTGCTGCCGTCGCGACGGTACCCCTTCCGAACGCCATGTCGCTGGAGGCGCACATGTTTTCTGTTGCTCGATGGCCGAGGCCCGTCGCGGGTCTCCTGCTGTGGACCCTGCTCTGCTTCCTCCCGTCCGAGGTGGCCGCGCAAGCCATCTACGGCACGGTCACCGGGCAAGTGGCTGACGATTCCGGTGCGAGCGTGCCCGGGGCCTCGGTGGCGCTCGTCAACGAAGCCACCGGTCTCAAGCTCGAGGCCGTCAGCGACGAGAACGGCGACTACACGATTCGCAACGTCACGGCCGGTCCGTACACGCTGCGTGCGTCGCTCCAGGGCTTCAAGGAGTACGTGCAGACGGGCATTCCGGTCACGCCGGGGGCCATCGTGCGCGTCGCGGCCAAGCTCGAGGTGGGCGCCCTGACCGAGTCGGTCACCGTCACCACCGAGGCGGCGCTGCTCAAGACCGACAAGGCCGATGTCAGCGTCGACCTGCGGCCCGAGGACGTCGTCAACCTGCCGCTCAATCAGTACCGCAACTATCAGGCGCTGATGAACCTGGTGCCGGGGGCGACGCCGCCGGCGCTGCAGAACGCGCAGACCGACACCCCGGGCCGGGCGCTGACGACCAACGTCAACGGCACCGCCCGCAACACCAACACCACGCGCATCGACGGCGCCGCCAGCATCAACGTGTGGCTGCCCCATCACGCCGGCTACATCGCGCCGGTCGAGACCATCGAGAACGTCAACATCTCGACCAACAGCTTCGATGCCGCGTCGGGGATGACCGGCGGTGCGGCGATGTCGGTGGCGACCAAGTCGGGCACCAACAACCTGCGCGGGTCGGCGTTCTACTTCCGCAACCAGGACGAGTTCAACGCACGACAGGGCTACTTCGACCCGGTCAAGCTCGACGCCAGCACCAGCGTCATGGGTGGCACCGTGGGCGGCCCGATCGTGAAGAACCGCCTGTTCTACTTCGGTGGCTGGGAGCGCAACCTCCAGAACCAGAGCCGCTTCGATCAGTTCACGGTGCCGACCGAGAAGATGCGCAACGGGGACTTCAGCGAGGTGCTGGCGTTCAACCCGAACTTCCGCATCTACGACCCGACGACCGGCAACCTCGCGACGGGTGCCGGCCGCACGGCGTTCCCCGGTGCCGTCATCCCGGCCGACCGGATCAACGGGATCGCCAGGCAGATCCAGGCCCTCTACCCGGCGCCCAACAACGCGGGCACCAACAACGGCTTGCAGAACAACTACTTCGCCGCCCGCTCGCCGGAGGCGACCCGTGACAACTACGACCTGAAGGTGAACTGGAACCGCACGTCGGCGCACCAGATCTGGGCCAAGTACTCGATGATGGACGCCTCGGTGCAGGACCTGTTCTACCTGCCGTTCGAGGAGGCCGGCGGTGGCGACACGAAGGTGTACCTCGGCACGATCGGCAACACCTGGACGCTGAGCCCCACGCTCATCGTCGACGGCAATGCCGGCTTCAACATCATGAAGCACCAGTCGCAGGGCCCCGATTTCGGCGTCAACTACGGCACCGACGTCTTCGGCATCCCCGGACTGAACCAGCAGGGGCTGACCGGCAACAGCGCCACCGTGCCCGAGCGGCACAGCGGCATGCCGGTGTTCGAGACCGGGCTCGGCATCCTGGGCAACAACGCGACGTGGACGCCGGTCGTCCGTGACGAGCGCAGCTACACCGCGTCGATCAACCTGACCAAGGTCGCGGGACGGCACGAGATCCGGACCGGCTTCGACTTCGTGCGTCTCGAGCTGACGCACTGGCAGCCCGAGATCGGCAATCCGCGCGGCGCCCTGACGTTCGCCGGCGGCATCACGGGCACGCCCGGCTACGCCAGCGTCGGCGGCTGGAACTCCTACGCCACCTTCCTGCTCGGCCAGATCGGCAGCTACAGCAAGAGCGTGCAGTTCGAGGAGATGACCGGCCGCGAGAACCAGTTCGGGCTCTACATCTCGGATCGGTGGCAGGTCAACGAGAAGCTGACGGTCAATCTCGGGCTGCGCTACGAGAACTACCCGCTGTTCCATCGTGCCGACCGCGGCATCGAACTGCTCGACTTCAACACGTTCAACGTCGCCCTCGGCGGGTTGGGCGGCAATCCCGAGAGCCTGAACCTCAAGACGAGCAACACGCTGTTCGCCCCGCGCCTCGGTGTGGCCTACCGCATCAACGACGACACGGTCGTCCGGGGCGGCTTTGGCCGGACCTTCAACCCGATGCCCTGGTCGCGGCCGATTCGCGACCCGTACCCGCTCGTCATCGCCTACAGCGGCGCCGGCCTCAACGGGTTCGTCCCGAGCGGCAGTCTCGCCGCCGGCATTCCCGGCGCGCCCAACCCGGACATCGCGAGCGGCAACGTCCTGCTGCCGCGCGGCGTGGCGATGCGTTCGCCCAACCCGAACGACATCGACCGCGGCACCATCGACTCGTGGAACGTCTTCGTCGAACGGCGGCTCCCGCTCGATCTGGCCGTCAGCGCCGGCTACGTCGGCACGGCCACGCGGGGCGGGTATGCCGACATCAACCAGAACTACGCCGAGTCCGGCGGCAACGGCGCTCGCCGCTTCTTCGCCCAGGCCGGCAACGCCAACATCCTCGACTGGGGCTCGTTTGCGATTGCCAACTACCACTCGCTGCAGATGGCGCTGAACCGCCCGTTCAAGAACGGGCTGCTGCTCAAGGGCGCCTACACCTTCAGCAAGGCGCTCAATCAGGTGGACGATGACGGCCGTGCCGTCGTCTCCTGGAGCCAGCCGTCGCAGTTCGACCGCAACTACGCCTATGCCGGCTACGACCGCCCGCACATGGTGCAGCTCGGCTTCGTCTACGAACTGCCGTTCGCCCGCGAGGCCTCCGGCGTGCTCCCGATGCTGATCAAGAACTGGCAGATCAACGGCATCGGCTCATGGCTCTCGGGTACGCCATTCTCGGTCGGCGGCGACAACGGTCTGCTGCAGCAGCAGGGTGGTCTCCAGACGGCGAACGTCAGTGGGGAGATCTCCGGCGGCTTCGGGGAAGCCGGCCCCGACGATCGGTGGTACGACCCGACAGCGTTCAGCCAGCCAGGCAATGCCTGGGGCAACAGCGGGCGCAACGCCTTCCGCGGGCCGTCGAACTGGAACCTC
>LNFM01002083.1_pt1 | contig 32249 bp, 30 predicted proteins | sample 596031 | NCBI WGS metagenome assembly LNFM01 (sample SAMN04254537, study PRJNA301005) | activated carbon metagenome | isolation source: dual media filters at the Ann Arbor, Michigan drinking water treatment plant | place: USA: Ann Arbor | reverse complement strand
GGCGACGCTTGGGGCATCGGCGTCGGCCGCGGCGGAGGCCCCGGGCGCGGCGACGACTGCGGCGAGCTCGGGGTGGGCGTGATCCTCGGCTGCGAGGGACGCCTGACCAGGGGCAGGGGAAACAGCGCCGAGTGCGGCTCGTCCTCGAAATCGTCCTTGGGCCCGTACGCGCGAATGATCGCGTGAATGATGTCCGAAGGCGGCGCGATCATCGGACGGACCGGCATCTTGGTCCGATCGGACACGATGCGAAGAACGTCGTCCTGCGTGGGGTCGTCCATCGCGAGATACAGCGTGTCGACGTCGCGACGCTCGCGACGGATATACACAGGAATGACCGTGTATTTCTCGGCCATCTGGCGATCGACCAGCTGCAAGAGCGTCGGCGAAAAATCGATGTGAGACAGAGACACCCAGGGCACCGCCAGCTGCTGCGACAGCACGCGAGCGAACTGCCCTTCGGTGACGAAGCCGAGCGCGACGATGACCTGCCCGAGCCGCTGGCTCCCGCCCCCTTCGACGCGCTGCGCTTCGAGCGCACGGTCGAGCTGGTCTTGCGAAATGAGACCTGCGTCTACCAGGAGTTCTCCGATGCGAACGCGCGGCGCCAAGTTGTGTGTACCTCGAGAGTGCAGGAGATTGAGGGGCGTGTCTGCCTTGACCGGGTGTGGCTCGACGGCGTAGTCACACTCGCGCTGGATTTTCTAGCGTACGAGCAGATCGTGCCACAGCCTGAAGACGACTCCGACAACCGATCGACCAAGGACGATTCTTCGCAGTCGTCATCGCCCGGTCCGACGCCCAAGAGTCCCTTCGGCCGCGAGCGGGTCGTGCTCGGCTCGTCGCTGCTCCTCGCGATCGTGCTCTTTTCGCTGCCCGGTACCATCGAAGTGTACCGAAAGACCCTCGGGCAGCCCGCGACCGCCAGCCGCTTTCGCACGTGCGAGGACGGGGTCCGGTCGTTGTTCGCGGGATTCTCCCGTAAACTCAGCCCGGTCGACCTCGAGGGAGAGTCCCTTCGGCCGCGCCGTCCGACGAGCGATCCCCGGGGCCGCGCCGACCTGCAGGCCCTGGACGACGCCATGGCGTCGCTCGAGCCGCTTTGTCGCACCGAGGGGCCCGAGGCGCTCGACGCGTTTCGCTCGTTCGAGCGGTGGCGACACCGCGCCGAGGGCAACGCCAGGCTCATCGAGCAGCAGGTGACTCCAGACGCCGAGCGCGCGTTGCGCTATCAATCTCCGCGTCCGCCGCTGCGCTGACGCATCTTCTTCTGCCCTGCACGGGTTGCCGACCGGCCCTTTGGTCGAACGAATCGAAAACACGAAACGACTCCATCGCGCGTGTCTTCCCAGCGACCCCTGCTTCGCAACACACACACTAAATCTCTGAAACGGACGATGAATCGCCCATGACCACTGCGCCCACGAATTCAACTCCACCGACCCCGCCGCTGTCCTTCGACGCGCTCAAGCTCTCGCTGGCCGTGCGCCGCGCGGTGCAAGACGCCGGGTACACGCGACCCACGGACGTGCAAGCCGCGGTGTTCGGCCCCGTCGCCGCGGGCAAGGACGTGGTGGTTCAGAGCAAGACGGGTTCTGGTAAGACCGCCGCGTTCGCCCTGCCGCTCATCGATCGGATCGTCGACCCGGCGCGCGGCGTTCAGGTGCTCGTGCTCTGCCCGACGCGCGAGCTCGCGCTGCAGGTCTCCGTCGAGTTCGCCCGCCTCGGAAAGCTGAAAGGCGTCGTGCCCTGCGCGATCTACGGCGGCGCTTCACTCGAGAAGCAGGTCGACGAAATCCGCGCTGGCGCCCACGTCATCGTCGGTACGCCTGGCCGCGTCCTCGATCACTTGAAGCGCGGGACCTTCGACCCGTCCGAGCTCAAGACCGTCTGCCTCGACGAGGCCGACGAGATGCTCTCGATGGGCTTTGCTGAAGAGCTCAACGCAATTCTCGAGCGCCTGCCCCGCACCCGCCAGACGCTGCTCTTCAGCGCGACGATGCCCGAGGCGATCCGCCGGATGGCCAATCGTCACCAGAAGGATCCCGAGGCGGTTCTTCTCTCGGCGGACCAGATCTCGCCAGACTCGATCGATCACTTCTTGTACTTCGTCGGGTCGCAAGATCGGGTCAGCTCGCTCGCTCGCGTGCTCGAGCTCGAGTCTCCAGACCGTGCGATCGTTTTCTGCAACACCCGCGACGAGACGCAGTCGGTCGCGACGGCGCTCCAGCAGCGCGGCTTCTCGGTGGACTACCTCTCGGGTGAGCTCGAGCAGAGCGCGCGCGAGCGCGTGCTCGCCGCGTTTCGCGAGCGAAAGATCCAGCACCTCGTCGCGACCGACGTCGCGGCGCGCGGCATCGACGTGACGGACGTCTCGCACGTGGTGAACTTCGGCTTCCCCGCCGAGGCCGAGACGTACGTGCACCGCACGGGTCGCACCGGGCGCGCGGGCCGTCGCGGCATCGCCGTCTCGCTCTTTGGCCCTGCGGACGTGGGCAGCGTCTACATGCTGCGCCTGACGTACGGAATTCGCCCCATCGAGCGCGCCCTGCCGTCAGCCGCTGAAGAGCGCACTCGCCGAGAGCTCGAGCGCCTCGCCGCGCTGCGCGAAGAGTCGATCGGCGTGCTCGACGCCGAGACCGCAGCGCTCGCCCGCCGCATCGTCGCCCACGACGACGGCGAGCGGATGATCGGCTACCTGCTCAAGAAGTTCTTCTATCAGGCCACTCAAGACGCCCTCGAGCTCGGCGCCCGCGTTGCGGACGAGCGCCCCGTGGTCGTGGTCGCCCCGTCGTCGATACCGACGCAGCCCGCGCCGCCGGAGGCCCCCGAAGAGGCCGAGGTGGCTGCGCCCAAGAGCGCCCCGAGCGCCGAAGGTGGCGCCGGTCGAAGGCCGCGCTCGCGCAGCGCGCAGGACAAGCCACGACGCATCGACGTTCACGGCGGAGCGGACCCGGGCCTCGAGCCCGAGACGATCGAGTCGGACATGGGCGAGCTGCGCGTCGCCGTCGGTCGCCGTGACGGCGCTCGGGGCGGCGACCTCGCGCGATTGATCCGCGACAAGGCCGGGATCGCGCCGAGGGACATCGGCAGCATCAAGATCTACGACCGCTTCGCGATCGTTCCGATCCGCGCCGAGAGCATCGACGCGGTGATCGCTGCGCTCGAAGACGCGACCTTCAACGACCAGCCGCTGTCGCCCGAGCGCGGCAAGCTCAGCGAGCCGTCGCTCGTTCCTCCGGCGTCGAGCGACGAGGAGTGACCGCACGGAGCCGGACGGGCATCCCGCCCTCTGGCCTCAGCGTCACGCTCGGCTCGAGCTTCAGCTGATAGTCCGCAGGGGGATCGATGTCCCACCCGCGCACGATCATCGCGAGCAAGAGCTGCAGCTCCATGAGCGCAAACGCGTTGCCGATGCACGTTCGCGCGCCGCCGCCAAACGGGATGTACGCGTGCTTGGGACGCTCGGTCTGCGTCGCTTTGTCGAAGCGCGATGGATCGAACCGCTCGGGATCCGGAAAGTACTTCGGGTTGCGGTGCATCACGAACGGCGCGACGCCGAGGATCGTGCCCTTCGGGATCGTGAAGCCGCCGACGACGTCGTCTTCGAGCGCGATTCGCTCGAACACCCACGCGGGCGGATAGAGTCGCAGCGCCTCTTCGACGACCTGAAGCGTGTACGACAGCTTCGGTAGATCCTGCAGCGTCGGCGTGCGCTCTCCGAGAACGCTGACGACTTCGGCGCGGAGCTTGTCGCGAACGTCCGTGTTCTTCGCGAGCAAGTGCAGCGCAAAGGAAAGCGCGTTGGCTGTCGTCTCGTGCCCCGCGGCCACCAGCGTGAGCAGCTCGTGCTTGAGCTGCTCGTCGTTCATGGTCTCGCCGGTGTCAGCGTCCTTGGCCTCGAGCAACATCTGCAAGAGGTCGTTGGGCGTCGATTCGCCGCGCGCCATCGCCAACCGCCGATCGGCCACCACGCGCATCACCAGCGTGTCGAGCGTGTCCTTGGCGCGCGCGAAGCGACGGTTCTTCGGCGTGGGCCACGAGGGCGGGATCTTCACCACGCTCTCGACGTAGTCGTTGGCCCAGTGCAGCGCGACGTCGAGCGCCTCGCCGACCGCGCGCGCCTCACCGTCGAGGTCGACGGACAACAGCGTCTTGCCGACGATCCGAAAGGTCAGCCGCATCATCGCGCGGTGCAGGTCGATCTTCGCCTCGGGCGCGGCGCTCCACTCGGTCAGCATGTCGCCGGTGCAGCTCGTCATCTCGTTGACGAATCCCGCGAGCCTCTCGCGGTGAAAAGCGGGCTGCGCGAGCTTGCGCTGCTTGCGCCAGAACTCGCCTTCGCTCGTGAGCAGGCCGTTGCCGAGCAGGATCTTCAGCCCCGCGTAGTTGGGCGACTTCTCGTAGGCGCGCGCGTTCTTCACGAGCACGTGGTGAGCGGCCTCTGCGTCCGCGACCACGACGTACGGGATCCAAGCGAACTTGTAGCGAGCGAGGCTCCCGTAGCGAGCGAAGCCGCTCGTCATCAGCCGGAGGGGGTCTTCCCACGCGTCGAAGAGCGAACCAACGATCGGCCGGCCGCGTGGGCCAGGAGGAAGTGCGGTGCTTGCGGGTGGATCGGCGACGGCTGTGGACAAGGCGGTGACCTCCGAGGTCCACAAACATGAGGCATACCTCACATTGTGGCAAGAACCTGAGGACCACCTCATGTTTTTTCTTCGAATGCTGTGGTTTCGCTCGGTAGTGTTCTCGCTGTGGTGAAGAGCGAGCGGCCCAAGGAAACGAGGCGGGTCCCGACGCAAGACCGCAGTCGTGCTCGGGTGGCGAGGATCGTCGACGCGGCGACGGAGGTGTTCGCCGAGGTGGGCTTCGAAGCCGCGACGACCGAGGCGATCGCGGAGCGCGCGGGGACCTCGATCGGGAGCCTGTATCAGTTCTTTCCGAACAAGAAGGCGCTCTTCGAGGCGATCTGGCGCCGGTATCTCGACGATGTGCGGCTTCTGTTCGAGCGGCTGCTCTCGGACGCCGCGTCGCGCGCGACCGCGGACTGGCGAACGCTCATGGACGACGCGATCGACGCGTTCTGGGAGTTCGACCAGAGCAACCTCGCGTTTCGCGCGGTCATGATGAACGTGCAGCGATCGGGCGCGTTTCTCGCAGAAGGCGACGCGCTCAACCGAGCGATGGCCGAGCGGATCGCGCCGATCATCGGCGTGCTCGCGCCCAACCTCCCCGCGTCGCGAAGGGTCCTCGTGGCCACGATGGTCGTCGAGACGCTGTCGGGCTTGCTCTTTCTCGCGCAGCGCCGCGACGAGCGAACGGCGCGCGCGATCATCGACGAGAGCAAGGTGATGATCCGTCGCTACCTCGAGCCGTACGCAGAGTGAGCGCGCTCAGCGAACCGCCGCGAGGTCCGTGCGCGCGACCCGCGTGAACACTGGCGGCGAGCCGATCGGCGCGGGCACCATGCGCTCGACGGGTCCGGTCACCGTCAACATTGGGTCCCAGACCGAGTGCCAGGTCCCCGCGGGAAAGTAGACCATCCTCGCCGTCTGCCCCTGCGTGATCACCGGCGCGACGAGCATCCCGTCGCCGATCATGAACTCATCGGTGATCGCGTACGTCCGCGCGTCCGTGGGAAAGGCGAGCCCCATCGCGCGAACGATCGGCATGCCCGTGCGTCGGTGCTCTTCGCCGAGCGTGCGAAACAACGGCCCGAGCAGCTGATGAACGCGCCCGAAGCGCGAGAAGAACGCGAGGGTCTCTGCGTCGCGGTCCCAGTTCCAGTTGCGGTCGCGCTGCAGGCCCTCGTGCGTTCGCATGATGGGCGTAAACGCGCCGAGCTCGATCCAGCGCTGATAGAGCTCTTTGCTGCTCGGGCCGCCGAAGTAGCCGCCGATGTCGTGCGTGACGAACCCGACGCCAGCCATGCCCAAGGACACCAGCGCAGGAACGACCGTCGGCAGTCCGTCCCATGGACTCCAGCTCGCCTCTTGATCACCGGCCCACACAATCTGCGTGTGCCTCGCGTCCTGCAGCCAGCCAGAGCGCGTGAACATCACCCAATCGCCGCTGGGATATCGCTCGCGCAACACGTCCCTCGCGGCGCGGTGCCAATCGACCGGGTAGCGGTTGTGATAGCGACGCGCGTCCGTCCCGTTGCTCAACGTGCAGTCGAGCGGAAGCCACTCGCCGTAGTCTTGCATCCACCCGGACTGGCCCTGGTCGATCGCGCGCCGCGCGAACCCTTGAAACCATGTGACGGCCCGCGGGTTGGTCAGATCCACCATCGTCCCTGTCCCGTGCGGAAGGTCGAAGGTGCTCACCGTGGCGCTTCCTCGTTCGCGCGGGAGGTAGCCCTCGCGCGTCCCCTCGTCCCACTGGCCTTCGTCGCGCATGACGAAGGGGTTGAAGTACCCGAGGAACCTCACGTTCTGCATCGAGAACTCTCGGATCAACCCAGGCAGATCCGGATACCACGTCGTGTCCGTCGTCCAGTGATAGCGAATGTCGACGTTGCCGAGCGCGAGGTTCTTTCGTCCGAGCCAGTCCTGCGCCCACATCACGGTCACAGGCACGTTGGCCATCGTCGCGGTTCGCAAGAACCCGCGAAGCGCTTCGGGGCCGCCCTGAACGCCGAGCCACACTCCGTCGACCGCCCACGCGGGCGGCGCGTCGGTGCGACCCTGATACTCGGTCCACACGCGCATCACGTCCGCGACCGTGGGCCCGGTGTAGAGACGAAGCAGCACAGGCTCTGTCTGCTCGGGGGCGAGCATGTACTCGTCCGGCGCAGCGCGACAGAGATCCACCATCGTTCGCGCGTCGGTCTCGACCATCATCCCGCGGCCGCGCGGGTCGATAAAGAACGGTAGCGGGTAGTAGGTTGTCTCTGGGCTGCCCGTGAAGATCGACGGCCGAGCCGGGTCGCGACCGAGCCCCTGCTCGCTGACAAACAGCGAGAAGCGCCGCCCTCGGTGGTCGACGTGGTTGAACTGCTCGCCGAATCCCATGAAGTGCGCGTCGGGGTCGCAACGAAAGCGCACCGCGGTCCCCTTCGCGCCCATCGCGCCCGTGATCGACGCGCGGATCTCGACGATCTCCGTCGACGCTCGCGAGAAGCGGAGCTCCGACGTGATCCCTCGCTCGGTGGTCCGAAGGACCAACGCCATCCCATCGACCATCGAGGTCGCGTTGGCGGATGGGCGGTCTTCGCTCTCCGCTGAGCGTCGAAAGATCCAGTTGCCGAAGCCGCTTTCGATGCGCTCGTTCCACCGTTGCGCCGCGACGGGACCAAACGTCGAGGCGAGCAGCACGCGCCCGCCCACCGAGAGCTCGAAGCCGCCGTGCGTGCGCGCCCTGAGCTCGAGGTCGCCGACGCTCACCGGCGCGAGCGGTTCGCTCGGCGGGGGTCTCGGGACGTCCGGCGCCACGTCCAACGCGACGTCGGGGGACGCATCGTCCATCGCGTCCATCGTCGCGCTCTCGGCCGTCGCATCGATCAGCGAAACGTCGCTCGCGTCGTTGGGCGGTTGAGTCGAGGGACAGCCTCCGAGCATCGGACCGATCGCGGCCAGCAGAACCAATCGTCTCATCGCAAACCTCCTACGGCGCGAGCTCGGGCAGATTGTCGCGGTCGATGCTCTCGCACAACCCTCCGCGACACGTCATCGGAAACACACAGCGCGGCGGCTCGAGCGGACGCTCTGCGCATCGACGCTCGAAGGTCATGTCGAGCTGGATGACCTTGCCCGGCCGCAACGAGACTCGAGCCAGCTGCGTGATCGAAACCGGCCCCACAGCGTCTTGCATCCGCAGCGTCACCACCACGACCAGCGGCCGCCTGTCGTCAGGACCTGCCGCGATCACACCGAAGCTCAACGGCCACGTCGGCCCGGGAAACGGGACGAACCGCACGACGATCGGCTCGACCGCGCCTTCGCGCAGCACCGTCGCCTCGACCGAGCGATGAAACCCCGTCGGCACTTCGGTTCTCAGCACCACGACCAGCTGCGTGACAACGGGAGCGCACGAACCCATCGCGCCCGAAGAGAGCCCGAGCGCCAGGGCGGCGATCGCACCTCGCGCGTTCAAGGCGCCCGCCGCTCCATGGTGTTGCCGAGCCATCCGGGGTTGGTGCCTTGCGACGGCTCGTACACGCGAGGCGTCGAAGAGACCGCAGCGATCGTGCCGGCGACGACGAGGCCCGCGAACACGACGCCGCCGACGATGAGGCCGACCGCGACAGGAGAAAGCCCGCCGTCACGGTTCATCGCGATGACCAACCGGGTCGAGCCCGTCGCGCCGATCGTGACCGAGCGTCGGACCTCGCGATAGCCCGGAGCGCGTACTGTGACGGTGTGCGTTCCGACCGTCGCAGGCGCGTCGACCGCCCCGCGGCCGAGCTCGTGATCGTCCAGCAACACGAGCGCGCCAGCGACGTCAGGCTCGACTTGCAGCCTCGGTCCAGGGCCGACGGGTTCGAGCTGCAAGACGAGCGTAGCGCTCCTGCCGCGGGCGACGGTGATCGCTCGAGTCTCTGTTCGATACCCGTCGAGCGAAATTGAAAACGTGTGCGTCCCTGCGTCGACGAGCGTCCGTCCTCTGGTCGTGATCGTCTCGCCCGCGTCGAGCACGATCCTCGCCGCCCGCGGGACGACGTCGATCTCGATCGTCGCGAGCAGCCGCTGCAGCCGCTCGATCTCCTGCGCGACCGTCGTCAGCTCGCTCTGCGACGTCCCTTCCGACGGCTGGCGCACGAATCGGTCCAGCGCCGAGATCGCCTCGCGAATCCGGCCCGCGCCGCGCAGGGCGAGCCCGAGGTTGTACAAGACGACCGGCGAGGCGCGGAGCGCGTAGGAGCGCTCGAACGCGCGCACCGCATCGTCGAAGCGGCCCGCGTCGAGCGCTGCGAGGCCCCGCTGAAACCACTCGCGCGGCGATCCGGGCGCGGCCGCGACTTGCGGTTGCGCGGCCTGAGACCAGACTCTCGGCGTCGCCGAGAGCGTCGCCAACACCGCGGCCAGCGCGACGAGCGCCGTCGAAGCTCGTCGATGAAATCGACAAACAGCGGTTTGGTGATTGCGCGACGCGGCGAGGTTCAAGCAGACCAGCGTGGAGTCTCGCGCCCAGCGGCGCGAGCGGTCAACGAGAGATCGATCGAGGATGGTAGGACCAAAACGAGAGCCACCGCCGGCGTCGCAGCCGCAAGAGCGTTTGCCGCCCGCGACCGAGGCGGGCCCGAAGCCCGAGCGCGCTTCGGTCCGCTGGCGCGAATACCTCGGGGTGCTCGGGTACTCGCGGCGCGGGCTCGAGCTCGTGTGGCGCTCCAACGCAAAGCTCGCCGTCGCGCTCGGGGTCTCGACGGTGATCGCGGGGCTCGTTCCTGGCGCGGTCGCGTGGGTCGGTAAGCACTTGATCGACGCGGTGATGCGCGCGGCGCGAGGCGACATGCTCGCGGCTGCTCGCGCCGAGCGCTGGGTCGCAGTCGAGCTCGCTCTGGTCCTGGTGCTCGCCGCGGTGCAGCGCTCGCTCGCGCTCGAGCGAGCGCTCTTGCGACAGCAGCTCGGGCAGCGCATCAACGCGGTGATCCTCGAGAAGGCGCTCGATCTGTCGCTGACCCAGTACGAAGACAGCGAGGTGTACGACCGGATGACCCGCGCGAGGCGAGAGGCCTCTGTGCGCCCGCTCTCGCTCGTGTCGCAGACGTTCGAGCTCTTGCAGCACACGCTCACGTTGCTGGGGCTCGGCGCGCTGCTCGTGGGCTTCTCGGTGTGGCTGCTGCCGGTGCTGGTGCTCGCGGCCATTCCTGTCTTCATCGCAGAGGTCGGGTTTTCGACAGAGGCCTGGCGGCTCTCTCGATGGAGGACGCCCGAGGCTCGCGAGCAGCTCTACCTCGAGACCGTGATCGCGCGAGAAGACCACGCGAAGGAGGTCAAGCTCTTCGATCTCGGGCCGCGGCTGCTCGAGCGATACAAGTCGATCTTCGCAAAGACCTGGCCCGCCGAGCGCGCGCTCACGATTCGGCGAGCGCTGTGGGGATTCGCGCTCGGGCTGCTCGGCACCGCGGCGTTCTACGGGACGTACCTCGCGCTCGCGCGCTCAGCGATCGCGGCGACCATCACGATCGGCGCGATGACTATGTACGCGGTGGCGTTCAAACAAGCGCAGTCGGCGCTCTCGAGCGCGCTCGCGTCGATCGGCGCGATGGTCGAAGACAACCTGTACCTGTCGAACCTGTACGAGTTTCTCGACACCCCCACTCGGCCCGAGGCGAGGGGCGCGACCAAGGGTCCCGACCCAGGCGACGGCGTTCGCTTCGAGGACGTAACCTTCACGTATCCGGGCTCGACCAGCGCCGCGCTGTCGGCGGTCAACCTGCACATTCGCCCGGGCTCGAAGCTCGCGATCGTCGGCGAAAACGGCTCGGGAAAGACGACGCTCATCAAGCTCTTGTGCGGCCTGTACGAGCCCTCGACGGGGCGCGTGACGCTCGACGGGCTCGACCTTCGCGGGTGGGACCCAGCCGCGCTGCGTCGGCGGGTGGGCGTGATCTTTCAAGACTTCGTGCGCTACCAGTTCACCGTCGGAGAGAACATCGGCGCTGGCGACGATCGCGCCTACGACGATCGCGAGCGATGGAGCAACGCGGCGGAGAAGGGCCTCGCCAAGCCGGTGATCGAGCGGCTCCCCGCCCAGTACGACACGCGCCTCGGAAAGTGGTTCAAGGGCGGCCGCGAGCTCTCGCTCGGGCAGTGGCAGAAGATCGCGCTCGCGCGGTCGTTCATGCGCGACGAGGCGGACGTGCTGGTGCTCGACGAGCCGACCGCGTCGATGGACGCCGAGGCCGAAGTGCAGATCTTCGAGCGCTTTCGCGAGCGAACGGCGGACAAGATCGCGATCGTCATCTCGCACAGGTTTTCAACGGTGCGGATGGCCGACGAGATCGTCGTGTTGGCCGAGGGCGCGATCACCGAGCGAGGAACGCACGACGCGCTCGTCGCGAAGGGCGGTCGCTACGCGACGCTGTTCGCGCTGCAGGCGCAGGGCTATCGCTGAGGGGCTCAGCGGCAGTACGGCTGGCCCATGAACGGGTTGGGCCGGCACGTGCTGCGACCGATCCAGCGCGAGAGCACCTCGGCGTAGTTGGTCGGGTGCCCTGGCGCCCAGATCCCGCGCTGATTGGCGCGCGCTTCTGCTTCGGCGTAGAGCAGCGCGAGGTGCGCGGGGGCCGGGGCGCAGCCAAACTGCGTGTAGTACGCGCTCAATCCCTCGCGGATCACACGCGTCTCGAGCAGCTCGCCGTCGGTGAAGACCATCGCCAGCGTTCGACCGAAGCCGTCGAGGTTGGGCATCCCGTTGGCGCCGCGCTGTTGAACGAGCTGAAGCCTCGCCCCGCGAAGCATCTGGCTGACGAGCGGCACCGTCGCGCGACCAAACGCGGTCGCCTCGGCGCCGGAGGTCTCCTCGGCGTTGACGTACATGATTCGCACGGTGATCTCGACGCCCGCGACCAGGAAGTGCGCGGTGTCGCCGTCCACCGTGCGAACGTACTCTGCGTTGACTGGCGGCAAGAAGCCCGTGAACGTCGCGGTCGGAGCAATGACCGCGGGCGCCGGGCAGCCCGACGGGACGAAGGGGCGCTCGGAGGCGACGTCCTGAAGCGCGCCCGTGTCGACCGACGCGTCCTCCGCCGTCGCGCTGTCCATCGCGCCGGTGTCTTCGATCGCGGAGTCGAGCGCGCCCGAGTCTGCTCCGGGTTGCGGGCTGCACGCTGCCAACGCGACCGCGAGCATGGATGACAAGCGAAGGGATGGCGTCATGCGATTGAAGCTCGAAGGTTCGCGCTCAAGTGCACCCTGATTCAAGCGAGGACCGCAGATTGAATGGCGAGAAAAATTGTTCATCAGGGAGTGCGTCGCCCGATGAGCGGTGCTACAAGCTGCGCGTCGTCCACCGGAGGAGTGGCCGAGTGGTCGAAGGCAGCGGTTTTGAAAACCGCCGAACCCGTAAGGGTTCCAGGGGTTCGAATCCCTTCTCCTCCGCTATAGCGACGCCCGGTTGGAAGCAGACACGCCGCGAGTTCACTCGGGCGCGTGTCGCCAACCGAAGGCGGCGCTGAAATCTTTCGACGCCCGGTTGGAAGCAGACACGCCGCGAGTTCACTCGAGCGCGTGTCGCCAACCGAAGGCGGCGCTGAAATCAATCAACGGCGCTACTCGATGACAGAGCCCGACACCATCGGGTTGCCGGGCGCCGCGAGCATGAAGATCCCTCGCAGGCCCATGGTCTCGAAGCCCATGCTCGGGTTGCGCCGCAGCACCGAGTCGCGGATCACGAGGCTTCCCGTGCGGTTGTTGCTCACGAAGAAGATCGCGCCGCCGCCCTCGTTGGCGACGTTGTCGGTGATCTCGGTGCCGCAGAGCGTCAGCGTAAACGTGTTGCCGTCGTTGTAGATCGCCCCGCCCGAGCCGCCACCCGGAGTGCCCGCGCGCATCGGGTTGGCGCCGCGACCGATCGCGCGGTTGAAGCGAAACAGGCTGTTGATCACGGTGTACGAGACGCCGATCGAGCTCAGACCGCCGCCGTTCGAGCACACGTTGCCGAGGCCCATCGCGCCGCCAAACGTGCTGTTTACGACGTACACCGGCTGGTTCATGTACTGGCTCAGCACGCGCACCGCCGCGCCGCCGACGTCCGGCCCCGTGTCGTTGCAGCGGTTGTTGAAGAAGCGAGAGTTGACGATCTTGAACCGCCCGCCACGGACGAAGATCGCGCCGCCACCGCCGCCTTCCATGGTCTCGCCGATCGAGTTGCCGTCGATGAACGTGAGGTTCTGCACGGTCAATCGCGGGTGATCCTGGTTCTGGCACATGGCGGTGGTCCACATCTGCGCCATGTCACACGTATTCATGTACAGGATGCGAACGCGGCCGCCGCCCGAGAGCGTGACGCGGTTGTCTCCGTCGATCACGATCCGCGGGCCCGTGTTGTTCACGATCTTGGCGGTGCGGGTGAGGGTGATCGTGTGCGGCATCGGGCCGCAGTTGAAGGTGATTACGCCGCCTCGCGCGACGGCGTTCACGAAGGCGTCCGACGTGCACGACGCGGGCGTCCCCGTTCCGACGACGGTGCGAGGGTTCGAGATGTCTTCGAGCATTCCCTCTGGCGGGATCGCGCATCGACCCGCTGGGTTGCCCGTCGGCACCCCTCCATCATCCGGCGGAACCACGGTCGCGTCCGGCGTCGATGTCCCCGTGTCGTTCACGCTCGTTCCGGTGTCCGCTGGGGCCGGACCGCTGTCGAAGGGAGCGTCTGCGCTGCTGTCGACCGTCGCGATGCCAGTGTCCTCGACGCGCGGGGACACGACGTCCGTCGTAGCGTCAGGCTGCGCGTCGGACGGGGCGTTGCCGGGGCTGCACGACAGCGTTGCGCCGAGCGCAACGAACGATCCAAGGGCACGAACGCGGTAGTTCATCGATTGAGCGTACCGTACTCCAGCGCCTCGCTCTCGTACTCTCCGGCCACTCAGGCCGGAAGTCGCACGCGGGTGTTGGTGACCTTTTGTGTGTCTTCGAAGCGAACGTCGAGCTTGGTCGCGGCGAGCTCGGCCGGCGAGCGACCGAGGGCCTCGGCGATCTCCTCGAGCGACGCCTTCGCGTTCGGCGCCGCCTCGCGGAGAAAGCTCTCGTCTGTTCCGCGGCGCGGTTGAGCAAAGAGCCACGTACCCAGCGAGAGCACGTCGCGCGGGTCGAACTTCGAGCATCCGGCGCAGCCTCGTCGCGCGTGCAGCGCCGCGAGCAAAGTCGGCCCGAAGTCCGTACCCGGCTCGGGCCAGAGCAACGCGCGCTTGTCGACGAATCGAACGAACGCCCGCGCCGGGCCGACGACGTCCGGCGCCGCGAGCGCCGCGATGAGCTCGCGCACCGGCGCTGCAAAAGCGCGAGGCGGATAGGCCATCACCCGATCGCTGTGCCCGTGGGCCAGCCGCTCGATGCACTGCGCCACCGAGCCTCCTTCGTCGGGATACGATCCGAGCCTCGGCAAGAGTCCGGGGATCCGCGACGCGACCGTTCCCTCGCGAGCGACGAAGCGAGCCACCGTCATGTCGCGATCGCACGCGAAGCCCACGGTGACCGGATACGGCAGCGGCGGCCAGGCGTAGGGCGCGTCGTCGGGGCACGAGGGCAAGTGATCGAAATCTGCCGCGGACCGCGTCCCGTGCACGCGCGCAGAGCCCACGCGCTCGCGCCCCCCGACGCGAAAGGTCTCGACCCGCGCGCCGCGAATCACCACATCGAGGTCTCCGCCGAAGCGAAAGGTCCATCGAACCGACGGCGCAGACACCGCCAGCGCGAGCGCCAACGTGCTCGACGGGTGTTGATCGAGCCACACCACGACAGACAGTGGCAGGTCTCCCTCGATGTCCCTGAGACGCTCGGACGTAGGCATAGCGCGGGCTCGACTGCCGTTCGATAGCATGAAGTCCCCGCCCGGTACGCCGGTCTGTTCGCATTTCGTTCGCGACCGTTTGCCGCGGATCGCGTTGACACTGCTCGCGCGCGGAGACTACGGTTCGCCGCGCTGCGACCGTCTCGTTCGCGGCTCGACTCAGTAGAAAGCCCGCGACATGCGCCTATACGCAGCGAAGATTCCGGTCATCGCGTCGGACATCGTCCGCACCCTGACGTTGGACAAGGACATCGAGGTGGCCGACGGGCCCGAGGTCGAGGACGATCTCGCCTCGGTGCTTCGCGAGTACCTCCGGGTCGAGCGTGAGATCACCGAGCGCGGCAAGGATCGCGCTGAGCGAATCGGCGCGGGAGCCACCGAGGCGCAGCGCTTCAAGCGCCAGCTCGCCGAAGAGCGCAACTTCGGCCTCGGCGCCGAAGGCGTCTCGTGGATGCTCGATCAGCTCGTGCAGATGCTCCTTCGATCGAACAACGTCGACGAGGTGTTCGCCGAAGACGCCGTGCTGCGCCGCAAGATGCGGGCGATCCTCGAGCGTCACATGGGCGTCGATGACGAGATGGACAAAGAAGTTCGCTCGCGTCTCAAGCACCTCAGCGAGGGCACGCAAAACTGGGACGTCGAGTACGCGCGCGTGATGGAGCAGGTCAAGCGCCGCAAGAATGTCGACTGACCCTCGCGCAACGGAGCGTTTACTGTGCGAACACTCGTCACCGGCGGAGCCGGCTTCATTGGGGGACACCTGGTCGACGCGCTGCTCGCGCGCGGCGCGACCGTACGGGTGCTCGATAACTTCTCGACCGGTCGCCGCGAGAACATCGAGCACAACCTCTCGCGCATCGACCTGATCGAGGGCGACGTCCGAGACACCGACGCCTGCGCGCGCGCAGTGCGAGACTGCGACGTCGTGTTTCACCAGGCCGCGCTGCCGAGCGTCGCCCGCTCGGTCGAAGCGCCGATCCCCACCAATGACGTAAACACCGGCGGGACCGTCAACCTCCTGGACGCCGCGCGCCGCGCGGGCGTCAACCGGTTCGTCTTCGCCGCGAGCTCGTCAGCGTACGGAGAGACCGAAGTATTGCCGAAGGTCGAGACGATGGCCCCGCAGCCGCTCTCGCCGTACGCCGTCAGCAAGCTGGCGTCCGAGCAGTATCTGCAGGTCTTCGCCAGACTCTATGGGATGAAGACCTGCGCGCTGCGGTACTTCAACGTCTTCGGACCGAGGCAGGACCCCAAGAGCGACTACGCCGCGGTCGTCCCGAAGTTTTGCACCGCAATTCTCTCGGAAAAGAGCCCCTTGATCTTCGGTGACGGCGGCCAGACGAGGGACTTTACGTTCATCGACAACGTCGTCTCTGCCAACCTGCTCGCGGCGACGCGGGACGTCTCGGGGCAGGTGGTCAACATCGCGTGCGGCGAGCGCATCTCGCTGCTCGACCTTGCGAAAATCATCAATGAACTTGCGGGTAAAGACATCGCGCCCACCCACGGCCCCGGCCGCGCGGGCGACATTCGCCACTCGCTCGCTGACATCTCCGCCGCCCGCGCGCTGCTCGGGTTCGAGCCGATCGTCTCCGTCCGCGACGGGCTCGCCAAGACCCTCGCGTACTATCGCTCGCTGGTGAGTTGACCAACCCCCCCCATTTCAGCGGACAATCCTGCGGTGCTTCGCAGCATGACCGGATTCGGGGTGGGGACTGCCCCCCTCGCTTCAGGTCGAGTCACGGTGGAGGCTCGCGCCGTTAACGCTCGGTTCGTTGATGTTCGCGTGCGCATGCCGAAGGACATCGCTGAGCACTCTGGATTTCTAGACCACGCCGCGCGCGCTCGATTCAATCGAGGTCGCCTCGACCTCACCGTTCGACTCGATGAGTGCGCCGCGCCCGTGATGGCCCTCGACAAGCGACGCGCTTCGGACGCGCTTCGAGCGCTCACCGAGCTGCGCGACGAGCTGGGCGTGAAGGGCGACGTTCCTCTGTCGTTGCTCGCCACGGTCCCTGACTTGTTTGTGCTCGCTCCTTCTGCGGACGCAGCCGCGCTGCGCAGCGCGCTCGCGACCGCGCTCGGCGCCGCGCTCGACGCCATGGAGAGCATGCGACGCACAGAGGGATTCGCGCTCGAGAACGACCTGTGCGACCGCCTCGAGCGCGTTCTTCAGCTCGCCGGGGAAGTGCGCTCGGTGACCGCCGGGCGACCCGAGCGGCTGAGAAAGCGCGCGAAGGATCGCATCGAGCGCCTGCTCGCGACGGTCGACATCGCCATCGATCCCGGGCGGCTCGAGCAAGAGCTGCTCTTCATCGCAGAGCACCTCGACGTGAGCGAAGAGCTCACCCGCCTCGCGATGCACTGCGCCCAGTTCGCCGCGCTCTGCACCGAGAGCGAGGGCGTCGGTCGCAAGCTCGATTTCTTGCTGCAAGAGATGGCGCGCGAGGTCAACACGCTCGGCTCCAAGTCCAACGACTCGGACGTCGCGATGTGCGTCGTCGAGCTCAAATCCGAGATCGACCGGATGCGCGAGCAGGTGCAGAACGTCGAGTAGCGGCGCCCGCTCTCACGCTTTCGCGATGGAATCGTTGTACCGTCCCTCGTCCCCCGTGAACCTTGCGAATGCACCGGTCGCGCTGGCGCTCGTCGGTCCCTCAGGGAGCGGCAAGAGCACGCTGTGCCGCCACTTGCTCGACTCCGTCGCGCTCGCGCAGCAGCCGATCGAGCTCTCTCGGTCGTTTACGACCCGCTCGCCTCGCGGCGCAGAGCGAGACGGCGTCGAGTACCACTTCGTCGGCAAAGAGCGCTTTCGCGCGATGATCGACGCGGGCGAGTTCTTGGAGTGGGCGGAGGTGCACGGCAACTACTACGGCACGCCTGCCTCCGTGCTCGCGGACGCGGGTGCGCGCGGCTCGGCCGGCGTGCTCTTCGACATCGATCACCAGGGCGCGCGGCAGATTCGCGCGCGCGTCGCGTCGCTCGTCTCGGTCATGATCCTGCCGCCTTCGTGGAAGGTGCTCGAGTCCCGGCTGCGCGGACGCAACACAGACTCGGACGAGGTCATCGCGCGTCGAATGACAAACGCGCGCGTCGAGCTCTCTCACTACGCGATGTTCGACTACCTCTTGCTCAACGACGACCTCGACCGCGCGCGACGCGAAATCGAGGCGATCTTCGTCGCAGAGCTCGCGCGCCGACACCGCCGCGCGAACGTCGTCGAGGCGCTGCTGAGAGAGCCGCTCTAACCGTCACGCGGGGCCGTGCGCGCGCTGTCGTCGTCGCTCGGCGTCCGCTCCGGGCGCCATCGCGCGCAGCGCGTCGGGCTCGTCGAGCAACGCGAGCTCGTCGAGTTCATCGGCTCCTGCAGCGATCGCCGCGAGAAACCTCCGACCGGCGTCCTCTGCGGCGAGGAGGCCGACGGATCGACCGGGGATCGAAACGGCGACGTTGCGCACGCGCAAACCCATGAGCGCGGCGAGCACCTTGCTGTTGGCGAGCTCGAAGGCTCGGTCGTCGAATCGGTCGCGCGGGCCGACGCCGACGAGCAGCAGCCGCTCGAACGGGAGCCTCGGTCCGGCGGGACAGAGCAGCGACTCGCCGAGCGTCCCTACGACGCGACCGCTCTCGATCAAGCGCGAGAGCCGCCCGCAGAGCCGCCAATCACAGAGGCCAGCGGCGGCGCGCAGCGGGCGCTCGTCTTCGAAGAACGGAAGGACCGCGAGCTCGCTGCGAAGCGCGTCGATCGAGCGTAGAGACAGCGGCACATACCGTAGGTCCACCGCGGATCACCCCCTGCTCAGCGCAGGCGGCCCTTCATCCGCGCGAGCTTGTCGAGGGTCCCGTTGACGAAGGCCGCAGACTCAGCGGACCCGAAGCGCTTGGCGAGGTCCACTGCTTCGTCGATCGCCACCTCCGCAGGAACGTCCGTAGCAAACGCGATCTCGCACGCTGCGATGCGGAGGATGTTGCGATCGACGCGGGCCATTCGATCGAGTCGCCAGTTGGTGTTGGCTCCCTGGATGCTCGCGTCGATCTCCTCGAGCTGGCTGGTCACCGCGCGCACGAGCGCGTCGCCGTAGGGCCTGCCGTCGATCGGGCCTTCGAGGTGCGCCCAGTACGCCCCGAGCGCGCGCTCGACGAGCTCTCCCTCGCGCACGCCCTGAACGTCGAGGCCGTACAGCACATGCAACGCGCACTCGCGCGCGTGCCGACGCGGACCGTCGTCCTCGCGCCGTCGCTTGGCTTCTCCGCGACTGGTCATCGGCCCTTGCGGATCGCGCGAAGGACGTTCGCCGTCTCGATCGCGCTCGCTGCCGCCTCCCAGCCCTTGTTGCCCATCTTGGTTCCCGCGCGCTCGATCGCTTGCTCGAGCGTGTCCGTAGTGATCACGCCGAGCGCCACCGGAACGGCGCTGTCGGCCATCGCCGCCGCGAGCCCCTTGGTCGCTTCGCCGGCCACGAAATCAAAATGCGCGGTGCTCCCGCGGATCACGGCGCCCACCGCGACGATCGCGTCCCACTCGCCGCTCTTGGCGAGGGCGCGGACTGTGATCGGGAGCTCCCACGAGCCGGGGACGCGCACGACCGTCGCGCCGTCGCCGCCGTGCCGCTTGACGCAGTCGATCGCGCCTTCGACGAGCTGCTCGACGATGAAGCTGTTGAAGCGGCTAGCGACGATCGCAACGCGCATCCCCTGCGCTGAGAGGTCGCCTTCGATCGATCGCAACTCGAACACCTTTTCGGCCATGGCGGCGCTCATATACCAGCGCCGCGCCGATGGGTACACGCCTCGCGTCCGACAATTCGAGGGGCCGGGCGCCGATCGCCGAGGGAGCCGGTCGAATGCCGCTTCAACGAGCGGATAGCGCCGTAGAAGCGCAAGCAGACCGCCGTTCGAGACCGCCGCGACGATTCTCTCGATCGCCGTTCAGAGCGCGCCGCGCCCGAACCGACTCGTCTCTCCGTGGAGCTGCACCTGCTCGACGACCTCGATTCCGTACGCCGACAGCCCGACGAGCTTGCGCGGGTTGTTGGTCGCGAGGCGAATCCGACGCAGTCCCAGGTCGAGCAACACCTGCGCGCCGAGGCCAAACTCGCGCTGCCGCGGCTGCCCGTCGGAGCCGACGTCGCGCGGCATCTTGGACCCTTCGCCCCGCAAAAACCGAAGCTCCTGCGCCAGATCGATTTTCGGTGGCGGGACATAGACCACCACGCCGCGCCCGTCGGACTCCATGCGATGCATGGCCTCGAACAGGTGCGTTCCGCCGCCGACGAACTCGCGCGCTCCTCCGCCGTGCGGTGGCGCGAAGAGATCCGCGAACATCGCGCCGGGATGCATGCGAACGAGCACCGGGTCGTCGCCGCTCAAATCACCGACGGTGAGCGAGAGAAACTGCCGGCCCTCGACGGTCTCGTACACCGTCGCGGTCCACTCTCTTTCGAAGCCCGCCGGCCGAAGGGGCGCCGCCTCGATCTTTCGGACCAGCCGCTCGCGCTCGAGCCTCCACTGGATCAAGTCCTCGATCGAGAGGATATGCAGCGAGTGCTTCTCCGCGAAGCGCTCGAGGTCCGGCAGGCGCGCCATGGTCCCGTCGTCGTTCATGATCTCGCAGATGACCGCAGCCGGGGCGCGCCCAGCGATCCGCGCCAGATCGACGCTGCCTTCGGTGTGCCCGGTGCGCTGCAAAACGCCGCCCGGCTTCGCCCTGAGAGGAAACACGTGCCCCGGCGACACCAGGTCCTGGGGCCTGGCGTCCGGGGCGCAAGCCACCTTGATTGTGTGTGCGCGATCGAGCGCCGAGATGCCGGTCGACACCCCCTCGCGCGCCTCGATGCTCACGGTGAACGCCGTCGTCCGCTGCGAGCGGTTCGCGTCGACCATCATGGGCAGGTTGAGTCGCTGCACCATCTCCTCGGTCATCGTGAGGCAGATGAGCCCGCGCGCGTGGGTCGCCATGAAGTTGACCGAGTCCGCCGTAACAAGGTCCCCACAGAGCACGAGGTCACCCTCGTTCTCGCGGTCTTCGTCATCGACGAGGATCACCATGCGGCCGGCCCGAAGGTCGGTGATGGCCTTTTGAACACGATCGATGTAGCTGCCAGTCAGTCCCATGGGTCTCTTCTCTTTGTGAGGCGAACGCTCTATGGGGCTTTCGTCCCGACGAATCCAGCGCGCGCGAGCAAATCGGCGGTGACCCCTCCGCGAGGCGCGACCCCTTCGAGCGCGCGCGCCACATAGCGCGCGAGCACGTCGACCTCGAGGTTGATCGCCGCGCCTGCGCGCTTGTCGCCGAGCGTCGTGTGCCCCAGCGTGAAGGGGACGAGGGTGACTTCGAAGCCCTCGGAGTCCACGACGTTCACGGTGAGGCTCACGCCGTCGATCGCGATCGAGCCCTTCTCCGCGATGAATTTCAGCACCGACGCGGGCGCGTCGAACTGCCATCGCTCGGCCTCGCCGCCGCTCGTGATCCGCGCGCGAACGCGACCCACGCCGTCGACGTGGCCCGCGACGATGTGGCCGCCCAGCCGATCGTCGACGCGAAGCGCGCGCTCGAGGTTGACCCGATCTCCGCTCTTCTTGGCGCCGAGCGTCGTGCGCGCGAGCGTCTCGGCGCTGGCCGTCGCGGTGAAGCCTCGCCCGGTCGCCGCGACCACCGTGAGGCACACGCCGTCCACGGCGATGCTCTCGCCGAGCACCAGCGCTTGATAGGGACACACGATTTCGAGCAGCGCCTCTTGCGCCTTGGGCTCGACCCGCGCCACCTCACCGATCGCTGTGATGATCCCGGTAAACATTCGCTATCTCCGCGGTGATCTTCAGGTCCGAGCCGAGCGGCTCGAAGCGCCACGCGCGAACCGATCGCGCGTCGTCGACTGAGCTTGCGCCCACCCCTCCAAAAGCAGGAAACGCGTCGCGGCCGCCAAACAGCTTCGGCGCGACGTACGCCACGAGCTTGTCGCCGAGCCCCGCGTCGAGCAGCGCGCCGTGCACCGCGCCGCCACCCTCGACGAGCAGCTCGGTCACGCCCTTCGACGCGAGCGCGCGCAGCGCTTCACGCAGCCCGATCCGCTCGTCTTCCAGCGCGACCTCGATGGTCTCGACGCCCATCGCCCTCAACGCCGAGCGGCGCTCCGCGGGCGCCTCGGGGCCGTGCAGCACCCAGACGGGCGCCTCGGAGGCTGTGCGCGCAAGGAGGCTCGTTGTGGGCGTGCGCAGTCGACTATCGAGCACGACGCGCGCCGGCAGAGCTCCGACTACGGTTACGTCTCGGGGAGTCAGCATCGGATCATCGCTGAGGACCGTTCCGACCCCGACGAGGATCGCGTCGGCGCGCGCGCGGAGGAGGTGCGCGTCGCGTCGCGCCTCGGCGCTGGTGATCCACTTGCTGGCCCGCGTCCGCGTCGCGATTCGACCGTCGAGCGTCATCGCGACCTTGAGTACGACCAGCGGATAGCCGCGGGTGACGCACACGCGCCACGCCTCGATGAGACCTTCACACGCCTCGCGCTCGACCCCTTCGTCGACAACGACGCCCGCCTCGCGCAGTCGATCGGCCCCTCGTCCCTCGACGTGGGGGTTGGGATCGGAGACGCCGAACACCACGCGGTTCACCCCCGCGGCGAGCAGCGCATCGGTGCACGGAGGCGTTCTCCCGTGGTGATTGCAGGGCTCGAGCGTCACGTACGCAGTTGCGCCTCGCGCGCGGTCGCCGGCGTCTTCGATGGCCGCGACCTCCGCGTGCGCCATGCCTGCGCGACGATGAAACCCGCGCCCGACCACGACCCCGTCGCGCACCAGCACGCAGCCGACGCGCGGATTGGGGGACGGGCGCGCGCGCGCCGCGAGCTCGAGCGCCTCTGTCATGAACGCCGCGTCGCTCACTTCTTGTCTCCCCGCGATTTCAGCATCGCCGCGAGCTCGGCCATGAACTCGTCGGCGTCTCGAAAGGATCGATACACCGACGCGAAGCGCACGTACGCGACCTCGTCCACCGCGCGCAGCCGCGACATCACCTTCTCGCCGATGTCCGTGCTCGCGACCTCTTTCACCGCCGATTCGCTCAACTCGCGCTCGATCGACTCTGCGATCGACTCGATCGTCGCCAAAGGAACGGGCCGCTTCTCGCACGCCTTCTTGATCCCACCGACGAATTTTCCGTGATCGAACGGCTCGCGACGCCCGTCACGCTTGACCACCAACGGCAGCGCCTCTTCGACCCGCTCGTACGTCGTATACCGGCGCTGGCACTTTGCGCACTCTCTGCGACGTCGGGTCACCTCGCCCCCCTGTGAAAGGCGCGAGTCGATGACCTTGTTCTCCAAGTCGCCGCAAAATGGGCACTTCATGAGGGCCGCGGACTCTAGTCCCGGCACACCGGCTTTTCCAAGGGCCGCGCGCGTCGTAGCATTCAATGTCGATCTTCCCGACGAAAGGTGAACGATGGCTTTCGGTGACCCGACCGACCCCAAGTCAGCTCAGCCCGCATGGGGCCGAGGAATTCTAGGCGCCGGCGACCTCGAATCGCTCGCAGCAGAGATCAAACCCTCCTGGGAGATCGGCCTCGACGCGGCAGACTCGGCCGCTCCGGCGTCGGACTACGTTCACTCCGAGGGGACGTTTACGGCCAACACGCAGGCAGGCGCGATCACCCCGTCGATCCTCTTCGGCGTTGCGGACCTCGCCGGCCTCGCAGGATTCGGAGCTCCCACGCCTTCTCCCGCGCCCGCCCCTGCCGCGGCCTCGCCTCCAGCGCCCGCCGCGATGGTCGCGCCGCAGCCGCAAGCCGCGCCGCCGGTCGCTCAGCAGCCCGCGCAGTTCCAGGCGCCCGTCGCTCGACAGCAAGCACCTGTTGCGCAGCCGCAACCGCCCTCGAGGCCTCCTCCCACCGCTGCGACCGCTGCGCCCGCCCGGTCCGCGCCGCCGCCCCGACCGCCCTCGACGGCGGTGATGGACGACGAGCCGATCGTTCCCACGAAGGGACCGTCCAAGGGACTGATGATCGGCGCCGCTGCCGCCCTGATCGGACTGATCGGCATCGGCGGAGCCTTCGCGTTGTCGGGAGGCTCGTCGACGCCGGCAAGCAGCGCGAGCTCGATCTCCGCCGGCCCTGGCTCGACGTCGACGGCGAACGTCGAGCAGCCCGCGACCCCGTCGCCCGCGGCGCAACCGTCGCAACCGTCGCAACCGTCGCAACCAGCGCAAGCAGCGCAACCAGCGCAACCGTCTCAAGCACAAGAGCCCATTCCACCGGCGCAGCCGACGCAGGCCCAGGGCGCAGCCCCGCCACAGCAGCCCGAGAGCAATCCCGGCAGCGGCGCTTCGTCGAGTGGCACGCGTTCAGGGCGCGTCAGGCCGGCGACGACCGCACAAGCGACGCAGCCTGCGACCACGACGACTCCGACTGCAAACCCTGCCAATCGTGCGGTCGGCGCGTCGTCGACCGGCTCGCGAAGCAATGCATCGAGCGGCGCACGTCCGGCCGGCGTGGGCTTCGTCGCCAACGACCCCTACGCGACAGCGCCCTCGCGGCCCGCCACGCCGCGCCGGGGCCGAACGCGCGGCGCGGGCTTCGTCGCCGACAGCCCCTACTGAGCGCTACGCCTGGCTCGCTTCGCCACCGCGCAAGGACCGCATTCGACGCACGAGAACGCGAATGACCGCCTCCGCGAGGGGGCCGTTCTCTCGTAGCACCTCGACGAAATCCTCCCGCGCGATCTCGATCAGCGTGGCGTCTTCGACGACGTCTGCTTCGTCCGATCGCACGCTCCCGTCGAGCGCTCCGAGCTCTCCGAACGCCTCTCCGTCGCTGTATTGCGTCGTGATTCCGGTGGCGGTCGTCGTGCGAACCCTCCCGTCGATCACGAGGTAGAGCGCGGATCCCGGATCCCCGGCGCGAAAGAGCACGGTGCCCTTTTTGTGGCGGTCGACGCGCGCGCTTCGAGCGAGGCCCATCAAGTCCTCCGGCGCGACCTCAGAGAAGAGCTCGACGCGCTGAAGAAAGAGCACCTTTTCGAGGGTCGTGAACATGTCGTCCTCCCGGCTCATGCCGGTCTGGCCAGTCTCGAGCACGAACTTTACGTACGAACGAACGGACCGATCCTCGTCCTCAGCGAGCTTCTCGACGCGTTCGCGCCATTGATCGCTCTTGAAGCTCACCTCGGCGAGCGCTCCGAACTCGCGCACCGACGGATCCTCGTGCTCGAGGGCACTCGCGATCAGCGACTGTCCGAGGTCGATCGCGCGAAACTGCGCCGCGTCGAGCGCCAGCACCTTCGCGAACGGATCGCTCATCGAATAGAGCTCCGTCACGTACGCCGTCATTCCCGACGGCCGTGGCCCCTCGGGCTCGCGCGCTGGGTGATCGCGCATCGACAGCCACTGCTCGAGCTCGCGGTTGAAGCGCGGCGCGACAGGGCTCGGGAGCACGTCGTCGAGGACCTCGAGCGCCCGCGCGCGGCGCTGCGAGTCTCGTCCGAAGAGCGCTTCGCGCGTCGGCTCGACGCGGCGGCCTCCGTCCGGCGACAGCTCTGCGAGGCGCAAAACCCGCAAGAGCGCCTTGCGAAAGCGCTCGAGCATCCATCGATCGAGCAGGATCATTCCGAGCCACGATCGCGCGCGGCGATAGGCCGCGGACTGACGGGCGAGGGCGTCGAGCTCGGCGCTCATCTTGATCTCTGCCTGGCGCTCGGCCAGCGGGCGGAGCCCGAGTGATCGCCGCATCCGCGACGCGGACGCGAGGATCTTTTGTCGCACCGCCTCGTCGGGTTCCTGCGTGATGTCGATCCGCGCGAGAAGGAGCTCGTACGCCGCGCTCGTTCCGATCTGCGCGAGCACCCGAGGAACGCTCAATCGAACGGCGCGCGGACACCCACTGTCGCTCAAGCGCGCGGCCAGCAGCGGAACAGCGGGCTCGCCCATCCTGACGATCGCCTCCATCGCCGCGGCGCGCGTCGCGGGTTCGTCCATCGACCGAATGACCTCGGGGGCGAGCGCGATTCCCGACGCAGCCGCGGCACGAAGCGCGGCGCGACGGACCTCGACGTCGTCATCCTCGAGCAGCGCGCGCACGACGCGCAGCGCTCCAGGAACTCCCTGCGTCCCGAGCACGCGAGCCGCGCGTCTTCGGTCCTCGACCTCCGTCGATCGAAGCCACTCCTCGAGCGTTCGACCAGCGATGAGCACTCCCTCGAGCGCTCCGTGCTGCAGCAGCGCGACGATGGCGGCTTCTTCGACCGCCGAACGCGGGTCAGTCAGCCGCGCCTCGATCGCCGTGATGCAGCGCTCTCCGTGCCACACGCCGTACGCTGTGACCGCGCTGGCAGCGACCACGACGTCTGGGTCGTCCATCGCGCGCAGGAGCAACGGCGAGAGAGCTTCTGCGCGAAGCTCTGCGGCGCTCTTCACGGCGGCGATCCGGACGGACGCCTCGGGATTCGTGAGCCAATGCGCGGCCTCGGCCGCTGCGGTCTCGGGCGCGCTGGACGTTAGCTGTTCGATCGCGAAGCACGCCGCGCGAGGGGCGCCGCTGCGCGCTGTGCGGACCAGCGCCTCGCGCGTGGATGCCTCGTCCGTCACGGGCTCCGACGAGCGCTGCGTGCGGCGCTCGAGAGACCGCTCGAGCGCAGCCACATAGCGTCGGCGAACCACGCGCACCGCCAGAAACCACGCGCCGATGAGGGGCAACACGAACCAGCTCTGCGAGGCGATCGCGCGCATGGACGTCGGCGGAGCGATCCACGCGAACCCGAGGACGAGCCCGCCCGCGATCGCGTAGCCAATGGGCTTGACCGCGGCTTCGAGCGTGGCGCGCGCGCCGTCGCGCTCCGACGAATCGAGCGGAAAATACAGGAGCTGCAGCGTCGCTTCGAACACCGTGAACTGCACGGCGTTGTCCGATAGCTTCACGACGGTCGCGCCGAACACGCTGGGAATCGCGAGCAATACGAGGTTGGCCGTCCCGTACGCGATGGGCAGCGCGAGCAGACCGCCGCCGACGCCGAAGCGAGAGAGCAGCCTTCGCGTGACGAAGAGCTGCAACAGCATCGCGATGACGCCGACCGTCGCGTAGTACCTCGCCATGAAGAGCGCGAGCTCGTCTCGGCTCGGGTGGGCGAGGCGCGCCGCGGCCTTGAACTGAAAGTCACCGATGTTCACCGCGACGAACCCGACGAGCACGACGAGCGCGACCGATCGGATGTACGGAGAGCGAAGCTGTGTGAGCATTCCCTCTGCCGGCTGCGCGCGGCTCGAGAGCGCGGGCGGCGCGGAGGGCAGGTTGAAATCGCGCGCCAACCACAGGACGAAGCCCACGATCGAAAGCGACAGCACCGCGAGCACGAGCAAGAGGTTGTCCGTGCCCACCGCGGCGACGAACGAGCCCGCGCCCAAGCCGCAGATCACGACGCCGAGGATTCGTCCGACGCCGATGGTCCCGAACAATCGCTTCGCCGAGCGCGGGTCGTGCAGGTCGTTGGCGACCGCCCAGAACTGGGCGATGAGGAGATTTCCAGCGATTTCAGAGGCGACGTAGAGCACGCCGTAGAGCCACGACGGGCTCGCGAAGAGCGCCACCCACGCCGAGCCATACATCGCCGCGACGAGCACCGCGAAGCTCGCGACGAACCTCGGCCGAGAGAACCGCGGCGCCACGCGGGCGTAGACCACGGCCACCATCGCGCTGACGACTCCGTACGCGATGAACATCCACGGAAGCACCGCGCCGACGCGCGCGCCGTAGTGGCTCAGAAAGAGCGCGTCGCGCACGGTTCGACCGAGCACGAACACGCAGCTGCACACAAAGAGCATCCCGGCGAGGACCGCGGTGCGCGACTGCTCTTCGGGCTCGACGCCGAAGAGCGCGCCGCTCTTGGGCGGGACGCTCGTTCGAACGGGCGCGGTCTCGGGCGACGCGGGCGGAGTGCTCGTTCTCGGCGATTCGTTCGTGGGCACCCGCCGCTCTGCTTCAGCGCGCGGCCATGACCGCGGTGACCACGACGAGGATGACGACGACCACCACGATCACGGCGATGAGCCCGATCGGCGGTTTGGGCCGGGCGTTGTAGTCCCCAGACAGCGCGTCGTTGCCCGATGTCGAAGCGATCGGCTGCACGGGCGGCGAAGGGGAGGCGGGAGCGATGGGCGCTGCGCTCGCGGCGACGGCTGGAGGCGTCTTGGGCTTGCTCTTGGCTTCGGCGATCTTCGCCGCGACCTGTGCGTCGGACATCAGCGCCCAGTCTGCGCACAGGCCGGTGAGCCCGAACGCGTGCCCTGCGGCGTTGGCGAGCTCGCCGCAGCTCTGGTAGCGCTTGTCTCGGTCCTTCGCGAGCGCGCGGGTGATCACGTCGTCGAACTCCGGCGGCGCGGCCTCGTTCGCAAACGACGGGATCTCCGGCTCTTCGCCGAGGATCTTGAACAAGATCTGCGGGCCGTTGGCGGCGTGAAAGGGGACCTTGCCGACGATCATCTCGTACATCATGGCGCCGAGCGCCCAGACGTCCGCGCGATGATCGAGGTCTTGCGCGCCCCGCGCTTGCTCGGGCGACATGTAGAAGGGCGAGCCGATGGTCGTGCCCATCACCGTGAGCTTCTGACCTTTGTCTTGGCCGCGCGTGAACTTCACGCTGCCGAAATCCAGCAGCTTGACGGTGTCTCCCTCCGCCGTGCGAACGAGAAACACGTTCTCTGGCTTGAGGTCGCGGTGCACGAAGCCCTTGGCGTGCGCGGAGTCCAGCGCGAGCGCCGCCTGCGAAATCACTCGCAGAACTCGCTCGGGCGCGAGCGTCTTGTCTCGGTCGAGGATCGCGCGCAGCTCGTCGCCGTCGAGAAACTCCATCACGAGATACCAGGCGCCCTCGGGCCTGCCGGGCGCCGGCTTCTCCTGCGAAAAGTCGTACACTTCGACGACGTGCGGGTGCTCGAGCGCGTGCGACGTCTCTGCCTCGCGCTTGAACCGCTCGATGTTGACCGAGTCCTGCGCGATGTCCTGGTGCAGGATCTTGATCGCGACTCGACGCTCGTTGCCGAGCTCGACGCCTTCGTAGACGCGACCCATTCCGCCGTCGGCGACGACGCGGTCGACGCGGTAGCGGGTGCCGAGAACATGCCCAACGACGGGGTCTTGTGCTGCTTGGGTCACGACGTCACTGCTCCGGCGCCGGCCGGGCGCGCTAGAAGAATCCTCAGACAAGAGGGGCACTGCATCACGTCCAACGGCGCCATGAGCTTCGCGTAGAACTGCGGCGGAAGCGAGACATTGCAGCCTCGGCACACGCCGTCGATCGCCTCGGCGACCGCGGTGCCCTTGCGGCTGCGGATCCCCTCGTATTTGCGGAGAATGTCGGCGCGGACCTTCTTGGTCACGTCGGCCCGCGCGCGCTCGATCTCCTCGCGCAGCACGGCGATCTCGGCGGTTCTCGTGCTGACGTGCTTCTCCTCGCTCTCGAGCGCTTCGGCGAGCTTCTTGAAATCCTCTTCGTGGCGCGCGATCGAGTCGCGCACGTCGCCGACGCCCTTCTCGAGGTCGCCCGCTCGCTGCTGGCGCTCTTCGCGCTCTTTTCGCAGCACTTCGACCTCGCGCGTCGCCGCGTCACGCTCGCGTGTGTTGCGCGCAACGTTGGCCCGACCGGTCGATCGCGTGATGCGCTCGCCCAGGTCGGTTGCTTCGACCACCGCTTGCCCCCTGAGCCGTTCGACCTCGTCGAGCTGACCCTTCTCGCGGTCGAGCAGCTCGCGAATGCGGCTGACGTCCGCGCGAAGCTCCTCGAGCCGGCCGCGCAGCTCCTCGAGCTCGGCGTCGAATTGCCGAAACCCGCGGTCGATCTTCGCGAGCTCTTGGAGCGCCTCTAGTTGGTCTCGCACCGTGTTTGTCCTCGACGTCTGCGTGAAGTCTATCGTTTCAGTGAGTCGCGCGGTGAGTGTTCGTCGCGCGCACTCCAAAGGTATACCGTAGGCCCACCGGGACCCGAACCCGGAACCTCCCGGTTATAAGCCAGGCGCTCTAACCCGTTGAGCTATGGGCCCTCCGCGACAAGCGGAGCCGCAATCTACGGCACGCCTCGACGAGTTCGCAACGGGGGCGTTGACAATCGCTGCGAAAAATTCTGACTCCCACCATTCTGCGTCTAAGGTCGGTCCGTGCGCGACGACAACCTGCTTCTCGACGGATACTTGGACCACCTTCGCGTGGAGAAGGGCCTCGCTGCTCGCAGCGTCGAGGCCTACGCGGGCGACCTCGTGCGCTTCGCGGTCCACGTTCGCCAGAGCGGAAAGGCGCTGTCCTCCGTCGACAACGGTGACGTCGCCGCGTGGCTCGTGGCGCTGTCGCAGGCAGGTATTTCGGCCCGCGCCCAGGCGCGCAAGCTGAGCGCGCTGCGCGGGTTCTTCAAATTCTTGCTGCAAGAGCGGCAGGTGACGGCCGACCCGACGGCGCTCATCCAGGGACCCAAGCTCCCGAGGAAGCTCCCGCACGTCCTCAGCTTCGAAGAGGTCGAGCTGTTGCTCGCTGCGCCCGATCGCGGCTCGCCACGAGGCCTGCGCGACCACGTCATGATCCAGCTCCTCTACGCCTCGGGCCTGCGCGTCAGCGAGCTCGTCGGCCTGAAGATGTCGGACATCGACCTCGACTCCTCGCTCGTGTCGGTGCTCGGAAAGGGCAGCAAGCGTCGGCTCGTTCCCTTCGGCGAAGTCGCGCGCGACGCGCTCGTCGAGTACCTGCGCGAGGTTCGCCCGCGCTGGGGCGCAAAAGGAGAGTCGCAACACCTCTTCATCACCGAGCGCGGCCGCGGAATGACCCGACAGGGCTTCTGGAAGCTGCTCGGTCGCTACGCCCGCGTCACGGGGATCGACAAGCCGATCTCGCCGCACAAGCTTCGGCACTCTTTTGCCACTCACCTGCTCGAGCGCGGCGCAGACCTCCGCTCGGTGCAGACCATGCTCGGCCACGCGGACATCTCGACCACCCAGGTCTACACGCACGTCACGACCGAGCACCTCAAGGCAGCGCACGCTCGGTTTCACCCTCGAGGCTGACCTCGGTCCTCGACGACCCAACGGCTGCCGCCAACGGGCCGCGCCGCTTGTCGACGAACGGACCGAGTGTTAGAGCCTCGGGACGCTCCCTGATGGCAATCGATCCAGCGACGTTGTTGCTACGATTCGGCGTGATGATCGCGTCGTTGTCCGTGCACGAGTTCGCGCACGCCGCGACCGCGCACTGGCTCGGCGATCGACTCCCCCAGAAACAGGGGCGCCTCACGCTCAACCCCGCCGCGCACATCGATCCGATCGGCACCCTGCTCATGCCCGCGATCCAAGCGCTCACCGGGATCCCGACGATCGGCTGGGCAAGGCCCGTGATGGTCAACGTCCACGCGCTCCGTCGGTTCAAGAGCCAGCGGCTCTCGCACGCGCTCGTCGCGGCGGCAGGGCCTTTGTCCAACCTGACGCTCGCCCTGATTTCGGTGGCGGTCCTCGTCGTTGGCGGGCTGTCGATGCCCCGCGCGGTCATCGACGCCCTCGTCCTGATGTTCACGGCCAACGTGGGGCTGTTCGTCTTCAATCTGCTGCCGATCCCGGGCCTCGATGGCTCTCGCCTGTTGCCCGCGTCGCTCGACAGTTGGCAACGCAAGGTGCAGCCCTATGGCTGGGCCATCTTGCTCGTGATCGTAGCGGTGCCCGCGCTCAGGGAGGTCATCGTCGGCGTCCCGGTCCGCTTCATCACGAGGGCGATCCTGTCGCCCTTCGGGCTCTCTCTGCAGTGAGCGCCGACGCTCCAGCGCCGATCCCGCTCGACCGAGCGGCGTACAACGTCTCGATCGCGGCCTTCGAAGGTCCGCTCGACTTGCTCCTGCACCTCATTCAGAAGCACGAGCTCGACATCTTCGACATCCCGATCTCGTTCGTGACCGAGAAGTACCTCGAGTACCTGCGGCTCATGGACGCGCTCAACCTGGACATCGCGTCGGAGTACCTGCTGATGGCAGCGACGCTCGCGCACATTAAATCAAGAGAGCTGCTCCCCAGCGTCCCCGAGGCGCAGTCTGCGCAAGACGACGCGGTGGGCGAGCTCGAAGAAGACCCGCGCGTCGCGCTCATTCGCCGGCTGCTCGAGTACCAGAAGTTCAAGCTCGCGGGCGAAGAGCTCGCCGCTCGAGGCATCGCCGGCCGCGACGTCTTCACGCGCGGCGTCGACCTGCGCGCGGACCTCGAGCAGACCGCCCCCCTGGCGTCGATCCCGATGCACTCGCTGCTCGAGGCGTTTCAGCGCGTGCTCTCTCGCAAGGACACTCGTGTTCACCACGAGGTCACCGAGGAGCGGGTCTCGATCGCCGATCGAATCCACCAGATCGTCGACCGGCTTCGGGCCCGCGGCGTGCGAAATTGCACGTTCGAAGAGCTCTTCGACGACGCGCGCACGACCCACGAGCTCGTCGTGACCTTCCTCGCGCTGCTCGAGATGACCCGGCTCAAGATGACCCGTGTGTATCAAGCTGCCGCGCTCTCGCCGATCCATGTGACTCTCGTGCTCGAAGACGTCGATCCGGCGTCGATCACCGCCGATGTCGACTGAGCCCGAGAAGCCAGAGCCCGAGGACGACGCGCCGCCCGAGGCCGCCGGGCAGCCTGGTCCTCCGCCGATCGCGCCGCCCGTCGAGGCGCCCCTCGAGGTGGCCGTCGACGAGCTTTTGCTCAGCGAAACGCCGCTCGAAACGCCGGAAGAAGAGCCCGCGCCGTCGCACCCCGGAATCGCCCGCGCCGCGCCCCGCTCGATCTCGGAGCTGCACCTCAAGGGCGTGATC
>LNFM01004258.1_pt1 | contig 32251 bp, 27 predicted proteins | sample 596031 | NCBI WGS metagenome assembly LNFM01 (sample SAMN04254537, study PRJNA301005) | activated carbon metagenome | isolation source: dual media filters at the Ann Arbor, Michigan drinking water treatment plant | place: USA: Ann Arbor | reverse complement strand
CGAGCCGATCACGCCCCAGATGGTCGCCGCCAGACCGAGGTCGATGATCACCTCGCGATCCCGCCCGATGCGGCCCACCCAACGGGACCCGATCCACGTCGCGAGCGCCAGCCCCATCGCCAGCATCCCGAAGTACGCTGGAACGTCGATCCCGAAGATCGCGAAGAGCGTGTGCTTCATGCGCGCGAGAGTGTTGCAGGACGCGCAGGGCTCGCAAGCTCCGATCGCGGTCGACTTCCCGGTCACCTCTGCCCGTCGACGACGACCGCGACGATCCGCGAATCGGGCGCCGAAATCGCGAGAAAGTCATGAGTAGAACGATCGTTCGACAAACCCCGAGAGAGCAACGAAACTTGTGAAGTTACTCGCGTGAGATTCTGGCAAGGCGACACAGCGAAACGGCAGCGTTGGCGCGCGGCATTGGTGTGCGCGCTGACCGCGGCTTCCTGTCGTTCGCCTCGGACACAGATCGTGGTCGCGATCGACACGGACTATCCCGTTCCGTCCAGCGTTGGGTCCCTTCGCGTTCGCGTCCGAGACCCCCGTGGCGGAGCTCCGACGGTGCAGCCGCTCGTGCTCAACGGAACGGCGTCGACAGGCTGCGTCGATCAGCGAGACAGCGCGCGGTATTGTATCCCGTTGTCGCTCTTGATCGTCCCGGCGGCCGGACGAGGCGACGACCAGCCCGCTGAAATCACGGTCGAAGCCGTTCGAGGCAACGACGCCGTCAGAGGCGCCGCGCTGGTGTCTCAAACCGCGCGGCTGCGGTTCATCCCGGGCTACACCCTGCGGCTGCCGATGTTTCTTCGGCGCGACTGCGAGGGGGTGTTTTGTCCCACCGATTACACGTGCGGCGAAGGCGCTCGCTGCTATTCGATTGACCGCCCGCCAGGAGTTGTCCGCATCGATCCCGTATCGGGCGCGCCGCTCGACGGCTCAGTCTTCGACGGCTCTGCTCCGGACGCCGTCGCGCCGCTGGATGTCTCGATGCGCGATGCCTCCCCCGAAACGGACGTGCCGCCAGCGCGCGACGTTGTCGCGCCGATGGACGCAAGGACCGACGCGCCCGCGGACAGCGGAGTGATTCCGCTGTGCAGTTCGCGAGGTTGTCCTCCCGTTCAACAGCTCGCCGCGGGGCACGACTTTACGTGCGCTCGGCTCACGATCGGCCGAGTCGCGTGCTGGGGTGCCAACGAGCGGGGACAGCTCGGCCGAGACACGCTCACCCCTCGCAGACCAGATGGCTCATTCGGTCTGCACACCCCAGCATTTTTGCGCGCGATCGACTCATCGACGATGCTCGCGGCCGGACACGACCACGCGTGCGCGACCTCTGGCGCCGCCGGCAGTCAGCGTCTCTTGTGCTGGGGCGCGAATCCGAACGGGGCGCTGATTCCCGGAGCGATGGCCGATAGCGTCGTGTCGCCGCAGGTTGTCACGCTGCCAGTCGCTGCTGCGCCTTCCGCGATCGCGCTCGGTCGCGAATCGTCCTACGCGCAGGTGGGTCGCGACCTGTATGCGTGGGGAACCAACGCGGATGGGGCGCTCGGGATCGGCCTGACGTCTCCTGCCGTCGCGCCAACGCTCCTCGCATCTGCCGCTGATCTGAGCAGCCCAGTGGCCCGACACCGCGGCGGCTGTTTCGTTTCGAATGCCCGAACACGATGCTTCGGCTTCAACACAGGCCATCGGTTCGGCGACATCAGCGCCGCAGACGAATTGGTGCCGGTTTCGACGGCGATCTCGCCGAGTCTCGCCGACGCGAGTTTTTCGCTCAGCTCCCGTTTTGCTTGCAGGTCCTCAGGCGCGGACAGCCTTTGTTGGGGCGAGCATCGACCGTCAGGTGTGCTCGGTCGGTTTCCAGTCATGGGAGAGCCGAGCACGTACACTGCGCCCCAGCGAGTCGCCATTGGATCGCCCATCGCAGCCGTTGCGCTCGGGGATGACTTCGGCCTCGCGCTCGGGCGAGACGGGCGTGTCTACTGTTGGGGATCCAACGCCGAAGGCGCGTGCGCGTTCGGGACCCAAGCGTCGTCGGGCGAAGTCTCGCCAGCGCGAACGCTGCCGCGAGCGATCGAGTTTCCGCGAGCGTTTACTGCTCCCTGTCGCGCGATCGCGGCGGGCACGGGACACGGGTGCGCCGTCGACTCCGCGCAGGTGGTTTGGTGTTGGGGTCGCAACGCGAACGGACAGGCAGGTCAGCCGGTCACCATGAACGCGCGCTCGCGCGCGGTGGTCACGCCGAGCCCCGTCATCATCCCCTCGCCGACGTGAGTGTCGATCGTGGCAGGCCAGGCGCTCAGCTCGCCGCGGCGGCTTCGGCGCTCTCGCTCTTGTCGCTCTTCTTGCTCTCGGCCTTCGTGCTGACCGTCTTGGGCTTACCGCCGAAGATGAACTCGTAGAGCATGAGCGCGATGCCCACGGTGATCGCGATGTCCGCGACGTTGTAAGTGGGCCAGTAGAACTTGTCCTTCCAGTGCATCAGGATGAAGTCCACGACGTAGCCGAGGCGCAGACGATCGACGAGGTTGCCGATGGCGCCGCCCAGCACGAGCGGCAGAGCGATGCGCATCGCGCGCTGATCCTTCTCGAGCGATCGGTACAAGTGCACGATGAACAAGATCGCGAGGACCGTGATCAAGAAGAAGAACGGCCTTCGCACCTTCTCGCTGGCGCCGTGCAACAGGCCCCACGCGCCGCCGCAGTTCTCGGCGTAGCGCATCTCGAGGTAGTTGCGAGACAGCACGATCTCGTTCTGCGGCACGCGCTGATAGAGATAGTGAGACATCCCGGAGGGCGGCGAGCAGAGCGGAACGATCCGCGGCGACGGAATCGAGAGCCGCTTGATCGCCCAGCCCTTGGACCACAGGTCGACGCCCGCGGTCACCACGGCGATGCCCGCCAGAAACAGCCACTGACCCATCGTGGGCGGAGGCGGAGGTGGCTCTTTGACGGGCTTCTTCGACGCGACGACCTCGCCGCCCTCGACGTCACCGTTGTCGGCGTCGCTGGCCTTCTTCTCGTCGCTGTCCGACTTGTTGTCAGCGTCCGCCGAGGTCTTCGGCAGCTCGTCGTTGGTCGTCGGCGCGTCGGCGCTCTCAGCGGGCTTCTTGGTGTCGTCGGTGTCGCTCATGGCAGGGTCGTCGCGATCAAAGGTGCTCGAAAGGGAACCGCGGGGTGGTAGCGCAACGCGCTGCCCAATCCAAGACCGACCGGGCGTCGCAACGATACAACAGAGGAGTCAACCCGCGGACGGCGCCGGGTGTTCCGCATCCCATCGCGCGACGGCGGTGGAGCAACGGACGCAGAGCCCGGAGGCGCTATCGACGTCGCGAATGCGCCGTCGGCAGCGCACGCAGGCGCTCTTGGCCCCGCGGACGGCGCGCGTCCTGGGCACCCCGTCTCGGACATTCACTGTCAACGCCCCGAGCAAGAGGCATTCGGCGAGCACGCCGGTCAGCGGCCGAAGAATCGACGCGTCGCCCTCGCTCACGTCCAGCTCGACGTCCGCGTCTCGCGGGTGATCGATCCGGGCGGACTCGGGCCACCTCACTTCGTCTTCGCCGGCGACGCGCTTTTCTTGCTGCGCGGCCTTCTTCTCTGCGCCCCAGGCAGACACGACGGGCTCGATCGCGAGATTGGCTCGATCGCGAAGCTCGCGCACGACGCGCACGGCGTCATCGAGCGTCGAGTCGTGCTCGCACGAAAGCTTCGGCCACATGCAGAGATGAACGCTCGTCGGGTCGTCCTTGCGACGCGGGAGGTGGTCCCACACATCCTCCGTCGTAAACGGAAGGATGGGCGCGAGGATGACTGCGATCGAGCGCACCATCGCGTCGCACACAGCGAGCGTCGAACGAACGCGGTCGCTCTTGTAGTCGTTGTAGAGCCAGTCCTTGGACACATCGAGGTAGAAGCCGCTCGCGTCCGAAAGAAACTCGCTCACCGCAGCGACGACCGCGCGAAAGTCGAAGTGACGATAGGCGCTCTCGCAGCGCGCGACGAGCGCGACGAGCTTCTGCTGCTGCCAACGATCGATGGGCTGCAGCGCGGCGCCGACCTCGGCGACCGTCTCGACCACTTCGCCGCGGACCACTTGCAACAAGAACCGCAGGACGTTGCGGATCGAGCGGTAGCTCTCTTTGACCTGATCGAACGCGGCCTTCGAGAGGCCGATGTCATCGGTGTAGTCGTTGGAGGCTACCCACAATCGAAGGATCTCCGCGCCGTCTGCGGCGATGACCTTCTGCGGGTCGTACACCGAGACGTCTTCGCCACCCTGGCGCTTCTTCTCGATGTCGCTCTTGCTCATGGCCTTGAGCACGGTCTTCATCTTGCCGTCGGGCTGAGCGACCTGCACTTTTTCGCCGACGAACCCGGCGGTGGCGACGGTCTTGTACGGCGCTTGCCCGTGCGTCGCGACGCCGACGAGCAAGGACGAGTGAAACCACCCTCGGTGCTGATCGCTGCCCTCGAGGTAGAGGTCGCACGGAAACCCGAGGTCGGGATCGCTCGCGCACACGGCGTAGAACGAGCTGCCCGACTCGAACCACACGTCGAGGATGCTCGCGTCGCGCGTGAAGCCGTGCGTTGCGCCGCACTTTTCGCAGCAAAATCCCTCAGGAACAACGGGAGCATTCTCGTCGTACCACGCGTCTGCGCCCTGGCTGGCGAAGAGCTTCGCGACGTGGCGAACGAGGGCGCTCGAAAGGTTGGGGTGCCCGCAGTGCTCGCAGTGAAGCGCCGGGATCGGAACGCCCCACGCCCGCTGACGCGAGATGCACCAGTCGGGTCGTGCGAACATCATTCCGTGGATGCGCTCGCGGCCCCAGGCGGGGACCCAGCCTCGCGCTTCCGCGCCTTGCTCTTGGGCGAGCGCGCCGTCCTTGGCGAGTCGATCGATCTCTTCGAGAGAGACTTCTCGCAGGGTTTTTCCTGGGTTGACGCCGCCCTTCATGGGCTCGTCCATGGCGATGAACCACTGGACCGTCGCCCGCGTGAGCAGCGGCTTCTTCGAGCGCCACGAGATCGGGTAGCGGTGGACGATGAAGGCGCCGTCGGCGTTGCAGAGCACGCCGAGCTCTTCGAGCTTCGCAGAGATCACGGGGTTCGCCGCGAAGACGTGCTTTCCGACGATGCCCCAGCTCTTGGCGACGGGGCCGAGCTCTTCAGTGAACTCACCGGCGTCATCGACGGGCGAATAGACCTCGAGGCCATACTTCACGCCGGTGTTGTAGTCTTCGCGGCCGTGGCCGGGCGCCGTGTGAACGATGCCCGTTCCTGCGGTGGACTCGACGTAGTCCGCGAACACGATGGGCGAGCGGCGCTCTTCGAACGGGTGCGAAAACACGAGCCCCTCGAGCTCTTTGCCGACGAAGGCGCTGCCTGCGCCGTGCATCGTGCGAGGCAAGAGCTCGGGCGTGTTCCAGCCGCAGGCGGCGATGACAGATTTCGCGAGAGGCTCGGCGACGAGCAGGTACTCGACAGAGCCGTCGCGCTTGGATCGCTCGAGCAACACGTACTCGAGCTCGGGGTGCACCGCGAGCGCGCGATTGGCAGGGAGCGTCCATGGTGTTGTGGTCCAGATGACCGCGGACACCGGTCCGCCCTCGCGCAGCGTGGGAAATCGCTCGCGGAGCTTGTCGCTCACCGCGTGATCGCCGCGAAAACGCACGTACACAGACGGGCTCTTGTGATCGTCCTCGTACTCGAGCTCGCTCTCGGCCAGCGCAGTGCGCTCCGCGGAAGACCACCACACGGGCTTGAGGCCTCTGTACACGAGGCCGCGATCGACGAAAGCCGCGAGCGCCTCGAGGACGCGCGCCTCGAAGGCGGGCTGCATCGTGAGATACGGCGCGTCCCAGGTGCCGAGCATGCCCAGTCGTTGTCGCTGCGCGGACTGCGCGTCGACCCACTTCTGCGCTTCGTCGCGGCACTTCGCGCGACGCTGCATCGGCGTGAGCTCGCGCATCTTCGGCCCGAGCGCTCGCTCGACGTTTTGCTCGATGGGAAGCCCGTGGCAGTCCCATCCCGGGATGAACTTCACCCGCTCGCCAAGGATCGTCCGACACCGCGTGACGAAGTCCTTCAGCGTGTTGTTGAGCACATGACCGTAGTGGAGGTTGCCGTTGGCGTACGGAGGTCCGTCGTGAAAGACGAAGGTTTTCTCCGAGGGGCGCTCGAGCATCGCTCGGTAGAGCCCAGCCTTGTTCCATCGGTCCAGCCACTGCGGCTCGCGTTTGGCGAGGTCTGCCTTCATCGAGAAGGCCCCCTCGGGCAGCCGCAACGTCGCCTTGAAATCCCGCGCAGACATAAGCGGCTGCGTAATGTTTTTCCACCGCACGATCAAGGCTCAGCGACGAAGCGGCCTCGGACAGTGCAGTCGATTGCCAACCAAACAGCGGATATCGCGACCTCGATTACAAACGATCACAATACAATCCTGTGTTGGATGTTTCGATAGTTCGAACCGAAACAACCGCCCATACTTTCCACGTACCCGTAGGAACCCGAGGGCCAGCACGATGGACGACGCAGAGAGCGCAGAGTACGAACGCGAGCTCGCAGAAGAGAAGGCGAGAGAGCGCGCTGAAGCTGAGAAGCTCGTCGGCGTCGTCCTGGGTGGAAAGTACCGAATCGACGCGTTTGTCGGCGGCGGCGCGATGGGCAAAGTCTATCGCGCGACGCAGCTGCTGCTCGACAAGGTCGTGGCGGTGAAGGTGCTTCACGTGGGCCTCGGCCAGGACGAGAAGTTCCAATCGCGCTTTCACCGCGAGGCGAAGGCCGCGAGCAAGATGGACCATCCCAACTCGGTGGGCGTCATCGATTTTGGCATCGAGCGCGACGGGATGATGTTCATCGTGATGGAGTTTCTCGCGGGGCGAGACCTCTTCACGGCGCTGCGAAAAGAGTGGCCGTTCTCGATCGAGCGCACGGTCGAAGTGATGGCGCAGGTGCTGTCGGCGCTCGCCGTCGCACACGAGCAAGGGATCGTTCACCGCGATCTCAAGCCCGAGAACGTCATGCTCGTGCCCAAGAAGCAGGACGACGGAACGATGGCCGACATCGTCAAGGTCGCAGACTTCGGCATCGCCAAGATCATGGACAGCCACCGCTCGGGCGCCACCGGCGAGCGGCTGTCGACCGCGGGAAACATCACCGGGACCCCCGAGTACATGTCGCCCGAGCAAGCGCAGGCGCGCACGATCGACGGCCGCGCTGACCTCTACTCGTGCGGCGTCATGCTGTACGAAATGTGCACGGGCAAGCTTCCGTTCGCCGCCGAAACGCCGATCGGCGTGGTGCTCAAGCACATCACCGAGACCCCGTCGGATCCACGCGAGCTCAACCCCGCCCTGCCCGAGGCGATGAGCGCTTTGATCATGAAGTCGCTCTCCAAATCGCCCGGTGATCGCTACAGCGACGCCCGCGCGATGCGCGCCGCGCTCCGTGCGGTGATCGGGATCAGGGACGTCACCACGACGTCGCTCAGCGCTGAAGCGATCGCGGCCATCGCGGCGATCGATGGGGGTGAGTCGTCGCAGGGCCTCGGGCAGGCTTCGACGATGGTCGGCGTTCCTGCTCCGGCGCCGGTGGCAGCGACGAGCGCTACGGGGCCGATGGCAGCGACACCGCGGCTCGAGACTGCTTCAGGCGTAGGAGCGATCGGGCCCGCGCCGTCGGGTGCGCCCGTTGGCACAAGGACGCCGTCGGGACCCAAGGGAGAGACGACACACCCGTCGACGGCGAGCGTCGAGGTCCCCGTCGCGCAAGCGTCTCCGGCCCCGACGACGCAGCCCGGAGGAGTCAGCAAGGGGACGCTCGTCGCCTCGATCGTGGCTGCGGTTTCCATCGGCGCGCTCGCCGTTGTTGGCCTCGCGAAGAACAACAATCAGTCGGCTTCGATCAACGCGCAGGCGCAGGCCGCCAATCAGCTGCCCGTTGCCGCCAACAACACCATCGCGAGCAACTCGAACAACGTCGGCCCTGTCGGCAATCCAGGCGCGCAGAACGGCGCGAACGGCGCGGCGCAACAACCAACGCAAGAGCCAGCAAACACCAACGCCGAGCCGACCGCCAACGCTGCAGGAACAACCCCCAGTCCCTCGAACAGCGGAGTCGAGACGAATCCTCGAGCAGCGGGAGGCACGAGCACGGACAACCCTGGCCGGCCCTCGCGAACGCAATCTGCCGCGGCTGCGCAGAACACTGCAGCGCGCGTCAACGCCGCGAACGCGGGCAACACCAGCGCGCAAGCGACCGCGACCAACGTCGCCGCGACGACGGGCACGACGCAGACGCCCGCGACGAGTCCGCCGAGTGCCCAGACGGGAGCGCAAGGTCCGACGATTCAAGCGCAACCGACCAGCACGCCGCCCGCCGTCAACACGACGGCCGCGCAGCCGACGGTCACGCAGCCGACTGTCGCTCCGACCGTGCCGCCGTTGACGGGGGTTCGTGCTTCGGTCGCGCAGCTCAACGCGTCGGGTGGAGTGCTCGTCAACCGCCTCCAAGGTCGAGCGCAGACCGCAGCGGACGCGCTGGCCCGCTGTGCGTTGCAGCAGGCGCGCGCGCAACGCGCGGAGGCGAGCTTTACGAGCGCGTCGGACGTCACGCTGAACATCACGGTCGTCGATCGCCGCATCGATCACGCCCGAATGCTCGGCGGGCTTGCGTTCGTGCGGGGGTGCGTACGCGAGGCCGAACCAGCGTTCTCCGGGGATCTGCCAGAGGCCGATGACCCCGAGTACACGATTACGCTGCGGGTCTCGCTCGCGCCGCAGCGCTGACGGTTCTGTGCGCAGATGATGACTGTGCGCGTGCGATGAGCGAGTATCGGCGGCTCGGAGGAACCAACGCTTGCCGTCCCTCGCACGCAGGCCTGCTCGCAGCCTGATTCACCAGCGTGACACGAGACGCGAGGTCGGAGTCGCGGCGCTCGCGATCGGCGTCGCCCTGTCACTCACGAGCAGCTGCTCAGAGTTTTCACCGGTCGAAACGCCGCTGAACCTCAGTTTTCGCTGCGACGATCGCGACACCAACCCTGCGGTCGAGGTCTCGTTTCAGCGAGACATCCTCGCGGGAATCTTTCTCGTCAACCGCAACACCGCGCCGGGCTGCTCGTGTCACAACCCGATGGACGCGCTTCCCGTGGGTGTGCAGATGTCAGGGCTCGACCTCTCGTCCTTCTCGGCCACACGACGGGGCGGGATGAACTCGGCCGCGACGATCGTGCTGCCAGGACGGCCCTGCGCATCGACGTTGTACCTCAAGGTCACGGCCTCTCCGCCGCTCGGCGGGCGGATGCCTCGCAACGGCCCTCCGTTTCTTTCGGACGCGCAGATCAGGCTCATCCACGACTGGATCTCGGAGGGCGCTCGTGAAAACTAGCGCCGCGGGTCGCCGCGCCCTCGGGCTCGCGCGGTCGTTCTTGATTGTATGTGCGGCCTCGAGCTGCCAGGCCTTCGCGCGCACAGACGGGCTCGAGCCTTCGCGCCTGCCCGCAGAGCGCCGCGCCGAGTACAACCTCTTCGCCGATCGCTGCTCGCGTTGTCACACGCTGGCTCGCCCGCTCAACGCCGGGATCTCCCGCGAAGGAGAGTGGCGCAACTATGTGCGAAGGATGCGAAGGCAGCCGAGCTCTGGGATCGCCCCAGAGGACGAGGAGCCGCTCGTGCGATTCCTGGTCTGGTATTCGGCCAACCGCGCGACCGCGGGCGGAGGTGAGCTGTGAGCGCACGAAAGCACGCACTCGGTTTCGTAGCGCTCTCGTTCGCGGCCCTCGCGGCCGTGGCGGTCCCCAGCCGCGCGCGCGCCGTGGAGTTCACGCTCGCGGGCAGCACGCAGCTCGACTACCACTTCGTGCCGTTCAATCCGGGCAACGTGACCGATCCTCGGCCGCGGTCGCACACCATCGACGGGCTCACCGAAGAGCTGTCGATCAAGGTGGCCCTGGATTTCTCCTCGCATATCTCGGGCAACGTGAAGCTCTGCTGGGGCTGCCACGGCTTCGAGCTCGGGATGGCGTTCGTGGACTTTCGCGTCAACGACGCGCTCAATTTTCGTGTGGGTCGATTCAACCCGCAGTTCGGAGAGTTTCAGCTCCGACACGACCCGGGCAACCACCGAACTTCGGACAAGCCCCTGCCCTACGACATGGGCCGGATGTTTTATCTCTATCAGTTCAACCGCAGCGTCCTGCCGTTGCCGTACGTCGAGAACGCGGTCGAGGTCTCGGGCTCACACTTCTTCGGATCGCGCGTGCAGGTGGACTACGCCGCGCACATCGCGACCGGTTTGCGCGCTACCGTCAACGGGCCGACGGACGTCGACTTCATCTCGATGCACGCGCCGTCGTTCATGGTCGACAACAACTCGCTCCCGAGCGTCGGCGGGCGCGTCGGCGTCAACGTTCGCCTGGCAGATCGCGTCGACTGGACCGTGGGCGGCTCTGCGCTGCACGGTGCGTACGATCCGCAGGGGCTCTTTACGTACACCGTGCTCGGAATCGACACGTTTCTGCGTATCGGGAGGGTCAACATCCGCGGCGAGTACCTGATCCGTCGCACGGAGATGGCCACCGGACAGGATCCGACGCGCTGGCAGTACGAGCTGCCGCTGCTCGCGGACCGAAGCGACTTCACCGAGACGCTCTTCATGGTGAAAGACGGCTTCTATGTCGAGGTCGACGGACCCGTGAACCGAAGGGTCGAGCTCGTCGGCCGCTTCGACGGAATCCGCAGGATCGGCAACGTTCCTGTGGGCGTTCCGCTGGATTTCAACGCGGGAATGCTGCGCGGGACGCTGGGAGCCAACTTCATCATCGCGCGCGGCTATCGAGTGAAGAGCTCCGTCGAGTACTGGCGTGTGTGGGGCGTCCGCAGCGACCTCGGGAATCCCGTGCCCGAAAACGGGTTGGGTCTACACCTCGGCGTCGTCGCGACGTTTTGAGCGCAAGATCGACCGACGAGCGCGCTCCGCCCCCTGTGTCGGCGAAGTAACTTTCCCCATAACCGAACCCCGTCCATCGTGCGTACTGACTCCGAAGACAAAGCAGCGGCGAACGGTTCGCCGCCCGCGCTCGAGGCGCTCATGGAAGCGTTCATCAACGGAGACATTCGCGCGTTCAACCAGATGTACGAGAGGCTCGCACCGCGCGTCTGCTCGCTTCTGGCCGCTTTGTCCGGAGACCGTCGCCTCGCGGAAGACCTCACGCAGACGACTTTTCTCAAGATTCATCGCGCGCGAGACACCTACGCCATCGGCGCGCGCGTCGAGCCGTGGGTGTTCGCCATCGCGCGCCGCACGCTCCTCGACGAGCGCCGTCGAAAGAAGCGCCGCCCCGAAGACCTCAGCTCCGATGGAGCGACCCCCGAGCCTCACCACGACGAAACGCCGGAGGACTCCCGGCTCGAGCCCGAGCAAGAGAAGGCCCTCTACGCGAGACTCGCTGAACTTCCTGAACCGCAACGCGAGGCTATCGTGTTGCTCAAGGTGAAGGGGCTCTCGATCTCCGAGGCGGCTCGCGTCGCTGGCACCACGCCGGGCGCCATGAAACTTCGCGCTCATCGCGCTTATGAAGCGCTCCGTGACGCGCTCGGGCATCCAACTGCGGACGAGCGCGCAAGGTCGCGCAGCACCGTCGGAGACCCGTCGTGAGCAGTCCCTGTGACCGAACCATCGATCTGCTCGCCGAGGGCCTCGCGCTCGACGGCGAGGCGAACGATCACGTTCGCCAGTGCGCGAACTGTCGCGCGCTCACGGGAGAGGACGACGCGCTGCTCGCGGCGATGTCCGACGGATCGCCGGCGCCTCCGATGTCTTCTGCGCTCGCGCAAGTCGCCTCCGCGCCGGTCTCGCCATCGCGCCTTCGCGCGCCAGTGACGCGAGCGATCGCCGCGCTCGCGCCGGCCGCGGTCGTGACGGGGATCGTCGTGATGGTCGCGATTCGCCGGGATTTTTCTACGCTTTCGTGGATCGCTCGTTGGGCTCCGGCGCTGTCGCTCGGCGTTCTGGGCGTTCTCGGCGTCATCGTGGCCGTCCTTCGTGGAAGAGACAACCTCGGCCCGGCGCACACCTCGCGCCTCGCCCTCGCGGTCACCACAGTGGGCGTCTTCGAAGTGCTCTCGCTCACGCTCGGCGAACGGCCGCTCTGGGGCGGAGAGGCAACGCACCACATCGAGTGCGCGCTCTGGGGCTCTGCGCTGCCTTGGGCGCTGGTTCCGCTCACGATGCTGTCGCTTCGCGGGATGGATCCCGTCCACCCTGCCCTGACCGGAGCGTCCGTGGGCGCCGCGGTCGCCGCGTTCACGGCGGTGATTCAGCACTTCACCTGTCCGTCCCCGTCGGTGTGTCACACAGCAGTGACCCACGGAGTGTCCTTCGTGGTGTGCAGCCTCGTCGGAGCCTGGCTGGGGCGTCGCTGGCTCGTGCCGTAGACCACGCAAGCAGCCATCGCGGGGCTCGTGGGTTCAGGCCAACACCGAGCTGATGACGCCGTTCACCGCGGGCGAACGATGCCGTGACCGCGCGTAGATCGTCGTGAGCGACGGCCACCGTGACCACGCCACACGCTCGCTCGACCGCACGATCGAGCACATCGAGCGCGTTACTCGATGCGCTTGATGACGTGAAAGCCGAAGTCCGTCTGCACGACGTCCGACACGGCCCCGACGGCCAGCGCGAAGGCGGCGTTCTCGAACGGCGCCACGGTCTGCCCGCGGGTGATGAAGCCGAGGTCGCCGCCCTTGCCCTCGTGGCCGGGCTCGTCGCTGAACTGCCTCGCCAGCGCAACGACGTCTTCGCCGCCGCGAGCGCGCGCGAGGAGCTGGTTCGCAAACGCCCTCGCCTCGTCGAGCGATCGCGTGACCGACGGCTGTCGCATCGCCGACCCCGTGTGCATCACGAGGACGTGCGCGACGTGAACGCGCTCAGCGGGCTGCGCCGCGGGGGGCGCCTGAAAATTGGGCGGGACCGCGAGCCCCGAAGGCGAGCCCGACCCCGCATCGCCGAACGCGCCAGGGTCGGGGAGCAGCATCGAGCGCAGCGGGGAGGCGGGCAGCGCATTCGCGGTCGGCGGCGGCGCAGGGGTGAGCAAGGGCTCACCGTTGCGATTGCACGCAGACAGTGCCAACACCAACGCGAGCGCCGCGACCAACGGACGACGAACAGACTTCAACGCGAACATCGCGCGCGGTTGTAATGGGTTCGGGCCCGACAGACAACCGCGACGTACTCACAGAACGACATCATGGAGCACTTATCGAAGTCGTCGGAGCCGCAGCCAGATCGCAGCAAGATCGAGTTCTTGTCGGAATCCGCCGGGATCGCGAGGGCCGAGCACGACGCGACGTATGTCGATCACGTGGACCCTCGGTGGGTGCACGACCTGCCCTTCGCCCCGTCGCGCGTGTGCATCGACGCGGACGCGGTCGAAATCCGACGCGCTGGGGCGACATCCCAGCGAATCGAGCGCGGGACGATCGGTGGGGCGTGGTTCGTTCCCGCGTTTGTCGAGCGGGCGCTCGGGCTCGCGTTGGGCGGGGCGCACGCAGAAGAGCGCCCCATCGTCGTGACCGCGGATTTCGTCGGCTGGCTCGTGTTCGCGATCGATCGCGATCGCTGGCTCTGCGTCGCGACCAACGAGCGAGCGGAAGCGCTGGCCGCCATCGCTTCGCTGGGATTGGGAGCAGTGTCGCGCCCTTACACATGGACGCTGTTCGAGCCAGGGGCGCGCGCCGCATCGAGCGCTCGATGGCTGCGCTCGCAGACGCACGTCCGTCGCGCGATGGGCGCCACCGTCGTGTCGTCAGTGGCCCTCGACGCCGCGCTCGGCTACCTCGGCTCGATCGCGGGCGTCTCCGCGGTGACGGTGACCGGCGCGGCGCTGGTAGTGACGGTCTCTCTGGCTCGCGCGGGAGTCGCGCGAAGCCTCAGCCGCTTTCGCGTCGAGCCCGCCGAGAGGCTGGCGATCATCGAGCGCTCGTCGGCGAAGCCGCTTCGCTTCGACCTGCGCAAGATCGAGCACGCGAGGCTCACGCGAACCGGGTTCGTGCTCGACTACGAAGATGCGCCGCGGCCAGTGGTGGTCGAAGTGCTCACGCCCGTCGAAGGCGCGCGCGCCACCGAGGGTTCTCGGTCAGAGCTCGCGCGGCTGCGCGTCGCGCACACGTTCATCGATCACGCGCTCGCGGCGAGGGACGCGATCACTCGTCGCGCTTGACGCCGAGGGCGCGCATCTTTTTGTGGAGGTTCGTCCGCTCGATTCCAAGGATCGTCGCCGCGCGCGAAATGTTGAAGTCCACTTCGCGCAAGGTCGAGAGGATGTAGTCGCGCTCGGCCTGGTCGCGAAACTCTCGCAGCGTCACGCGAGCTCCGGACTCGCGAGCGACGATCGGCCGCGGTGGGTCGTCATCGTCACGCTCGTCGCCATCGTCGCTGTCGTCGCCGAGATCGCTCTCGTACGAGGAGAGAGACGCGCTGCCGCTCGGCGGCGGAGCGCTCGCTCCACGCTCGGTCGCGAGTCGCGCTCGCAGCTCGCGGGACAAGCGCGGCTCTTCGGGGACGTCTTCGCGCTCGATCCGATCGCCGGAGAGGATCACCATGCGCTCGACGAGGTTTCTCAGCTCGCGGACGTTACCGGGAAACGGCCTCGTCGAGAGCTCGCCGAGCGCCGTCGGAGTGAGCTCTTTGCGCTTGAATCCGTGTTCATCGCAGCACTGCTTCACGAACGCGAGCGCGAGCGTCGCGATGTCCTCGGGCCGCTCGCGGAGCGGAGGAACCCGCAGCGGCACGACGCTCAATCGAAAGTACAGGTCCTCGCGAAACGCGCCCTTCGCGACGGCGTCTTCGAGGTCTTTGTGCGTCGCGGCGATCACGCGAACGTCGACGAGCTGCACGGTGTCGCTCCCGACGCGGGTGATCTCGCCTTGCTGCAACGCGCGCAGGACCTTCGCCTGCACGTGCAGCGGCATGTCGCCGATCTCGTCGAGAAACAGCGTCCCTCCGTGCGCGGCCTCGAAGTGCCCGCGCTTGCGGGCGATGGCGCCGGTAAACGCGCCCTTCTCGTGGCCAAACAGCTCGCTCTCGACGAGCTCTGCGGGGATCGCGGCGCAGTTGACCTTTACAAACGGCTGCCCAGCGCGTGGTGACACGCGGTGGATCGCGCGCGCGACGAGCTCTTTGCCGGTCCCGGACTCGCCGAGGATCAGCACGCGCGCCTTGGTGGGAGCGATCCGCTCGAGCTCGGAGAAGAGCCTTCGCATCTCGGGGGCGTCGCCGAGGAGCTCTTCTCGCGCGCCCACGCGCGCCTCGAGCGCGGCGACCTTGCGCTCGAGCGTCGCGCGAGCGAGCGCGTTGCGCACCGAAACGAGGACGCGATCGCGATCGAGCGGCTTCTCGAAGAAGTCCGTCGCCCCGAGGCGCACGGCCTCGACGGCGTCGCTCACCGACGCGTGCCCCGAGATCATCAAGAACGGAACGTCCGATACTTCAGGCTCTCTTCGTGCCCATTGCAGAAGCTCGATCCCCGAGATTCCCGGCAGGCGCACGTCGCACAACACGAGGTCCACCTCGCCGTCGGCGAGCAGCGGCTTTGCGTCTTCGGCGCGCTCGACGTCACGCACAGAGAGCCCGTCGCCTTCGAGCACCATGCGCAGCGCGCGACGGATGTTCTTCTCGTCGTCGACGACGAGGACGGTCGCTGTCATCGCGCGCACCCCCGACGGTGATCCCGACTCTTCATCGCCCCCGATGATGGCATCCATGAGCGCCGATGAGGCGCAGCACCGGCGCTCGGGCGCGGTTTCACATGCCGTCGATCGGGGGGCGGTTGTTCAGCGACGGCCAGCGTCCGCGGTTGTGCGGGGCGTTCCGTTGGAGGGGCCGGGGGTCGGGCCGGGTCCTGGATTGGCGCCGCCAGGCGGGCCCGCAACGGCGGGCGAAAAAGTCACTTGAAACTGGCCGCGCACGACGATCGGCGTCTGACCTTGCTGAAAGGTCCCCTCGTATCGCCCGACGCCGCGCTGCGACGTAAGCGTGTCGAACTGGACGAACCCTCGGCCCGAATCGAGCGCGACGTTCGGATCGAGCGTGATGTGAATCACCGCGCCGGTCGCCGACCCGAGGTCGATCCGCTGGCCCTGACGCGCGTTGGGAACATCGATCTCGATACGCCTGACGGCGCTGCGCCGACCGTTGGCCGAGATCCGAACGCGGTTGTTGATCGGCTCGAAGCGCGCGCCCGAAGCGGTCACGGGCAACCTCGCGTCTCCGGCGAGTCCCCCGCCCACGGCGCCTACGCCCGCGACCGACACCGTGATGAATCCCGTGCCCCCGAGCACGACCTGCGCCAACGCTCCGGCCGAAGCGAGCGCGAACGAGAGTGTGATGGCGCGCGCCGAGTAGCGGTGAATTCGTTGCATCATGGCTGAGACATCTTAGTACGAGCCGAGCGTGCGCTCGATTCAATCGCGCGTACGAAAGCGCGCCGTCCGACGAGTCGCTGCGCCCCACGAAGCGATCCTCGTGCTCTTCTCGTACAGGTCGGGGCGGTTGGCCCTCGCGGCCGCGCCGACAACCGTTGAAGTTCGGCGGTGTTCAACTCGGGCGCGTGCGCCCAACAAGGAGCGACGAGTCGTGAGCGACCGACACCCAACTCCAACCTGGTACTTCGCGATGGTGATCGTCCGCCTGGGAGATCGCTTCGCGTTGGTCCACGAGAGAAAACACGGGCAGCTCTGGTACTTTCCTGCGGGCCGCGTGGAGATCGGCGAGACGATCCGCGAGGCGGCGATGCGCGAGACGCGCGAGGAGACCGGGCTCGACGTCGAGCTGACGGGCCTGCTTCGCGTCGAGCACTCGCCGCAGCACGACGGATCGGCGCGATGCCGAGTGTTCTTTCTCGCCCGTCCGCTCGATGGCTCTTCGCTCAAGCAAGAGGCCGACGAGCACTCGCTCGGCGCTCGTTGGGTCACCGTCGAAGACCTCGACCAGCTCGAGCTCAGGGGCGACGAAGTGCGCGAGTGCTTTCGAGCCGTTCGCGACGGAGCGCCGGTCGCGCCGCTCTCGATGCTCACGCTCGAGGGCCACCCGTGGTGAGCGCGCCTATCGTGCCCCGTCGTTTCGAGGCAGACTCTCGCCGAGAACCCAATGGCCCATCGCTCGCCTGAGGCCCTTCTCGGGCAGACCCTCGGCGGTCGATTTCGTGTGCTCTACACGATCGCCTCGGGCGGAATGGGGACCGTCTACGAGGCGCGCGACGAGGTGCTGAGCCGACGCGTCGCGATCAAGGTGATCCGCGGCGACCACCTCGTGGACCCAGCCTTGCGCGCGCGGTTCAAGCGAGAGGCGCTCGCGACCGCGGCGGTGTCACACCCGTCGCTCGTCGCGCTGCACGACCTGTCGCTCGACAGCGATCCGCCGTTCTTCGTCATGGAGCTCGTCGACGGAGCTCCGCTCGAAGAGCTCTTGTCCCGAGAGCAGCGGATCCCCTGGCAACGCGCAGCGAAAATCGCCATCGACGCGTTCGAGGGACTCGACGCCTTGCACGCCGCAGGAGTTGTCCACCGAGACATCAAGCCGAGCAACCTCATGATCGTCGGCTCGGGTCCGACCGAGCGTTGCCGGCTCATCGACCTCGGCGTCGCGCGGTTGATCACCGCTCCGATCGATGACGCTCGGACCGCCACAGGCGTCGCCGTCGGAACGCCCGCGTTCATGGCGCCAGAGCAACTCGCGGGCGAGCGCGTGGGCCCGGCCGCGGATCTCTGGGCGATGGGCGTCGTTCTCTACAAGTGCATCGTCGGGTTTCATCCGTTCTCGACGCAACGAGCGCAGGCCGCGCCGCTACGCGTTCACGAGATCGTGCGAGACGTACCTGCAGAGCTCGGTGAGCTCGTCGCGTCGCTGCTCGCCCACGCTCCCGAAGATCGTCCTCGAAGCGCGGGTCACGTCGCTCGACAGCTCCGCTCGTTGCGTCAGCGCGCGGGCGTATCCGAAGCGGCTTCCCCCGAAGCGGCGCGGGTCGACGGCGAGCAGTCCAGTCCTGGCGCGTCGCAAAACAACGCGCCGATCGGGCGCCCGGCAGCTGCGCTCGATGGCGGCCTGTCGAGCACGATCGTCGCTCCACCCCTGCGACGGTCGGCGACGCCGATCGTCATCGGAATCGCCATCGGCGCGGTCATCACGGTCGCCGGCGGGCTCGCGGTTCAATCCATGGCTCGAAGCACTGCGCAATCGCCAGAGAGCTTCTCGTCGAACAGCGTGATCGCCGTCGACGATCGGGTTCCGCTCGCTCCGCGCGCGTCCGCGGAGACGCAAGACACCGGCATCGCGTCCGTCGCAGACCCGGTTGTCAGCCATCGCGTCGCCTCGCCTACGGTGGGACTCGGGCGCGATCGTGCTCGTTTGCCCGCGGTGCCCGAGCGGCCGATCGAAGCCCAGCCCGTCGAGACGGCGACCAACCCGGCTGTCGTCGCGGCCTCGAGAGCCCCGCAGCCGCGCTCGACGCCCGTCGAAGCAGCGTCTCCGTGGAGCGGCGCGCCTGCGGTCGTGCTCCCATCGTCCCCAGGAAATCGCCCAGGAAATCGCCTCTCGGTGCAGTACCGGCCGCGCCATTCGCGACGCGGTCGCGCCCGACGCGACCCCTCGCCTCGAGCGCTGCGTCGATCCGCGGACGCACTACGCGCAGCGGCTCTTCGGGAGCTATCGGGTGCGGATCACCGAGGAAGGCGCGGTCGAAGAGATTCACGTCGTGGCGCACGACGGCACCGACGTCGAGCGACAGTGCATCGAGCGTGCGCTACGCGCGGTGCGTTGGCCGGTCACCGCCAGTCGCTACGACACCTACGTGCGCGCGACCGTGCAGCTCTGAGCAAGCTGCGAGGGAACGCACTGGAGAACATGTGCGCGCGTCGGGCGCTACTCGCTCTCGAGCCCCACGCTCACGCCGTCGGTCGCGACGAACTCCGCGTGAAGCGCGCGCGTGAGGGCGTCGAGCTTCGCGCGATCGACGAGCATGCTGATGCGAAACGCCGTCGTCACGAGGCTCTCGGCCGCGATCGACTCGCGCTCGAGCACGGCGATCGCTCGCTCGAGCACGCGCACATCCCGCGTGATTCCGTCGCCGACGAGCGACACCGCGCCGAGGTCCTCGCGCAGCTCGCCGGCCTCGCTCTCGATCGCGCGCTTGCCCTTCGCCCAATCCGGGACGCGCGAGAGCGGCACGACGAACCGCACCTCGTCGCCGCCCGCGTGCAGCTCCTTCATCGGAACGTCAGCCGCCCCGCACGCACGCGTCAGCCGCGCGAGCGCCGCGCCCTTGACCCTGACGTACGCGATCTTCGCTTCGCTGACGACCGCGCGAACGCCAGACGCCTCTCGCACGACCCCGAGCCGCACGACGGTCTCTTTGGCGCCCTTCAGCGGATCGTCGGTCTTTCGCGCGTAGATCGCGATCCCGTGGCGCTTCGCGAACTCTACGGCCTCGGCGTTGAGCACCTTCGCGCCGGCCTCGGCCATCTCTTGCAGCTCTTCGTAGCCGAGCTCGCCGATGTGCCGCGCGTCGCTCACCACGCGGGGATCCGCGGTGTACACGCCGTCGACGTCCGAGTAGATCTCGCAGCGCTCAGCCTCGAGCGCCGCGGCGAGCGCGACGGCGGTCGTGTCGCTTCCGCCTCGCCCGAGCGTCGTGATCTCGCGCTTGTAGCTCATGCCCTGATAGCCAGCGACGATCACGATTCGGCCCCGCGCGAGCTCGTCTTCGATCCGAAACGGTCGCACCTCGATGATCCGCGCGTCGAAGTGGCGGTCGTTGGTCATGATCCCCGACTGCGACCCGGTGAACGAGATCGCGTCCTCGCCCATCGCCTGCAGCGCGATCGCGAGCAGCGCCATGGTCGTTCGCTCGCCCACGCTGAGCAGCATGTCGAGCTCGCGGCGCGGAGGGCTGGCGGTCAGCTCGTTGGCGAGGGCGAGGAGCTGGTCGGTGGTCTTTCCCATCGCGCTGACGACGACGCAGACCGCGAAGCCCGCGCGACGGGTGGCCACCACGCGCTCGGCGACGCGGCGAATCTTCGCGATGTCCGCGACCGACGAGCCCCCGAACTTCTGCACGATGATCTTCGCGTTGCTTGCCATCTCTCGACGTCACCTTGCTTTGCGCGCGCTACGGGCGCTGAACCAACGCTTCCAAAACGGCTCGGGCGGCGGCGGCGCGATTGCCTCTCGCGCCAGACGAATCGCCTCGGACACGAGCGGGACCCGGACCTCGCCTTCGTCGGCGAGACCGGCGCTCGACGCCAGCTCGAGCACCACTCCGCGAACGCCTCCGACAAACGTCCGCGCGCCCAGCGTGCGTGCGGCGCTCGGAATCGCCCACAGCTCAGCCAACACCGCCCCGGTCACCTCTTCGAGGTCCCCGACGTCGAGGACCACCACGCGAGCGTCGCGTCGGAGGACGTCGCGCGAGACGCGCTCGGCGAACTGTTGCGCGCCCTCGGCGTCCATCGGCCCCGCCGCGATCGCCAGCAAAAACCCTGGCTCGAGCTCGCGCACCGGCGCTGCGTCCGCGAGGGCGCGCTGCGCTCGAAGTCGCTCGCGCTCCTCGACGCCTCGCGCGTAGCCCTCGATCACCAGCGCGACGAGCTCGTCGCACGCACGCTGGAGCGTCGAGCCTGCGAGGGGCTGGTCCTTGGTGACGACGTCGCGCCACGACGAGAGCGCAGCCACGACGACCGCGGGCGCGAGTCCGTGGTTGGCCATGCGATGGGAGAATAGCCACGCCATCGAGCGCGCCTCGTTCCACGAGACGCCCGAGAGCGCTCCTGCGGGTGACGTTGCGAGCGCTCTCGCCGCGCACTCGACGAAGGGCGCGAACTCCGCCGCGACGTCGTCCGCCGAGAGCCCTGCGCTCGCGAAGGGCTTGTGAGCGCGATGAATCGCCTCGCGCACGGGTTCGAGCACCGACTCGAGGCTGTCGCGAGGCTCGCTCAAATCAGAGCCGTCCCTCGATGATGACAAACTTGTTGTTGTCGATCTCGTTGGTGATCGTGTTCGCCGTTCCGCCTGCGGTCCGCACCTGCGAGATGATGCTCGACGAGCGGCTGTGCTCGGTCACGAAGAACACGCGCTGGCCGCGGTGCCGACGAAGCCAGTCCGGCGTTCGCTCGCGGCAGAGCGGCAGGCCGCACTCGAGCATCACCGCGTGATTGCCCGTGTAGAAGTTCTCGCCCTTCCAGTTCATCTGGTAGGCCACCATCGGGTCGGTCCAGTAGCGCGCGTCCTCGCCAGAGCCGATGGAGGCGACTTCGCGCGAGTTTCGAACCGCGTGGTACTTCGAGAAGATGTTGCGCTGCGACCAGTGACCGGACAGGTCGATCATGTACTTGTCGAGCGCCCAGAAGCCGAAGCACGCCGCGAGCGCGACCATCACGCGCGCGCCGTGTCGACGCGTCGCGTGAATCACGAGCAGCACCGCCGCGGCGACGGCCACGATGCCGAACCCGCGAAGGATCGGCGTGTAGTCGAAGGAGCGGTTCGGCCACTGTCGTTCGTAGTTGTAAACGAAAAGGTGGATGAAGCGCTCGAAGCCTTGGGGCCGTGACGTGCCTCCGAAGCCGATGTCTCGCGCGACGAGCGCGATCATCGCGACGGCGCCGGCCGCGGCCATCGCGAGCCCGCCTCGCGTGAACTTCGCGCGGTCTTTCTCGGGCACTTCGGGCAGCGCTCCCTGCGCCATCATCGGGTCGGGAGTCTCGAGGCCCTTCATGGCGCCGACGGCGTCCTGGTAGCCCTCCTCCGCTTCGTTGGCGAAGCGAAACGAGAGCGCGACGATCATGACGCCGACGAGCGCGAGCGCGAACCCGAGCGTCGGAGATCCCGCCACGAGCGCAGCGGTGCTCGAAGCGCCCTCTGTGATCGCGACGCGGCCGTGCCACGGACCGAACCACGTCGTGACGCCGAACACCGTGAGCGCGACGCCAGCGAACGTGGCGAGCGCCGCGGCTGCGCCCTTCTTGGTGTGACCGAGCCGCGCGTCGCCCATCATGCGATTGAGCGTGAGGCCGACGAGGATCGCCATCGGAGGAACGGCGGGGAAGATGTAATGGTGAAACTTGGTCACCATCATCGAGAACAGGGTGAAGGTCACCAGCAGCCACAGCAGCGCGAGCCTCGCGACGTCGCGCTGCGCTTCGGTGGCGTCCTTCGGGACGATCAAGCGCCAACCGCCGAGGGCGATCGGAACGAGACCGGTCCACGGAAACATCGCGTAGCCGAGCTGCCACACGAAGTACCGGAAGGTGCCCTTGTCGCCGTGCACGCCGGCGAACGCGCGGTTCAGAAGGTCGTGAACGATGAAGCGGTCGGTGAACTCGCTGCCGAGGCGGCCGTAGATGCCGATGTACCAGGGGAAGCCGACGAGCAAGAAGATCGCGATTCCCTGAAAGAACCGGATGCGCGGCAGGAGCTTCCACTTGCCGGTCGTCATCATGAAGCCGAGCAGCACGATCTCGGGGACGCCGAGACCTGCGGGGCCCTTGCCCATGAACGAGATGGCGCTGAAGAGGTAGACGATCGCGAAGCGAAGCGCCTGCTCCTTGCGCTCGCGTCGGAAGGTCAGCATCAGGATCGTCCCGATGAACGTCCAGACGAGTCCCTGCACGAGCGACGTGAGGAAGGGCACCTGGTTGTAGCGGTCCTCCCACGCGGGCGAGCCCGGGACGCTGGCGCTCTGATCGCCAGGAACCGAGTTGCCAGCGCTTCCGGACCAGTACTGCTCGATCGGAAACTGAATGGGTCCGAGCCGCGAGTTCTCGAGGATCGAGCGGCAGTTGCTCGTCGTGTCTTCGGGACACGCGAACATCACCGGGCGCGTGAGCAGGTACATGACCTGCGGGAGCGCGACCAACAAGATCCCGCCCACGACGAGGTGCCAGAACGAGATCCTCAGCTCCTTGCCGAAGATCTTCACCTTGCGCGGCTGCACGAGCTTGTCGGGGTCGGTGATCGTCGCCGAGATCAAGAACGCCATCGCGACCACGAGCGGCGCCACGAAGGGCATGTCCGTCATGGACTGGTGCGACAGGAACATGAAGTGCGGCATCGTCGCGAGGACCGCGCCGCAAAGGAGACCTGCGCGTCGACCCCATCCGAGGGAGACCGCTTTGTAGACCGCGTACACGGCGCCGATCGCGAAGAGGCAGATCGGGACGCGAATGAACCACTCGTGGGCGCCCGGGCCCATATCGCGCCAGAACGGCAGGCCGAAGGTGCTTCCGAAGCCCATTCCGAGGGCGCCGAGCCAGAAGACAAGGATCGGCTTGGACATGAACCAGCCTTCTTGTCCCCACCACAGCGTGATCCAGTCGTCGCGCGCCAGAATCTCTCGGGCGACCTCTCCGTAGTGCGTCTCCCACGGATCCCAGAGACCGTAGGCGCCCGCCATCGGGAGATACAACAAGCCCGCAAATCCGATGAGCCACGCGCCCTCGCGCTGCCACCACTTCTTGCGCTGCTCGACGGTGCCTTCGTCGGGCTGCGACTCGTCACCACGCAAATCGAGCGGTGAATCGCCGAGCAACCCGAGCAGGCCCACCACGGCGACGAGCGTGAGCAAGACGCCCCAGATCACGCCGCCGGGCACGTGACCGGATCGAAGCAAGGTCGCGTAGTGCCCGAGCGGTCGTGATGGATCTTCGCCGCGCGGAAACACAACGTCGCCGCGAAAGCTCATGAGCCCCGCGAGCGCGGCGAGCGAACCGAGCGTCATCACCCAGTCACGTCGCTTGCGCTTCGCCGGCTCGAAGGGCTTGGGCGGCTCGGGCGCTTTGGGCGCGGTTCGAAAGTCACCTTCGGCCTTCGCGGCGGCGGCTTCTTCCTTCGCCTGGCGCGCGTCGTCGAGCGCCTTCTGCTCCGCGGCGTTGGGCGCGATCTCGGGCTGTTCGGACTCGCTGGCTTCGCTCTTCGCGCCGTCCTTCTCTGATTCGTCGCTGGCCTGCGACGGCGATTCGTCGCCTGCCTTCGCGCTCTGATCGCCCGCGTCCGCCGAGTCGCGGTCGTCCGACTTCTTGGGGCGCTTGCTCTCGGGGCTCGGCTCGTCGCCTCCCCGTGCGAGAAACACCGCGACGCCAGCGATGGCGAAGAACGCAACGACGAGCGGAATCGCGCCCTGATCGAGCAGCCCCGTCATTGTGTTACTCCTGCGAGGAGGGCCCAGAACATTTCGTCGGTCATGATGGTCGAGCGCCTGGCGAGCTCCGCGATCACGTCGCGGGAGCAAAGAATGCTTCGGTGTCGTCCGCGCGCCCGTCGCAACGAGCGGCGCGTCCGGTGCACGGAAGCACACTCGGGGCCGAGCGCGTACCACCTTTCGCGCGGGTCGTCACCGGCTCAGAGAGGCCCCGCCGCGGCGACCCGCGGGGACGGCCGTGGCACGGAGGTCGCTGTCTTTGCGTCGGTCGTGGCTCATGCGGCACACTGCAGCCCGATGTCCGCCCGGACTGTCCGCTGGTGTAGCGCCCTTGCGCTGGTCGTTTTGGTGGTCGCCCCCCAGGCCGACGGCCAGTCTCGCGCGACCCCTCCGCTCGCCTTTGCGCCGCCCGACGGGAGCTCGGAGCCGCTCTCTTCGGCTGCGCCGTCGAAGAAGGACCAGGCGACCGACGCGCGACCAGCCTTGCTCGCGACCACCGTGACCGTGGCGTCGATTCATCTTCGCGAGGTGATTCCGTGGGACGGCGCGTGCGCGCCGCGCTCGACGGGGCCGCGGCGAATCGACTGGCTCTTGCGCGATCGAACCAACTGGCAATCGGCGACGATGGACGACCAGACGCTGAGCGCCGTGCTCTCGACTTGCGAGCGCTTCTCGGCGCAGCGCATCGAGGTGATCTCTGGCTACCGCTCGAGCAAGATGAACGAAATGCTGCGAAAAAAAGGGCGCCACGTCGCGCAGCGCTCGCAGCACCCGATGGCGACCGCGGTGGACTTTCGGCTGGTCGAGGTCGAAATGGAGCCGGTGTTTCGCGCGCTCGAACGGGGGCACAACGGCGGCGTCGGTCGCTACAGAGACGACGCGTTTGTCCACGTCGACAGCGGTCCTCGTCGTCGTTGGCGCGGCGAATAGCGGCTGATTCGCGGCAGCGAAGTCGGTGGTCGCTCGAGCCGCTCTTGCTGGCGCGGCTGGCGTGGGAGGCGTCCGAAGCTCCTTCGCTGGCCGTTGAAATCGTGGGCAATCATCGGCTCGAGGACGAAGGCCACGCGCCGATGCACTGCCTGGTGCTCGGGGCGCGCGCTGATCATCTTCGACCCCTGGGCGCACATCGCGCACGGGCGCGCATCGTCCTCTCGTGGGGACGGAACACGCGGGTTGGGACCGCTCAACCGCGCAGTTGCGCTTAGCGCCGCCACGGGTTGGACCACGCGGGGTCGCTCACGAACTGCTCGTCTGTGAGGCTCCGAAGGAAGGTGACGAGGTCCGCGCGCTCGTCTGCAGTGATGGCGAACGGACGAACGAGGGTGCTCTTGTTGGGGTTGCTTCGACCATCACCGCGGTTGGGTCCGTCCGCGTGGTTCGTGCCGCCGGCGGCGTAGTGGTCGATGACCGCTTCGAGCGTCGAGATCGAGCCGTCGTGCATGTACGGCGCGGTCAACGCGATGTTGCGCAACGTCGGAACCCGCATCCGACCGTGGTCCTGCGGGTTGGCCGTGAACTCGCTGAGACCAGGGCTCTCGGCGGGGTAACGTCCGGTCGCGTCGAGGCTGTAGAGCCCGTTGTTCTCGAAGCCCCGAGGCGCGGTCTGCGTCCGCGCGCTGCGAAACGCGGTCGTAAACGTCGGCCCCGCGTGGCAGTGGTAGCACTCGGTCCGCTCCGAGAAAAACAGCGCTTCGCCGCGCCGCGCCGATGGCGTGAGCGCGGCGTCGTCGCCGCGAAGATAGCGATCGTACGGAGCGTTGGCGCTGACGAGGGCGCGTTGAAAGCTCGCGAGCGCGAAGACGATGTTGCCGATCGAGACCGGGTCTTGGTGCGACGGAAACGCCGCGCGAAACAGGGTTTGATAACGTGTGTCTGCGCGGACGGCTTGCAGCGTGACCGACTCGCGACCGCTGAGGCCGTGCTCGATCGGACGGTCGGCGAACAGCGGGACGAGCGCCTGTTTCTCGAGCGAATCGAGCACCGGATTGAACCACGTGAGCGTCGGCAAGTACGCCGCGCCCCACAGCGACATGGAGTTGCGCGGCGTGCGGTCGCCGGTCGCGCCGACGCTGACGGATCGTCCATCGGTGAACGCGAGGCGCTGCTCGTGGCACGAGCTGCACGAGATCGTCCCCGTCGCGGACAGCCGCGGGTCGTAGAAGAGATGCCTGCCGAGCTCGACCTTCTCGACCGTCATCGGGTTGTCCGGCGGGACGAAGGGCTCGGGCATGTGCGCGGGGAGCGCAAAGCGCCAGGGCGTTCCGCTCGGGGCGGCGGGAGCGCATCCGAGCAGCGCTGCGGCGATCGCGGCCGTGAGCGGACGTGCGGTCATGGCCTCACATCCGGAAGCGCTGGCGCCCCACGTGGCAGAAGTTGCACTGCGCGCTCGTCGACGGAAAGGGCATCGAGCGGCGCATGCCAGAGCCAGACACCAACGAGACGAACATGGGCCGCGCAGGCTCGGGCAACGCTTGGGTGTTGTAGAAGTTGCCATCGCGGTCGGACACGGCGCTCGAGAGCAGCTCGCCCGCCCCGCCCGGCGCTGTGCGAACTTCGACCGTCACGCCCGGCAAAGGCATGTCGTCGACGCGCGAGACGGTTCCTGCCAACGTGAAGAACCCAGGCGCGACGCCCTCGGCGCTGTGGCACATCGCGCAGTTCGTTCCGCGCTCGTGGCTCGCTCTCTCGGCGCTCGAGCGGAGGTCGATCGCGCGCACCTCCGCCGATGCGACGTCGCGAGGCGCCGCCGCGTCCTGCGCGCCCGTCGCCCCGCCGCAGGCTGCGACGGTCGCGGCCGCTAGAATACACGCGCCGTATTTCAAGGCGCGCTCCTCGGCGTAGTCCCGAACATCGCCGGGACCGAGCTCATCGGAGGCTGATCGGTAAACGCCAGCCCCAGCGCGCCGAACATCGCCGGGCATTCGGGGTCTCCGGCGAACGCCATGCACCCCGCGACGCGGTCGGACATTCCGTCGGGCGCTCGGTCGACGTCGACGTTCGAGAGCAGCGCGGCGAGGTCGACCCGCACCGCGTCCCGCGCGAAGTCCATGGTCGGGATGGTGATCTCGCCGCGGTTTCCATAGGCGCACGAGAAGCCCGCGCCCACGCTGCCGGTGCAGCTCGTCGCGCCGAGGTGAAAATAGAAGAACGGGTTACGCGCCGCGCGCACGTCGATCCGCGCGAACTTGTAGCCGCCCGACCAGCTCCACCACAGCCCAGGAATGTTCAGAGGCGCCTCGGCGGTCGGCGCGTTGAGGTGGTTGCGCTCGACGGGAACACCGATTTTGAATACAAGCCCCACATAATCGCCCGCGGGCGCGCGCCCCAGAAGGTGCGTGCGCACCTCGGGGCTCCCGGTATCGCAGCTGCCCGAGCCATCTTCGAAGTCGAGCAGCGCGACCCCGCGCCCCTGAAACCGCCCGTCTTCGACGAGCTCGAACGGCACGCGCGTCGTGTCCCGCCGAACCAGCTGCACGTCGTGGACGTAGAAGCGAAAGTCCGCAGGGGTGATCGTGCTCCGCGACGTTCCGATGTTGCTGTACGTCGAGCGGCAGTTGAACGACTCGGCGCCGACGGTCGCGCGAAACTCGATGCGCATCGTTCCAGGCGGATCTCCCGAAGAAGTCGCGGGCATGTTCGCGCAGCCTGCTCCGAGCAACGCCATCAGCGCAGTCGCCATCGTTGATCTCATACGACAACCAGTACCAGCGACTCGCTGTGTCCTCCCGAGCCTGCGACACCTTGTCGCAGCGCTCCTCGACAGAGATCAACGACGTCCATTGAGGCAACGGAGCGCCGCCACTGCGAGAAGGGAAGATGGGAGTGGACTCGGCGTGATCCGCGATGCCCGATCCAGCGGACTCGTGCGAGATCGAGCGCCAGCGGACGGACCGCGTGGCGCGAACGAAGCGGGCGTAGCTCGTGCTCGATGAGCCCGAGGCGCGGTGTTCGTCCGGGCGGTCGAGTGCGCCTCGGCTCCTGCTGCCCAGCGTTCTACGGGCAACGAGCAGCGAGACGGGAAGCGATCGCCGAGAGCTCCGCGGGGAGGGACACCGCGGGCTCGTCGCAGTGCGCGCGGTTCTCCGAGCCAGGGCCGTCCACGTTGATGGCTTGCGAAGCGCCGTTGGAGAGCACGGCGAACGCCGCGGTGAGCTCCCGCGAGGCTTGACAAGCGACGGCGGCGCCCGAGGCGTCGGCCGGCGCAGCGAGCCCCGCGCGCAGCGCTCGTTCGACCGCTCCCGCAGCGGCGCGACGCGCGGTCACGATGGCGTCGACGCACGGGACGCCCTCGCTCCCGCCGAAGGTCTCGCCCTCGTCCATACGGCGCTGCGTCTGCGCGTGCGCTGCGGAAATGGCTGCCTCCAGCGCCGCGTTGAACTGCGCGGGATCGTGCGCAGCGGAGGGCGCAGGCGCGGTGACGAGCGGCGGCGCGACCGGCGCAACAGGCGCGACGTTCGTTATCGGGGGCGCTTCGGTGCGTCGCTCGCAGCCGCCAACCAGCGCGAGCGCCAGCAACGCTACGAGTCTCGATGTTACAGCCAGGGTGCGCCTTGTTTCGGGAGACGGCGTGGGTGCGTTCATTGCGGAGAAGGCGAGCGTAGGACATTCGGCGGCGTTAGAGGACGCGTCGGCTGACCGAATCCGACACTGCCGTGTCCGCGGGGGCGCACATGCTTCCGCAGATCCGCGCAGCGAACGTCGGCCCGCTCGCCGCCAAACACTCGACATTCGCTGCGCTGGCGATGGCGCTCGACGCGCTCGAGATCGCGCGCCCGGCATCATGGACGCACGCGTTCGTGATCCGTCGGTGCGCCGCATGCACACAGATTCAAGTCATCAAGGACGACGTCTACGAGTGCGCCGTCTGCGGCGCGACGCTCGCCCCTCGTGGCTGAGCGCGCTCGGTCGCCGCGGCGCCCCTGACAGTCTTCGCACGTCAGCGATCGCGCAGCCGATCTCGGCGCGCCGCGGCCGATCGAACCCTTCGGCGATCCGGCCACACGCTCGACTTGGAGTGTCCGCGAAAATCGACGCAGAACTCGCGCAGCGTCCCTGCTTGGGAGCGGTTGTGTCGCGCCAATCGCGTATCCTCGCCATCGGTGAAGATGGAGTCGATCACCGATCGAGCGATCCTGGACGTCCTCGAGCAAACCTCCGCGTGCACGGGAGAAGAGTTCTTCCGCGCGTTGGCCAAGGGGCTCGCAGCGATCTTCTCGGCGTCGATCGGCATGGTTGGCGTTCGGATCAGCGACACTCGCGTTCGGGTCCTGGCCATGTGGAAGGAGGACGCCTTCCTCGAGCCGTTCGAATACGACCTCGAGCACACGCCGTGCGCCAACGTGCTCGACGGCGCCGTCTGCTCGTACCCAGCGAACGTCCAGTCGCTGTATCCCGACGATGCGATGCTCGTCGACATGGGCGTCGAAGCCTATTTCGGCGTCCCGTACGGATTCACCGACGGTCGCGCTCGGGGCTTGCTGGTCGCTTTGCACAACCGTCCTGCGCACGAAGTCCCCAACAGGGCACGGGTCCTCAAGATCCTCGGCACCCGCGCCGCGTCCGAGCTCGATCGGATCGAGAATGAACGCGAGCGCGGCCGAACCGACGAGCGCTACCGCACCATGATCGACACCTGCGCCGAGGGCGTGTGGATGGTCGACAGCCGCGGGGTGACCACGTTTGCCAACGGGCGCCTCGCGGACATGCTCGGCCGATCGACGCAGGACATCATCGGACGTCGCTTCGACGAGTTCTTCGAGCCCGCGGCGCGCGAGCAAGCGCGGCGCAACCTCGAGAGTCGGGCCGCGGACACGCGAGAAGAGGTCGAGCGCACGCTCGTGCGCGCCGACGGTCAGCTCGTCCACACGCGAATGAGCACGTCGTCCGTCACCGACCCGGACGGCAAGGTCGTCGGCGCGCTCGCGATGGTGACCGATACGACCGCGCAGCGGCAGATCGAACAGAAGCTCAGAGACTCCGAACGCCTGCGGAGCCTCGGCTTGCTCGCCGGCGGCATCGCACACGATTTCAACAATCTCCTCGCGGCTGTGCTCGGATCCACCGACCTCGTCGAGGACAAGCTCGCCGCCGATCATCCCGCGCGTCCGCTCGTCGAGAACATTCGCACCGCCGCAGAGCGCGCCGCAGAGCTCACGCAGCAGCTCCTGGCGTACGCCGGTCGGGCGCCGATGACCGCGCGGCGAGTCGATCTCCACCGCGCCGTTCGAGAGATCGCTTCGCTCTTTCGCAGCTCCGACGGCGCGGGGCGCGCGATCGAGCTCGCCCTCGCCCCCGAAGTGGTCTGCGTCCGCGCGGACCCCGGCGCCCTCACGCAAGTCGTGCTCAACCTCCTCACCAACGCGACGCAAGCGCTCGGCGCGAGGGGAACGTTCGTTCGCGTCGAGACCCGCGTCGCTCGCGTCGATCACAAAGCGATCGCCGGCGCGGACGGCGCCCCCCTCGCGCCGGGCGACTACGCCGTGCTGACCGTGCGAGACGACGGCATGGGGATGGACGAGGACACGAAGAACCGAATCTTCGAGCCGTTCTTCTCAAGCAAGAGCGCCGGGCGCGGACTCGGCCTCGCGGCGGTGTACGGCATCCTGCGCGCGCACCACGGCGCGATCGAGGTCGCGAGCACGCTCGGGGTCGGCACGACGTTCACGGTGCTGCTTCCGCTCGATCGGTCCGACGACGAGGCTCCCGCGTCGAGCCCTCCGATCGTTCGCCGCGCGCCGACCGCTTCGATCCTGGTCGCGGACGACGAGGAGCTCGTTCGCGAGATCGTGGTCGCGGCCCTCGAGGCAGATGGCTACACCGTGGTGTCCTGCAGCAACGGAGCCGAGGCGCTCGCGCGATTCGAGGACGATCCAACGGCGTTCAGCGCGATCGTGCTCGACGCGACGATGCCCACGCTCGGCGGCTACGAGACCGCGCGCGCCATTCGCGCGCGACGACCGGAGACCCCGTTGCTCATGATGTCGGGCTACGCCGATCGGGACGTTCCACCGGATCTGGCATCGGTCGGGTTCGTGCAGAAGCCCTTTCGGATCGCGACGCTGCTGACGGCGCTCGCGCGCGCGCTGCGCTGAGCGCCGCTCACTCGAGCGAGGAGCCCCCGCTCACGCGGGCGGGGGATCGACGCCGCCCCCTGAAAAGCGCAGACCGCGGAGCAACACCGCCGGCGCATAGAACGCCCCGCCGTCGCTCCACCACGTCGGGACAGCTTCGATCAGCGACGAGAGCCCTTCGCAGCGCGAGAGCGCCTCGAAGACCGAGTCAGTGAAGCGCATGTTTCGCACGCCGCGGCCTCGAGCGCCGCGATCGATCACGAACGTGCCGTCCCGCGTGAGCCCGGTCATGAGCGTCCTTCGCGGGTCGAGAAAGCCGTTCACGTAGTGAAACCGCGTGATCCACAGGCCGCGATCGACCTTCGAGACGAGCGATTCGAGGGTGTCGCTTCCGCCGTCCATCACGAGCGACTGCGCGATCGGAGCGTCGTCCCACGAAGACGGCGGCGCCGCGTTGCCCGTCGACGCACGGCCCTCGCGTGCCGCGTAGAGCCTGTCGTATGCGACGGAGGTCGCCACGCCGCGATCGATCAACACGAGCGAGCTTCGCGCGGTTCCCTCGCGGTCGAACGCGGACGAAAACGAGCGATCGCCGGCGCCCTCGTCGCGAAGCGTCACGTTGCTTCCAGTGACTCTTTCGCCGATTCGGCCGGCGAACGCGCTGGTTCCGTCGGCCACCTCCCGCGCTCCGAAGGTCGTAAACGCCAGCCACTCGAGCAGCTCGACCACCGCGGATGGCTCGAGCACGACGTCGTATTCGCCCGGCGGCAAGGCCACTGGATCGCGCCCCGCCATGCACTTGTCGACCGCGCGCGACGCGATGGCATCGACGTCGATGTCCGCCGCGCTTCGCCGCGTTTGCTGAGCAAATCCCGAGGAGCCCCCCGCGTCGAGGGCGAAGACCTTACACGTCGCGAACGGCGTTCGCTGCGCTCGCTCGAGGCCGAGCGTGTTCACGAGCGCTGTTCGATGTTCGCTCGACTCGAACGCGCCC
>LNFM01005586.1_pt1 | contig 32253 bp, 28 predicted proteins | sample 596031 | NCBI WGS metagenome assembly LNFM01 (sample SAMN04254537, study PRJNA301005) | activated carbon metagenome | isolation source: dual media filters at the Ann Arbor, Michigan drinking water treatment plant | place: USA: Ann Arbor | reverse complement strand
AGGTCCAGGCGGCGGAAACGGCGCTGTCGGGCGTGCGCGAGGAGGCCAAGGTCGGCCAGCGCACCACGCTCGACGTGCTCAACGCCCAGCAGGAACTGGTCAGCGCGCGCTCGACGCTGGTGACGGCGCAGCGCGACCGCGTCGTCGCGTCCTATTCGGTGCTCTCGGCGGTCGGCCGTCTCTCGGCGAACACGCTGAAGCTCCGGGCGGAAGCCTATGACGAGCGCAAGCATTACGACCAGGTCAAGGGCCTGCTCTGGGGCACGCAGACGCCGGACGGGCGCTGAGCCCGGCTGGCGCCGTCGGCGGGGCGCCCGAGCCTGATCGGGCTTCCACCGCGGGGTATTCGCGCAACAGGCGCGCTTTCCCTGTGGGAGACCCCGCGACGCGCCTTGCCTGACATCACCTGCGTGAAATACTCGATTACTGGGCGGCTTTGATTCTGTCGGTGCGCCCGGAGTCGAGTGGTCCGGATCCAATGAGCGCGCAACCGAAGCCCAACGAACCGTCGATGGAGGAGATCCTCGCCTCCATCCGGCGGATCATCTCGGACGACGAGAAGCCGGCCGAAGAGGCTGCGGCGATCGAGCCTGCGCCGATTGCGCCGGAAGAAGAGGCGCCGCCACCGCCGCCGCCACCGCCTGTCGAGGATGACGACGTCCTCGATCTGGGCGCCGAAGCGGCGCGGATCATGCCGGCCGACGAGCCGCCCGAACTGACTGAGGGCGATGTCGATTTTCTGGAGCCGCCGCCGGCTCCCGAACCCGTCCTGCCGCCCCCGGTACCGGAGCCGGAGCCTGTCGCCGCGCCGATCTTTGCGGCCGCGCCTGCTCCCCAGCCGGCGCTCGACATGGCGCAGCTGCTGTCGGACCAGACCAGCTCAGCCGTGACCAGCGCCTTCGGCCAGCTGGCCCATACCGTGCTCACGAACAATGCGCGGACGCTGGAGGATCTGGTCAAGGACATGCTGAAGCCGATGCTCAAGACCTGGCTCGACGACAACCTGCCGACCATGGTCGAGCGTCTGGTGCGCGCCGAGATCGAGCGGGTGGCGCGCGGCGGCCGAAACTGACCGCAGCGCGCCGGTCGCTCAGCGGTCGCCGAGGCGACGGCTCTTGTTCGCCGGTGCCGGCTTCAGCCTTTCGAAGGCGCCGGCCTGATCGAGGCGCTTGAAGGCGAAGGCGGCGAGCGTCATCATCGCGGTCGGCGCGCCGAGCCGCGAGACCAGCATCGCGAGGCCGATGGCGACCGGACGGGGATAGCGGCCCGACGCGGCTTCCGCCGCGACCCAGGCGCCGACGGCGTGGACGAACAGGTTCATCACAGCACCACCTTCCGGTTGACGCCGAGATCGGGCTTGGCGCCGGTCAGGGCGGCGGCCGCCATCTTCACCGTCGTCACGATCTTGCCGGGGCTCGCCCAGAACTCCGCCACCGAGGGGCGGACCCGCAGGACGCGGATGTTGGGATCGTCCTCGCTGTCCCAGAAGGCCTTGTTGCTGGGCTCCCAGAGCTGCTTCACCTTGGCGCGGTCGTCGACCACCGTCGCCGTGCCGGTGACGGAGACGTAGCGCATGCCGCTGTTGTCGGCGAAGGCAAGGCAGACATTGTCGTTGATGCTGATCTCGTCATCCTTGTGATGGCGACGGTCGGTCAGGAAGAAGATCGTGTCTTCTTCGCGATCGCCATGGGCGTGCATCGGGCGGGCGCGCAGATCGTCGCCGTCGCCGTCATGGGTCACGAGCATCGCGAATTTGATGTCGTCGATCAGGTCCCAGACCTGGGTCTGGTCGGTGTGATGGGTCATGTCGGAGCTCCTGCTGGCTTGCTGCTTCAACCATCGGCGGGCGCGGTGGTTCCGCTGCAAAGGGGTCGCGAGGGTGGCGTCCGCGCGGGTGTGGCGCCATCGCAGGCGCCGGGACGGTTGACGCGAGGGGGCCGCTTGCGCTCTTAAGTCCGGCAACCTTTCGGGCCCAGTTTCTCCGGCCGGGCCATGTCCCGGTCGTTTTCGTTCGAGCGAAGCGATGATGGACAAGACATTCGAGCCGGCCGCCGTCGAGGCACGGATCAGCAAGGCCTGGGAGGAGGCGAACGCCTTTGCCGCGGGACGCGGCGCGGCGCCCGGCGCCGAGCCCTATTGCATCGTGATCCCGCCGCCCAACGTCACCGGCTCGCTGCATATGGGCCACGCGCTCAACAACACGCTGCAGGACGTGCTCTGCCGCTTCGAGCGGATGCGCGGCAAGGACGTGCTCTGGCAGCCCGGCACCGACCATGCCGGCATTGCGACGCAGATGGTCGTCGAGCGCCGGCTGGCCGCCGAGAACAAGACCGATCGCCGCGCGATGGGCCGCGAGGCCTTCCTGGCCGAGGTCTGGAAGTGGAAGGAGGAGTCCGGCGGGACCATCGTCAACCAGCTCAAGCGGCTTGGCGCCTCCTGCGACTGGTCGCGCGAGCGCTTCACGATGGACGAGGGCCTGAGCCAGGCCGTCCTCAAGGTCTTCGTCGCCCTGCACAAGCAGGGCCTGATCTACCGCGCCAAGCGGCTGGTGAACTGGGACCCGAAGTTCCAGACCGCGATCTCGGACCTCGAGGTCGTCCAGGTCGAGAAGACCGGCTCGTTCAAATGGCAACGCGGCGGCGAGGATGAATTTGATTCAGCCAAGCTCGACAAGGTCCTGAGCAAGGACCCGGGCGGGCATCTCTACTATTTCAACTACCCGCTCGAAGGCGTGACCTACGACGCCGACGACGCTTCGACCTATATCCAGGTCGCGACGACGCGGCCGGAGACGATGCTGGGCGACACCGGCGTCGCGGTGCATCCGGAGAACGAGCGCATCGGCAGCCTGATCGGCCGCAACGCCGTGCTGCCGCTGGTCGGTCGCGTCATCCCGATCGTCGGCGACGATTATGCCGATCCGGAGAAGGGCACCGGCGCGGTCAAGATCACGCCGGCGCATGACTTCAACGATTTCGAGGTCGGCAAGCGCCACAAGCTCGCGGTCATCAACATCCTCGACGGCGAGGCGCGCATCCTGCTCGCGGAGAACGAGGCCTTCCTCGACGGCAGCGCGCCCGAAAGCGAAACGCTGGCGCTGCACGGGCTCGACCGTTTCGCGGCGCGCAAGGCGGTCGTCGCGCTGATGGCGCAGCGCGGTTATCTCGCCAAGATCGAGCCCAACACCAACACCGTCCCGCATGGCGACCGCTCGGACGTCGTGATCGAGCCCTGGCTGACGGACCAGTGGTATGTCGACGTCAAGCCGCTGGCCAACCGCGCGCTCAAGGCGGTGCAGGTCGGCCGCACGAAGTTCACGCCCGAGAACTGGACCAAGGTCTATTACGACTGGCTGGAAAACATCGAGCCCTGGTGCGTGTCGCGCCAGCTCTGGTGGGGCCACCAGATTCCCGCCTGGTACGGGCCCGATGGCGAATGCTTCGTCGCGGAATCGGAGGCCGCCGCCCAGGCGCTGGCGCTCGGCCATTATGGCGGGGCGGTCCAGCTCACGCGCGACGAGGACGTGCTCGACACCTGGTTCTCCTCGGCGCTCTGGCCGTTCTCGACGCTGGGCTGGCCCGACGAGACTTCGGAGCTGAAGCGCTACTACCCGACGGCGACGCTGGTCACCGCCTTCGACATCATCTTCTTCTGGGTCGCCCGGATGATGATGATGGGCCTGAACTTCATGGACGAGGTGCCGTTCAGGGACGTCTACATCCACGCCATCGTTCGCGACGAGAAGGGCGCGAAGATGTCGAAGTCGAAGGGCAACGTCATCGACCCGCTGGTGCTGGTCGACCAGTACGGGGCCGATGCGCTGCGCTTCACGCTGGCCGCCATGGCCGCGCAGGGCCGCGACATCAAGCTCGCGACCAACCGGGTCGAGGGCTATCGCAACTTCGCGACCAAGATCTGGAACGCGGCGCGCTTCGCCGAGATGAATGGCTGCGCCCGCGTCGCCGGTTTCGACCCTGCGCAGGTGAAGCTGCCGCTCAACCGCTGGATCCTGAGCGAGGCGGCCACCGCGGCCGAGGGCATCGCGGCGGGCATCCCGAGCTTCAAGTTCAACGAGGCGGCGGGCGCGGCCTATCGCTTCGTCTGGAACCAGTTCTGCGACTGGTATCTGGAACTGGCGAAGCCGGTGCTGCAGGGCGAGGGCGTCGATCCGGCGGAGAAGGCCGAGACGCAGGCGACGGTTGCTCATGTCATCGACCTGATCTGCCAGCTGCTGCACCCCTTCATGCCCTTCCTCACCGAGGAGCTCTGGGCCCAGAAGGCGGGCGAGGGCGCAGCGCGGGTCCTGTCGGCGGGCGATGCGTCGCTGGTCTGCCTGACCCGCTGGCCGGATCTCGCCGCGCTGAAGGATGAGGCGGCCGAGGCCGAGATCGGCTTCGTCGTCGACCTGATCTCCGACATCCGCTCGGTCCGCTCCGAGGTCAATGTTCCTGCCGGTACGCAGGCGCCGCTGGTGCTGGTCAATGCCTCGGCGGCGACCCGCGCGACCGTCGAGGCCTGGGCGCCGATGATCGAGCGCCTGGCGCGGGTCTCCGCCATCACCTTCGAGGCGGCGTCTCCGGCCCAGTCGGCCCAGATCATCGTGCGCGGCGAGGTCGCGGCGCTGCCGCTGGCCGGGATCATCGATCTCGAGGTCGAGCGCACGCGCCTGACCAAGGAACTGGCCAAGCTCGACCAGGACATCGCGACGGTCGACAGGAAGCTCGGCAATCCCGATTTCATGGCGCGGGCGCCCGAGGAGATCGTCGAGGAGAACCGCGAGCGCAAGGCGGCGGCGGAAGCCCGCAAGCTCAAGATCGCGGAGGCTCTGGCGCGCCTGTCCTGAGGGGCGCGCCCGGGTCCGGCCGCGGCGGTGTCGTCAAATTGACGTTACCGCAAGACATTGCTGGCATTCTTCCCGCGACACGTTTAGATGCGCGTCGGGCGCAAATCCGCCATGCGTCTCGACGCCGATAACCCAGGAACGGTTGTTCTTCCGCCATGTTGAAGCGCGCCTATGACGGGCTGGTTGCCTATTCCTCGCATCCAGCCGCCCCCTGGCTGCTGTTCTTCCTGACCTTCGTCGAGAGCTCGGTCAGCCCGCTGCCGCCGATCCCGCTCCTGATTCCGATGTGCATCGCCCGGCCGGACCGCGCCTGGTTCTATGCCGGCGTCTGTTCGCTCGGCGCCGTGCTCGGCGGCTATCTCGGCTACGCCATCGGCGCGCTGCTCTACGACTCGCTGGGCTCCTGGCTGATCAGCATCTACGGGCTGCAGGACAAGGCGGCCGAGCTGATCGCGACCTCGCAGGATTTCTGGTTCTGGGTGCTGGTGACCAAGGGCCTGACGCCGATCCCGTTCAAGATCGTGACGATCATGTCGGGCTTCCTGCATTTCGACCTGTGGAAGTTCACGATCGGGATGATCATCTCGCGCGTCACCTTCTTCGCCATGATCGCCATCGCGCTGCGCTACTACGGCGACGACATCCGCATCTTCATCGAGAAGCACCTGCCGATGACGGCGCTGGCGCTCGTGGTGATCATCGTCGGCGGTTTCTTCATCCTGCCGATGGTGCTCTGAGCGCCGCCGGGCGAGGGGTCCGCCGGGCCGGTTTGTGACATCGCGGCAACAGTTTGCCGGATTGCGCCGGGGCGCCTGCGCCGCGATGGAACCGCCGCGATCCCGCCACAAAGCGCCCTCAGCAAAGGAGGGCGATAAGTCTCTGAGATATAGACGAATTAAAGTCTGTCTCCGGAACCGCGGGCGCTGATCTGCGGCATCGGGGAGGGCGGGAGCGACGTTGCGCCCGGCTCGGCCTGCGTGGCACATCTGCCGCGCGCGTCACAGCGCAGGGTGGAACGAGGAAAAAGACGATGGATGCGCGTGTTTTCGACAAGTCCAGGCTTCCCAGCCGGCATGTGAGCGTGGGCCCGGCCCGCGCCCCGCACCGCTCCTACTATTACGCCATGGGCATGACCGCCCGGCAGATTTCCCAGCCCTTCGTTGGCGTCGCCTCCTGCTGGAACGAGGCCGCGCCCTGCAACATCTCGCTGATGCGCCAGGCCCAGGCCGTGAAGAAGGGCGTCGCCTCGGCGCAGGGGACTCCGCGCGAGTTCTGCACGATCACCGTCACCGACGGCATCGCCATGGGCCACCAGGGCATGAAGTCGTCGCTCGCCTCGCGCGAATGCATCGCCGACTCGGTCGAGCTGACCATGCGCGGCCATTGCTATGACGCGCTGGTCGGCCTCGCCGGCTGCGACAAGTCGCTGCCGGGCATGATGATGGCGATGGTGCGGCTGAACGTGCCCTCGATCTTCATCTATGGCGGCTCGATCCTGCCCGGCACCTTCAAGGGCAAGCCGGTCACGGTCCAGGACGTGTTCGAGGCGGTCGGCAAGCACTCCGTCGGCGCGATGTCCGACGAGGACCTGCAGGAACTGGAAGAGGCGGCCTGCCCGTCTGCCGGCTCCTGCGGCGCGCAGTTCACCGCCAACACCATGGCCACCGTCGCCGAGGCGATCGGCCTGGCGCTGCCCTATAGCTGCGGCGCGCCGGCGCCCTACGATGTGCGCGACACCTTCTGCTACACCGCCGGCGAGATGGTGATGGAGCTGATCGCCCGCAACATCCGCCCGCGCGACATCGTCACCCGCAAGGCGCTGGAGAACGCCGCGATGGTCGTCGCCGCCTCGGGCGGCTCGACCAACGGCGCGCTGCACCTGCCGGCGATCGCGCATGAGTGCGGCATCGATTTCGATCTCTTCGCCGTCGCCGAGATCTTCAAGAAGACGCCCTACATCGCCGATCTGAAGCCGGGCGGAAAATACGTCGCCAAGGACATGTTCGAGGTCGGCGGCATCCCGCTGCTGATGAAGACGCTGCTCGACCACGGCTTCCTGCATGGCGACTGCATGACGGTCACCGGCCGCACGATCGCCGAGAACCTCGCCAAGGTGAAGTGGAACGACGAGCAGGACGTGATCCGTCCCGCCAACAAGCCGATTTCCGACAATGGCGGCGTCGTCGGCCTGAGCGGCAACCTCGCCCCCGAGGGCGCGATCGTGAAGATCGCCGGCATGACCACCGAGCAGCTGACCTTCACCGGTCCGGCGCGCTGCTTCGACTGCGAGGAGGACGCCTTCGCCTGCGTCAGGAATCGCGAATACAAGGTCGGCGAGGTGCTGGTGATCCGCTACGAGGGTCCCAAGGGCGGGCCGGGCATGCGCGAGATGCTGTCGACCACGGCCGCCCTCTACGGCCAGGGCATGGGCGACAAGGTCGCCCTGATCACGGACGGGCGCTTCTCGGGCGCCACCCGCGGTTTCTGCGTCGGCCATGTCGGGCCTGAGGCCGCCGTGGGCGGGCCGATCGGCCTGATCCGCGACGGCGACATCATCGAGCTCGACGCCATCACAGGAAAGCTCGCAGTCCGCCTTTCTGATGCCGAACTTGAGGAGCGTCGTAAGAGCTGGGTGCCGCGCAAGACCGACTACAACTCCGGCGCCCTCTGGAAATACGCGCAGACCGTCGGCTCCGCCAAGGGAGGGGCCGTGACCCATCCGGGCGGCGCCGCCGAGACCCATTGTTATGCGGATATCTGAGACCACGATCGCAGCCTTGTTCCTCGTCCTGGGTGGCCAGCCGGCCGCCTGGGCGCAGGATGTCATGGGCGGTCGTGGTCCGGTTCCGCCCCGGCCGATCCCCGGGGTGGCGCTGCCCGAGCCGAGGACGCTCGACGCGCCCTCCGCCGGCGCGGCGACCATCGCACCGGCTCCCAACGCGCCGGCCGCCCATACGGCGCTGCCGCTCGTGCCCTTCAGCAGCGCACGCGACGCGATCCGGGCCTGGATGCGGGATTCGACCGCCGGCGACCAGGCGGGCGCGGTGCGCGCCCTCGAATACGCCGCCGCGCAGGGCCATCTCACGGCGCAGTTCAAGCTGGGCCGGATGTATGCCGGCGGCGAGGGCGTGCCCGCCAATGATCTCAAGGCCTTCGAGTATTTTTCGAAGATCGCCGACGAGAATGCCGATGCGATCCCCGGCACGGCCAATGGCCGGATCGTCGGCAGCGCCTTCGTGGCGCTCGGCGGCTATTTCATGGACGGGATCAAGGGCAGCTATGTCCGCCCGAATCTCGACCGCGCCTTCGACATGTTCCACTACGCCGCCTCCTATTTCGGCGACCCCGAAGGCCAGTACAATCTCGGCCGGCTCTACATGAATGGGCAGGGCACGCGCCGCGACGCGCGGCAGGCGGCGCGCTGGATGAAGCTCTCGGCCGAGAAGGGCTATGCGCCCGCGCGCGCCGTCTTCGGCGACATGCTGCTGCGCGGGGCCGAGGGCGTGCCGCGCCAGCCGGTGCTTGGGCTGATGTGGCTGTCGCTGGCGCGCGAAAGCGCCGATCCCGACCGCGACAGCTGGATCATCGAACGCCACGAGACGGCGTTCTCGACCGCCTCGGCCAGCGACCGCACGGCGGCGCTCGCCCTGATCGAGCGCCAGCAGGTCGCCGGCGCACGCGCCCCGCAGCGCTGAACCACCCCTCTTTTCCAACGCCGGTCGCATCCGGCTGCGTGCACGCCGCGTAACGGCTCCATCAACCGGAGCTTCGTTCCATGCGCATCGCCGCCACTCTCGCCGTTCTCGCCTCGCTTTCGTCCCTGCCGAGCGCGCCCAGCCTGGGGCAGGTCGCCTATGAGAGCTGGCCCGTCCTGACCGATCCGTTTGCGAGCACCGGCGGCGGCGGCATCATGATCCACGACTACGATCCCATTGTCGCGGGCGGGCAGTGCACCACGAACTTCCGCGCGATCGAGCCCAACGGCACCGTCTATCGCAATGCGATCGTCTTCGATGCGGTCGAGGCGCAGGGCGGCGTGCTCTGCACGAACGGCCGCTGGCGCTCGCTCGACAGTGATGCCACCGGCACCACGCCGTTCCGGGTCTTCCTCAAGGACGGGGTGAAGCGCGGCTCGGGCGAGTAAGCCGCTCGTCGTCATTGCGAGCGCAGCGAAGCAATCCAGGGGCCGCGGGCTCGACGCCCTGCTGGATTGCTTCGCTGCGCTCGCAATGACGGGAGGGCTTCAGGCGGCTCTCAACTCCACCATCACCGGCACATGGTCCGACGGCTTCTCCCAGCCGCGGACATGCTTGGCGATCTGCACGCCCGCGAGCCGGTCGGCGGCCTGGGGCGAGAGCAGGAGATGGTCGATGCGGATGCCGTTGTTCCGCTGCCAGGCGCCGGCCTGATAGTCCCAGAAGGTGTAGAGGCCGGCGTCGTCCGTGGTGGCGCGCAGGGCCTCGGTCAGGCCGAGAGCGAGCAGGCCGCGGAAGGCGGTGCGCGTCTGCGGCAGGAAGAGCGCGTCCGAGACCCAGGCGGAGGGATCGCGCGCGTCGCGCGGCTCGGGAATGACGTTGTAGTCGCCGGCGAGCACCAGCGGCTCCTCATGGTCGAGCAGCATGCGGGCATGCGCGGTGAGGCGCTTCATCCAGCCGAGCTTGTAGGGATATTTCTCGGTGTTGGGCGGGTTGCCGTTGGGCAGGTAGATCGATGCCAGCCGGACGACGCCGCTGCCCATCGGCAGCACGCCCTCGAGATAGCGCGCCTGTTCGTCGGCCTCGTCGCCGGGCAGGCCGCGGCGGACATCCTCGAGCTTCGCCCGCGACAGGATCGCGACGCCGTTGAAGGTCTTCTGGCCGTGCGTCTCGACCTGCCAGCCGGCCTCCTCGATCTCGCGGCGCGGAAAGTCGGCGTCCACGCATTTGATCTCCTGCAGGCAGAGCGCGTCGGGCTGCGCCTCCTTCAGGAAATCCAGGAGGTGGCCGAGCCGCTGGCGGACCGAATTGACGTTCCAGGTGGCGATGCGCACGGGCAGGCTCCGGTTCAGAAGAAGCGCAGGATAAGCGGCACCAGCGCCGCCGTGACAAGCCCGTTGAGGCCCATCGCGATGCCGGCGAAGGCTCCGGCCACAGGATTGACCTGGAAGGCGCGCGCCGTGCCGATGCCATGCGCCGCGAGCCCGGCGGCGAAGCCGCGGGCCCTCCAGTCGGTGAAGCCGAGCACGACCATCAGCGGCGTCACCATCACCGCGCCGAGGATGCCGGTGGCGATCACCAGCGTGGCGGTGAGCGAAGGCTCGCCGCCAATCTCGCGGGCGATGCCCATGGCGATCGCCGCGGTGACTGATTTCGGCGCGAGCGAAGCCAGGATGGGATGCGGGACGCCGAAGGCGGCCGCGATGCCGACGGCGCTGACCACAGCGGTCACGGCGCCGGCGAAGAGCGCCGCCAGGATCGGCAGCACCGCCTTGCGAACCAGCGGCCAGTGCCGGTGCAGCGGCAGGGCGAGCGCGACGGTCGCCGGGCCGAGCAGGAAATGCACGAACTGCGCGCCCTGGAAATAGGTCTCGAAGGGCGTGCGCGTCGCCGTCAGGATCGCGGCCAGCAGGGCGACGGCGATCAGCACGGGGTTGGCGAGCGGGTGGCGCCCGAAGCGGGCGGAGATCCGGTCCGCGACGACATAGGCAATGAGCGTCACGGTGAGCCAGAGCAGCGGATCGGTGGCGAGATAGACCCAGAGCGTCTCGACGCGGGCCAGATCGGGCGCGATCACGACTCCGGCTCCGCCCGGCTGCCGACCAGCGCCGCGACCTTGACGAAGACGAAGGCCGTGACGGCGAGCGTCAGCGCCGTGGAGAGGGTGAGCGCCACGATCAGCCCGGGTCCATGGGCCGCCAACAACGCCGCGTGGCGCACGATGCCGGTGCCAGCCGGCACGAAGAGCAGCGACAGATGCGCCAGCAGGACACCGGCCACGGTCGCCAGCGGGGTGCCGTCCAGCGCCGCCGCCGGGCGCAGCCGCAGGCCGAGGAACAGCAGCGCCATGCCGATGACGGGGCCCGGAACCGGCAGGGCGAAGAGGCGGGCCAGGGTCTCGCCGACGAGCTGGCAGGCGAGAAGCAGGGTGAGGGCTGGGATCATGCGGGGCGGCTCCGATGCCGCTCCACCCTAGCCTCGTCGATCCGCACAAACAAAAGCCTCCCCGGAGCGCTGCGGGGAGGCTTGGGAGGTCCGCGCGTCAGGCGGCGTCAGGGGCAGGCGCGCACCACGCCGCCCTTGGCGATGTAGGTGCCGGTCTCGGGATCGTAGGAGCGGAAGCGGCGCGAGCAATAGGCGACGGCGTCGACATCGCTCGGGCTGTAGCCATAGGCGCGCAAGGGCGCCCCGTAAACCGGCGCCGGCTCGACATAGACTGAAGGCGGCGCGACATAAACCGGGGCCGGCGCCACATAGCGCGGGGCGGCCAGCGCCCCGGCCGCCAGGGCACCGCCGATCACGCCCGCGGCGATGCCGGCGCCGACGGCGGCTCCGCGACCGCCGCGGTAATAGCCGCCGCGATAGCCATAGCGCGGGCCGTAGCCGTAGCGCGGCCCATAGCCGTAGCCGCGATACTGGACGGTCTCGACGAGATCGGTCGTCGCGCCCGCGGTGGCGAGGCCGGCCGCCGCACCGACCGGGGCGGCGGAGGCCGGGGCCGCGAGCAGGGCTGTGCCGACAAGGGCGGCTGCGACGGTGAAGGTCTTGATCATGGGCGGATCCTCTCTTCCGGAGCGAGAGGAAGCTTTCGCGTCCTCCGAAGGTCAATGAGCGTAACGGCGACACTCTTTCCTTGAAAGCGTGACACGGGATCGCGTCAAAATTTCGTCGTGGGTCGCCCTGTAGAGCGATGATCGTGACAGTGCGCACGACGCTTGCACGCCCCGGCATTGCGTTCCATATCGCAGCGCTCGATTTTGGACCGCATCATCCGTTCCCAGGATCCGAGGCCGACCATGGCGCACGCTGGCGAAACCCCTCCTCAGAAGACGGCCCTCGCGCCTGCACCGCTCAGCCTGATGTCCCGGATCATCTTCGGTTCGCGCTGGCTGCAGCTGCCGCTCTATCTCGGGCTGATCGTGGCGCAGTGCGTCTACGTGTTCAAGTTCCTGAAGGAGCTGGTGCATCTGGTCCAGCACGCGACCTCGTTCAGCGAGCAGCAGATCATGCTGGTGGTGCTGGGGCTGATCGACGTGGTGATGATCTCGAACCTGCTGGTGATGGTCATCGTCGGCGGCTACGAGACCTTCGTCTCGCGGCTCAATCTCCAGGGCCATCCCGACCAGCCGGAATGGCTCAGCCACGTCAATGCCAGCGTGCTCAAGATCAAGCTCGCCATGGCGATCATCGGCATCTCGTCGATCCATCTGCTGCGGACCTTCATCGAGGCCGGCAACATCGGCAGCGCCAACCGGACGACCGAATACACCGAGACCGGCATCATCCTGCAGACGGCGATCCACACGATCTTCATCCTGTCGGCGATCGGCATCGCCTGGGTCGACCGGATGACGGTCTCGACGACCGGCAAGGCGCACTGACCGGCGCGGCCCGCCCGCGTGCCTACTGGCCCCGCCCGGCCCGCGCGGCGAAGCGGATCGCCTCCTCGGCGGCCCGGAACAGGGCCTTGGCCTTGTTGACGCATTCGGCCTGCTCGGAGGCGGGGTTCGAATCGTAGACGATGCCGGCGCCGGCCTGGACATGCATGCGGCCGTCCTTGACCACGGCCGTGCGCAGCACGATGCAGGTGTCCATCTCGCCATTGGCGCCGAAATAGCCGATGCAGCCGCCATAGGCGCCGCGCGCATCGCGCTCGAGCTCGTCGATGACCTCCATGGCGCGCACCTTCGGCGCCCCCGAGACGGTGCCGGCGGGGAAGCCCGCCGCCAGCGCCGAGAGCGCGTCATGGCGCGGGTCGATCGTCCCCTCGACATTGGAGACGATGTGCATGACCTGGCTGTAGCGCTCGATGAAGAAGGAATCGGTGACCTTCACCGAGCCGATCTGCGCGACGCGCCCGACGTCGTTGCGCCCGAGATCGAGCAGCATCAGATGCTCGGCCCGTTCCTTCGGGTCGGCCAGCAGCTCCTGGGCGAGGGCCTCGTCCTCGGCCGGCGTGGCGCCACGCCGGCGCGTGCCGGCGATCGGCCGGATCGTGACCGTGTCGTCGCGCAGCCGCACCAGGATCTCGGGGCTCGAGCAGACGATCTGGAAATCGGCGAAGTCGAGATAGCACAGGAACGGTGCCGGATTGACGCGGCGCAGTGCCCGGTAGAGCGCAAACGGCGGCAGCTGGAACGGCGCCTCGAAGCGCTGCGAGAGCACGACCTGGAAGATGTCGCCGGCGCGGATGTAGTCCTGCGCGGTCGCGACCATGGCGTGGAACTGCGCCTCGGTGGTGTTGGAGACGATCGCCGGCTCCGGCAGGGCGGCGATGTCGATCGCCGCATCCGGGGGCAGGGGGCCCTCCAATGCGCGCACCACGGCATCCAGCCGCTCCAGCGCCCGCTCATGGGCGGCGCGGGCCGTGACGCCGGGCTGGTGGCGCACCGGCGTCACGACATGGATCTCGTCGCGCACCGAATCGAACACGACCATCAGCGTCGGCCGGGTCAGGATGGCGTCGGGCACGCCGGTTCCGGTGTCCTTGGGCTCCGGCAGGCGCTCCATCAGCCGGACCATGTCGTAGCCGAGATAGCCGAAGACTCCGGCCGCCATCGGCGGGAGGTCGCCGCCGGCGAGGTCCCCCGTCTGTGGTATCGCGCTTTCGTCGAGCAGCGCCCGCAGGCTCTCGAAGGCCGGGCGTGGATCGGGAAGGAAGGCCTCGCCGAGCGCCGGGCGGCAGAGCGAGGCCTCGCCGCGGTGGCAGCGCCAGATCAGGTCGGGCTCGAGCCCGATCATCGAGTAGCGGCCGCGGACCGCGCCGCCCTCCACCGATTCGAGCAGGAAGGCCGGCCCCCTCGTGGCGTGGCGCAGCTTCAGGAAGGCGGCGACGGGCGTCTCGCAATCGCCGACCAGCACCTGCCGCAGGACCTGCGGGGTGCCGGCCTCATAGGCGGCGGCGAACGCGTCGGGACCCTGGGCCTCGGCCATGGTCAGTTCTGGTTGCCGCCGGTGGCGTTGCGGAACGCCGCCTCGTTGATCGAAACGCCGAGTTCGGCCTGCCGTTGCGCCACATACTGCGCGAGGATGTCCTCGCTGACGCTGGCGCCGAGGGTGCGGGCGAAATTCTCCGCCTCCTGCGTCGTGCGGGCATAGCTCGGCACGGTGGCGGCATCGACCTTGAACAGGATGCGGCCGCCATTGGCGACGGACGCCGAGGCGCTCTTGCCGGCCGGCGTACCGAAGATCAGGCTGACGACATTGGTCGGCAGGTCGGGGCGCTGTTCCTGGCGGCCGAGGCCGGCCGCCTGCTCGATCGTCAGGCCGGCCGAGGCTGCGACGACCTCGAAGGCCTCGCCCTTGTCGAGCCGCTCGACCAGCTCGCGCGCCTTGGCGGAGAGGCGGGTGGCGACCTCCTCGGTGCGCCATTGCGTCTCGACCTGGGCCTTGACCTCGTCGAAGCCCTGCTCGCGCGAGGGATCGATCTTCTTCACGTCGAACCAGACATAGCCGCTGTCGCGGGGCAGGCGGATCGCCTCGTTGTCGACCCCCGGCTCGGAGCGGAAGATGCCCTGGATCGTGGCGTCGCCGCCCGCCAGGGGGGCCTCGGCGCTGCCGTCCGGGCGGCGGAGCGCGGCATCGACCGGCCCGACGGTGCGCAGCGCCAGGTTGAACTCCCTCGCAATCTCGGCCAGCGGCTTGGCGGCGGCGCGCTGGTCCTCGATCTTGTCGTGGATCTCGGTGATGCGGCTGGCGGCGCGACGCGTGGCGACTTCGCTGCGCATCTCCGCTGCGACCTGTTCGAAGGCGCGCACCGTCTCGGGAGCGATCGCGGTCACACGCAGCAGCACCGGGCCGAAGGCGCTGGCGACGGGCGTGCTGACCGTGCCCTCCTGCAGCGCGAAGGCGGCGTCGCGGACGGCCGGGTCGAAGACCTGGGTGCGGGTGAAGCTGCCGAGCGTCAGCTCGGCCGCGGCGATGTTGCGCGCGGCCGCGACGGCATCGAAGCTCTCGCCGGCCTCGATGCGGGCGCGGGCGGCCTGCGCCTCCTCGGCATTGGGGAACACGATCTGCTGGATGGTGCGTGTCTCGGGTGTGGTGAAGCGCTGGGCCTTCACCTCCTCGTAGCGCGCGCGCGCATCGGCCTCGCTGACGGCGGCGGCGTCGGCCAGTGTCTCGGCCGAGAGGGCGAGGATGTCGGCGGTGCGCCGCTCGGGCGCCCGGAACGCTCCCTTGCGCTCGTCGAAGAAGGTCTTGAGCTGCGCCTCGGTCGGGGCCGGGATCTCGCCGGCCAGGCTGGGCGCCAGGCGCGCGAAGGTGACGTCGCGCCGCTCGTTGCGCAGGCGGTGGCCGAGTTCCTGCAGCGCCACCGGCGCGCCGACCGCGCCTACGACCATCTCGCCGATCTGCTGGCGCAGGATGGTCTCGCGCTGCTCGCGCACATAGCTCTGCTCGGTGAAGCCGTTCGAGCGCAGCAGATCGTTGAAGCGCGGTGCCGAGAAATTGCCGGAGGCGTCGCGGAAGTTCGGGTCCTCGAAGATCAGCGTGCGGATCGTGTCGTCGGACACCGCCAGGCGCATCGAGCGCGCCGTCTGGTCGAGCACCGAGGCCGTGACCAGGCGCGACAGCGCCTGCCGGTCGAGGCCGAGCGCGCGGGCCATCTCCGGGGTGATCTGGCGGCGCTGCTGGCGTGTCAGCTGCTGGATGTCGTTCTGGAAGGCCGTGCGCATCTGCTCAAGGCCGATCTCGGCCTTGCCGACGCGGGCGACGGAGTTGCGGCCATAGCCCTGGAAGATGTCGCCGATGCCCCAGATCGCAAAGGAGAAGATCAGGAAGCCGAACAGGACGAAGATCACGAGCTTGCCGAGGAAGCTCTGGCCCGCCTTGCGGATGCCCTGCATCATCATGGAGATCTGTCTTTCCTGGCCCTGGCGGGGCGCTGCGGGCGCCCCGGCCGGTTTTCGTCGGCGCTGCTTATAGGAACCGCAGCGCCATGCCGCAATCGCCAGCGCGGATTCGTGTTGCTCTTGCCGACAGCGCGAGGCCCGCCACCGTTGCAGGCCGTCTCCGGCATTGCTAGAGCCGCAGCAGCATTCGGGAGAACGCATGTGACGCGCAGCATCAGGCCGCTGGTGGCCGGCAACTGGAAGATGAACGGGCTGAAGGCGGACCTCGCCATCGCCGCCGAGGTCGCCAAGGGCTACGACATCGGCCTGAAGAGCGCCGTGGATCTCGCGATCTGCCCGCCCGCCAGCCTGCTCTATCTGGCGAGCGCGGCGCTGGTCGGCTCACGGATCGCGACGGGCGGCCAGGATTGCAGCCTGCAGGAGGCCGGTGCCTTCACGGGCGAGGTTTCGGCCGCGATGCTGGCCGATGCCGGGGCAGCGTTCGTCATCGTCGGCCATTCCGAGCGGCGCACGCTCCATGGCGAGACCAGCGCGACGGTGAAGGCCAAGGCGCAGGCCGCGCAGAAGGCGCTGCTGGTGCCGATCGTCTGCGTCGGCGAGACGAAGGCCGAGCGCGAGGCTGGCAAGGCGGTCGCGATCGTCCGCAGGCAGCTGCGCGGCTCGATTCCCGACAACGCGACGGCGGCGACGCTGGTCGTGGCCTATGAGCCGGTCTGGGCGATCGGCACCGGGCTGACCCCGACGGCGGCCGATGTCGCGGAGATGCACGAGGCGATCCGGGCCGAACTCGGCCGCATGCTCGGCAAGGCGGCTGCGGCGGGCGTGCGCCTGCTCTATGGCGGCTCGGTGAAGCCGTCCAATGCGGCCGAGCTGATGAGTGTCGCCCATGTCGACGGGGCGCTGGTCGGCGGGGCGAGCCTCAAGGCCGAAGACTTCCTGGCGATCGCCCGCGCGTGCGGCTGACATCAGCGACGCAAAACCGCGTCGCAGGGTCACAGCCGGGGTGGTGCCGCCCGCGGCTGCATGCTATGTGCCGCGCCGACCCCGCCTGCCGGCTCCCGGCCGGCGGCGGCATGAGGTGCGGGCGGTCCTTGGCGACAGCCTGCGCCATACCCATTTCGTGAGCCCATGCAGAACGTCATCATCGTCATCCATCTGATCATCGTGGTCGCGCTCGTCGGCGTGGTCCTGCTGCAGCGCTCCGAAGGCGGCGGGCTCGGCATGGGTTCGGGCGGCGGCGGAGCGGGCGGCTTCATGACCGGTCGCGGCCAGGCCAATGCACTGACGCGGACGACGGCGATCCTGGCGGCGGCCTTCTTCCTGACCTCGATCGTGCTGGCGGTGATGGCCAATCGCGGCCGCGTCCAGCGCTCGATCATCGACGGCGCGCCGACCCAGAGCGCGCCCGTGACCCCGACCGGGCCGAGCGCCCCCAATGCCGGCGGCGTGCTCGACCAGCTGCGCCAGATGCAGGCGCCGAGCGGCGCGCCGCAGCCGCCCACGCCCCCGGCGCCGCAGCAGTGAGGCAGGCACGTCCTGCAAAAGTGGTTTCCACTTTTGTGACAAGGACTTGCCCAAGCAAGTCTTGGCAGGGGCCGGGCAACCGGCCCTTCTCTTTTGTGTGGGGTGCGTTCGCCGCCGGGCGGTGCTCTCCTGTGGACAAGCGTGCAGGGCAGGACGGGGCTGCACGGCTGGACTTAGCGAATCGCGCCCGTCGCTTTAGAGGTGTCCACCCATGACGCGGTATGTCTTCATCACCGGCGGCGTGGTGTCTTCGCTGGGCAAGGGCCTGGCGGCGGCGGCGCTGGCCGCCCTCCTGCAGGCGCGCGGCCACACGGTCCGCCTGCGCAAGCTCGATCCCTATCTCAACGTCGATCCGGGCACGATGAGCCCGTATCAGCACGGCGAGGTCTTCGTCACCGATGACGGGGCCGAGACCGATCTCGATCTCGGCCATTACGAGCGCTTCACCGGCCGGCCCTGCAACAAGGGCGACAACATCACCACCGGCCGCATCTACATGGACATCCTGACCAAGGAGCGCCGGGGCGACTATCTCGGCGCGACCATCCAGGTCGTCCCGCATGTTACCAACGCCATCAAGGAGTTCATCCTCGACGGCAACGAGGGCTACGACTTCACGCTGGTCGAGATCGGCGGCACGGTCGGCGACATCGAGAGCCTGCCCTTCCTCGAGGCGATCCGGCAGGTGAACCAGCAGCTGCCGCGCGGGCAGTGCATCTTCATCCACCTGACGCTGCTGCCCTACATCCCGACGGCCGGCGAGCTGAAGACCAAGCCGACGCAGCACTCGGTCGCCGAGCTGCGCTCTATCGGCATCCAGCCCGACATCCTGCTCTGCCGCACCGACCGCGAGATCCCGCGCGAGGAGCGCCGCAAGCTGGCGCTGTTCTGCAATGTCCGCGAGACCGCGGTGATCGAGGCCCGCGATGTCGCCTCGATCTACGACGTGCCGCTGTCCTACCATGCCGAGGGGCTCGACAACGAGGTTCTGGCGGCCTTCGGGATGGATGCGAGCCAGGAGCCCGACGTCTCCAACTGGCGGCGCATCTCCGAGCGCGTGAAGAACCCCGAGGGCGAGGTCACCATCGCCATCGTCGGCAAGTATACGGGGATGAAGGACGCCTATAAGTCTCTGATCGAGGCACTGATGCATGGCGGCATCGCCAACCGCGTCAAGGTCAACCTCGACTGGATCGAGTCGGAGGTCTTCGAGAAGGAGGACCCGGCGCCCTTCCTCGAGCATGTCCACGGCATCCTGGTGCCCGGCGGCTTCGGCCATCGCGGCGCCGAGGGCAAGATCAAGGCGGCGACCTTCGCCAGGCAGCGCAAGGTTCCCTATTTCGGCATCTGCTTCGGCATGCAGATGGCGGTGATCGAGGCGGCGCGTTCGCTCGCCGGCATCACCGACGCCAACTCGACCGAGTTCGGCCCTACGACCGAGCCCGTCGTCGGCCTGATGACCGAGTGGATGCGCGGCAACGAGATCGAGCAGCGCGCGGCCGACGGCAATCTCGGCGGCACGATGCGGCTGGGCGCCTATGCCTCGACGCTGGCGGCGGGTTCCAAGATCGCGCAGATCTACGGCACCACCGAGATCTCCGAGCGGCATCGCCACCGCTACGAGGTCAATATGGGCTATCGCGACCGGCTGGAAGCGCAGGGCATGAGCTTCTGCGGCCTGTCGCCGGACGGTCTGCTGCCCGAGACGATCGAATACCCCGACCACCCCTGGTTCATCGGTGTGCAGTACCACCCCGAGCTGAAATCGCGCCCCTTCGAGCCGCACCCGCTGTTTGCGAGCTTCGTCCAGGCCGCGATGGTGCAGAGCCGGCTGGTCTGAGGCGGGTGGCCACGGCCGTCGCAGCCTGATGCGGCGCCGGTCAGCCGTTCCTCCCGGTGGGCGACGGATATTCGGCTTGACGACCGATGTGGCTTGCGGCACGCGTCGCGGGACATGCTGCCGATCACGACCTTTGTCGACCGACGCCGACGCTGCTGCACCCAAGCGGCGGCTCGCGGAGCTGCGCGTCGATCAGCATCCTTTGGCGTGATGAAGGCCTCCCCGTAGCCTCATTCTCCGAAGTGGCCTTCGGCCCGCAGTCCCGAACCCCCGCAGCCCCCGGCTCCGGGGGTTTTCTTTTGCCCAGGACCAGAAGGACATCACCATGAGCATTCGCGTCGGCATTGTCGGAATCAGCGGATTTGGCGGCGGTGAAGCGCTGCGCCTGATCGCCAGCCATCCGGTCTTCGAACTCGTTTACGCCGCGGGCGAGAGCAGCGCCGGCCGCCGCCTGGTGGATCGCTTCCCGGGCGTGCCGGCCAGGCTGGCCGAACTGGTGATCGCGAAGTGGGATCCTGAGACTATCCCACCCCTCGACGTGCTGTTCGCGTCGCTGCCCACGGGCGCCTCGGCCGCGGCTTTGGCCCGCGTCCCCAAGGCGGTGAAGATCGTCGATCTCGGCGGCGACCATCGCTCTGTCGAGGGGTGGGCCTATGGGCTGGCGGACATCTGGCCAACCCGGATCGAGGGGCAGACCCGCGTGGCCAACCCCGGTTGCTTCCCTGCCGCGACGCTGACGGCGCTGGCGCCGCTGCTGGCCGACAAGCTGATCGAGCCCGGCAACATCGTCATCGACGTCAAGACAGGCATCTCCGGTGCCGGGCGGGGTGGCGACAGCACATTCGGCTATGCCGAGAGCAACGAGAACCTCGTGCCCTATGGGCTGCTCAGGCATGTCCACATGCCCGAGATCGCCAGGACGATCGAGACGCTGAGCGGCGGCAGCGCGGCCGGGCTGGTGTTCACGCCGCATCTGGTGCCGATGACGCGGGGCATCCTCGCCACGATCTATTGTCGCGGGAGCGCCACCACGGGCCAGTGCCTCGAGGCGGCCCGGCGCTTCTATGCCGGGCGTTCGTTCATCCGCGTGACCGACAAGCCGCCGCAGACGAAATGGGCGACCGGCTCGAACCTCGCCTTCGTCAGCTATGCGGCCGATCCCGAGCGCAATCTGGTGATCGCGATGGGCGTGGTCGACAATCTCGGAAAGGGTGCGGCCGGTCAGGCGGTGCAGAACGCCAACCTGATCTGCGGCCTGCCGGAGACGGCCGGGCTGGACGGCGTGCCGGTCTGGCCCTGACGAAGGTCGGACATACCGGCGGGTCTGCGATCCGATGGGCAGGTCCGCGCCCGGGGCGGAACGCCGGCACGCGCCACTGGCGCGGGCCGGCCACTGACGTATAGTGAGACCGGACGATCCCGATCCGCTGGGGGCGACGGCATGGTGATCTCGATGGCGGGGCTGCCCGCGTTCCTCCTCTACTTCGTCCTCGGCGCCGCGCTGATCGCCTGTTTCGTCGCGATCTATCTCAAGCTCACCGCCCATGACGAGATCGCGCTGATCCGCGGCGGCAACCTCTCGGCGGCGATTGCGCTCGGCGGCAATGTCGCCGGCTTCTCGGTGCCGCTCGAGAAGGCGATCGCGCAGGCGAGCAGCATCCCCGATCTGGTGATCTGGGCGGTCGCCGCGATGATCATCCAGTTCGGGGCCTATGGGCTGGCGCGGATCCTGATTCCCGGGCTGTCGCGCAAGATCGAGGAGGATCGCCTGCCCTCGGCGGTGATGCTCGCCGTGATCGCGGTGATCTCAGGCACGCTCGCCGCCGCCAGCATGACGGCCTGAGGAGGTGGCGATGAAACGCTCGACCCAGATCGGCCTGGCGGCGGCGGGCATTCTGCTCGTGGCGACCTATTGGGGCCGGTCGGGCTCGCAGCAGCAGAGCGAGGAGAGCCTGGTCTACGCCAATCTCGCCGAGTGCCGTGCCGGCGGGCAGCTGACCTCGACCCAATGCGAGCAGCGTTTCAACGAAGCGACTGCCAACCACTTGCGCGACGCCAAGAAATTCACCAGCACCAGCGCCTGCGAGACCGAATACGGCTCGGGCTCCTGCCGGAGCGCGGTCTGGAACGGGGCGCAGGTGGTGGTTCCGGCCCTGGCCGGGTTCATGCTGGCGCGCAGCCTCGCCCAGGGCGGCGGCGCGGCGCACCGGCAGCCAGGCGCCCGAATGCCAGCAGGCGCGCTCATCCTCCTCCGGCAGCAGCGGTGGCGGCTATGGCGGCCGCGGCTCGTCCTCGTCGGCACGCGCCTATTCGACGACCTCAGGCGCCGCTCTGGTGGCGCGCTCCGGCTCGTCGCCTGGCGTCGCAACGACGACCACCACGACATCGCGCGGCGGCTTCGGCTCGACGGCGCGGTCCTATTCCTCCTCCTCGTCCTCCTGAGATGCGCCGGGTTCCCCTCGCGCCGCGCCCCGACTGGCAGACCGAAGTCGAGCGGCTGGGCTTCGCCTTCCACACCATCGACGGCCAGACCTATTGGGACGAGAGCGTCGCCTATGCCTTCACGCTCGAGCAGATCGAGCGCGACATCGAGGCGCCGACGGATGCGATCGAGCAGCTCTGCTTCGCCTTCATCGAGAAAGCCATCGATGATGATGAAATCCTGAGCCGGCTCTCGATCCCCGGCGGGCAGTGGGATTTCATCCGCGAGAGCTGGCGGCGCGGCGACCGCAACCTCTATGGCCGGCTCGACCTCGCCTATGACGGGAAGGGGCCGGCCAAGCTGCTGGAATACAACGCCGATACGCCCACCGCGCTATTCGAATCGGCCGTGGTGCAGTGGGACTGGCTGGAGCAGGCGATGGCGCGGCGCGTGCTGGCGGCGGACTGCGACCAGTTCAATTCGCTGCACGAGCGGCTGATCGCGGCGTTCGGACAACTCCGCCAGCCCTCGCCCTACCGGCTGCATCTCGCCTGCGTCCAGTCGAGCGCCGAGGACAGGGGCACCGTCGACTACCTGATGGACTGCGCGGTCCAGGCCGGGCTCGATGCCCGCTTCACCTATATCGAGGAAATCGGCCTGCTTTCGGACGGGCGCTTCTGCGACGGCGCCAACCAGCCGATCGAGACGCTGTTCAAGCTCTACCCCTGGGAGTGGCTGTTCCGCGAGGGCTATGCCGCCAACCTCGCCACGTCGCGCTGCCAGTTCGTCGAGCCGCCCTGGAAGGCGCTGCTCTCGAACAAGGGGCTGCTGGCCTGCCTCTGGGAGATGGAGCCCGGTCATCCCAACCTGCTGCCGGCCTTCTTCGAGGGCGACCCGCGCTGCGCCGGGCTCTCGGCGCGCCATGTCCGCAAACCGCTCTATTCGCGCGAGGGCGCCAACATCGCCCTGATCGAGCGCGGCGCCGTGATCGACAGCGACGACGGCCCCTATGGCGCCGAGGGCTTCATCCTGCAGGACGCGGCGCCGAACCTGTTCGCGCAGGATGGCCGCTATGCCGTCCTCGGCTCCTGGCTGGTCGCCTCGCAGGCCTGCGGTCTGTGCGTGCGCGAGGATGTCTCGCCGATCACCAAGAACAGCTCGCGCTTCGTTCCGCACTACATCGCGGAGTGAGGGGGCGGGGCCCGGCCGGCACGCCGTGGCGGCGCATGACCGGCCGGCACCGAACTGCTAGGGATGGTCCAGCCACCCCTGCCGCCGTTGCGAGAGCCATGCCCATGTCCGATTCGACCGCTGTCCCGTCGCCCCGCGGCCTCGACCATCTCGTCATCGGCGTGCGCGATCTCGATGCCGCGGGGGCCTTCTACGAGACGCTCGGCTTCACCGTGGGGGCCCGCAACCGCCACCCCTGGGGCACAGAAAATCGGATCGTGCAGTTTCCGGGTGCGTTCCTGGAGTTGATCACGATCGGCGATACGGGTGCGATTCCGGCGCCGGCGCCGCGGCAGTTCTCCTTCGGCCAGTTCGTGCGCGAGGCCCTGGAGCGGGGCGAGGGCCTGTCCATGCTCGTCCTCGAAAGCCGCAACGCCAAGGCGGATGCGACCACGTTCAACGCGGCCGGCATCGGCGATTTCGAGCCGTTCTTCTTCGAACGCCAGGCGAAGCGGCCCGATGGCTCAACCGTGCGCGTCGCGTTTTCGCTGGCCTTCGCCGCCGATCCGCTGGCCCCGGAATGCGGCTTCTTCGTCTGCCAGCAGCACGAGCCGCAGAATTTCTGGAACCCGGCCTTCCAACAGCACCCCAATGGCGCCAGCGCGCTCTCGGCCGCGATCCTCGTCACCGACGATCCGGGTCAGCACCGCGGCTTCCTGCAGAGCTTCGCCGGTTTCCCCGAGGTGCTGGAGGGCAATGCGGACTATGTCCTGACCCTGCCGCGCGGGCGCATCGACGTGCTCGACCCCGAGGCCGCGCAGGCAATCTACCATGCCGAGCCGGATCCCACGCCGGCCCGCTTCCTCGGCTTCTGCGTCACCGTTCCCGATCTCGATGCGGTGGCGTCGCGCCTCGAGGCCGCGGCGATCTCCTTCGGCCGGGGCGAGGAGCGGATCGTGGTGCCGGCCGAGGCGGCGCTGGGCTGCCTCATTGCCTTCGAACAGGGTTGAGGGGCAGGCTCCGCGGCATCGGCTCACAGGATTCGCACCATCATGATCGCGCAGGCGCTGCTGAAACTTCCCGATTTCGCCCTGTTCTTCTCGGTGTCGCTCGCCCTCGTGGGCGTCTACCTGACGGTCTACACGGTCGCGACGTCGCATAACGAGTTCGGCCTGATCCGCCAGAACAACATCGCCGCGGCGCTGTCGCTGGGCCTCAGCCTGACCGGCTTTGCCCTGCCGCTGTCGAGCGCGGTCGTGCATTCGACCACGATTGCCGACCTGCTGATCTGGGGCGTCGTCGCGATCATCGTGCAGCTGATCGTCTATGTGCTGGTGCGGATCGTGCTGCCGAATCTCTCGGCGCGGATCGCGGCCGGCGAACTCGCCGCCGCCCTGTTTCTCGGCGCCGCCTCGCTGGCGGCCGGCGTCATCAACGCGGCGGCAATGAGCTTCTGACGGCGACCCGCCGGCGGCGTCAGCCCGCCGGCCGCCCAGCGGGCAGCGAGGCCAGCAGTGCCACCAGCGCGCGGTCGTGGAGCACGACCATGCGCTCCTTCGGCTTCAGCCAGATCGCGGCATCGTCGATCGTCTCGGCATCGACGAGCTTGGCCTGGGCGACGGCGCGCTCCGGCTCGATCTCGCCACGCCGCCGCGGCGCGGCCTCGGGCAGCATGGCTTCATGCGCGTCCCGCAGGGCCGGATCCGCATGCAGGGCGCGCAGCCCGTCGGCGTCGTCATAGCCCGCTGCCGCGAATTCGGCCTGCAGCGCGTTGGCCCGCTGCGCGACGGCCGGGGGCTCGCTTTCCTCGGGGGTGAAGAGCAGCTTGCGGCGCTTGAGCCAGAGCCCGATGGCGAGCTGGCCGGAGGCCCAGGAGAGCGGGATCGCCAGCACGAGGCCGACGATGGTCGGCGACATCCAGGCGAAGAGCGAGGTCGCGATCAGGAAGGCCGAGATGCCGGTGACGAGCCCCAGCAAGGTGTGCATCCGGTGGCGGCGGATGATGTCCTTGAGCGGGATCGAGCCGTCGTCGCGGCGCTGCGGGTTCCAGCCCGTGTCGCGGCCGAGCAGGATCTGGAAGACCGAGCCGGACTGGATCAGCATCATGATCGGCGCGAAGAAGGCCGAGAAGAGCACCTCGATCACCGCCGAGATCACCAGCCGGATCGCGCCGCCGCCGGCCCGCCTGAGCTTGGAATCGAACAGGGTCAGCAAGAGCCCGAACAGCTTGGGCGCCAGCAGGATCGCCATCGTCAGCGCGAACAGGTTCAAGGCGCGCTCGGGGTCGAAGCGCGGCCAGACCGGGAAGAGCGTGAACTCCGAGGTGAAGTATTCCGGCCGCGCATAGCTGACCTGGAGCACGATCAGGATGCCGACGACGAGTTGCAGCAGCCAGAAGGGCGAGGCGAGGTAGCCCATGATGCCGGTGGCGAAGTGCTGCCGCGTCGGCGCGACGAAGCCCTTGGCGCCGATGATGCGCGAATGCTGCAGATTGCCCTGGCACCAGCGCCGGTCACGCACGGAGACGTCGATCAGGGAGGGCGGGCTCTCCTCATAGGAGCCCGTCAGGTCCGGCAGCATGTAGACCGCCCAGCCGGCGCGGCGGATCAGGGCGGCCTCGACGAAATCGTGGCTGAGCACATGGCCGCCGAAGGGCGGCTTGCCCTTGAGGTCGGGCAGGCCGCAATGGTCGGCGAAGGCCCGGGTGCGGATGATCGCGTTGTGGCCCCAGTAATTGCCGTCGCGGCCCGACCACATGGCGAGCCCGGTCGCGATGACGGGGCCGTAGACGCGGGCCGCGAATTGCTGGAGCCGTGCGAAGAAGGTGTTGCGGTTGATGATCAGCGGCAGCGACTGGATGATGCCGGCGTCGGGGTCGGCCTCCATCGCGGCGGCGAGGCGCACGATGCAGGTCCCGGTCATCAGGCTGTCGGCGTCGAGCACGACCATGTGCTCGTAATGGCCGCCCCAGCGGGTGACGAAGTCGGCGATGTTGCCGGCCTTGCGGTGGTGGTTCTTCGGCCGATGCCGATAATACACCCGCGCATCGGGGCCCAGGCGCTCGCGCAGCGCCAGGAAGGCCCGCTCCTCGGCGACCCAGACGTCGGGGTTGGTTGTGTCCGAGACGATGAAGTAATCGAAATGGCTGCCGAGCCCGGTCGCCTCGACGGATTCGCGGATCGCCGCCAGCGCCGCGAAGGTCCGGGCGGTCGATTCGTTGTAGATCGGCATCACCACGACCGTGCGATGCTGCAGCGTGTCGGCGTAGGCGGTCCGCGAGCGGGCGAAGATCAGCCCGAGGAAGCCGAGGACGGCGCTGGTGAAGGCGAGCGCGATCCAGGAGAAATTGATCGTGAACAGCACGAGCAGGACGTACTGCAGCGAGGTCGTGCGGCTGACCGACACGACGTTGTACATCTCCCAGGCGCCATAGCCGGTCAGTGCGAGGCCGCCGCCGAAGACGAAGAGCCGCTTCAACCACGGCGTCTTCCAGGCGCGCGGTGCCGCCGGCTTGCGGCGATCCTCGTCCTTCCAGCTGCGGAAGGACTGGACCGGCATGATCAGCCGGCTCTCGGGGGGCGTCGCCGGCTCCTGGCTCGCAGCGATCATCTGCGCGGGCGTCGAGACCTCGCCCGGGCGGGGCGCCGTCACCACGTCCATCGGTTCAACCAGGTTTCCGAGACGGGCTGCCCGCCGGACTGCAGGACGAGCCGCAATTCGCAGAGGCTGTCCGTACCGGGATCGACCTCGAAGCCGACGCGCATCAGCTTGCGCTCCGGAAAGGGCCAGAGCCGGATGTTGTGGATCTGGCCCGGCGTGGTGCTGATGTTGGCGCGGGTCGAGGCGACCATGGCTGCATCGGCCAGCCTGTCGCCGGTGAAATCGACGAGGAAGCGCCGCCGGCGCCCCTGGCTGCCACGGCCCTGCCGCACGCGGGTCGCGAGCGCGAGGCCCGGCCGCTCCGGCGGCTGCCAGCACCAGGCCTGCCGATAGGCGATCGAGGTTTCGCTGCCGGCGGCCAGCGGCTGGCGCGGGCGCCAATAGGTGATGACGTTGTCGTTGACGTCCGACTCGCTGGGGATCTCGATGAGCTGGACCGAACCGGCGCCCCAGTCACCCAGAGGCTCCATCCAGACGCTGGGGCGCAGCTCGAAGCGCTGGTCATCGTCCATGAAGGCCGCCGGGTCGCGCTCGCGCTGGACCAGGCCGAAGCCCTTGGGGTTGGCGTCCATGAAGGACGAGACCTGGAGCGTCGCGGGGTTGCTGACCGGCCGGTAGATCCATTCGCCGGTGCCCGAGCGCATCTGCACGCCCGAGATCTCATGAACGGCCGGGCGGATGTCGTCGAAGCCGCGACGGCTCTGCGGGCCCGAGAGGAAGGTCCCCATGGTGCAGCCGAAGCCGATGTGATCGAGCGCCTGGCGGGCGAACAGCGTCATCTCGACATCCATCAAGGTGACGTCTCCGGGCCGCAGCGTCATCCGCAGCGCGCCGGTGAGGCTTTCGGAATCGAGCAGCGCGTGGATGACGAGCAGCCCCGAGGCCGGGCTCGGCCGCTCGATCCAGAAGGCGCGGAAGAACGGAATCTCCTCGCCGCGGGTCTCGCCCGGGCGCAGGATCAGGGCGCGGGCGAGCGCGCCGAAGTTCTGCCCCCGCGCCAAGGCCCGGAAGAAGGTCGCGCCCTGGAAGATCGCCACCTCGAAGGGCCGCTCGAGACCGGTCGCGATGCGCATCCCGGAGAACTGGAGATCGGCATTGCCCGCCGGTGGCGTGACCCGGCCATAGTCGAACCTGGAGCGATCGAAGGCGATCCGGCGGACCGCGCCCTCCTCGATCGTGAACAGGCTCACCGGATTGGAGAAGACATAGCCGCGATGGAGCGGCTCGATCGTGAAGCCGCGATTCTCGCCGGCCCAGATCAGGGCGCCGGGCTGCGCCCGGATGCCGGAATACTGGTCGAAGGAGAGGGAGGCGTAGCCCTCCGGCAGGTCGGTCGCCACCAGCGGCACGACCGGCCGCTGCGCGAGGATGCGCGCGGTGTCGATGACGAGCGACGGATCGAACGGCTTGCCGTCGAACAGGAAGGACTGGTTGATCGCCGCGAGCGCCGTGGGCGCCTGGGCACGGGCAGCGCCAGCGGCGATCAGCGTGGCAGCCGCGGCTCCGCCGGAACCTTCGAGAAACTGCCGACGATTCAAAGGTTTCGACATCATACCCAACATGCGCGGACGACGCCCTCGTCCTTGCGCGCTTCTAGAGCATTTCCCGGTGACATGAAAAGCGGCCGGGGCGGTAATTTCTGGCGGATGGGTCGTCTCCTCGCGTCGCGGCTCGCGGCTCGACGCGCAAACAGTCACGCCAACTTTGGCAAATGCCGAAGGGATCGGCTATCCACCACCTCTGCAACACCACCATGCGCCGACGCGACCCCGAAGCGGCCGAGCCGGCAGGGGCGCCGTGGCCGGCAAAGGAAACGACAATCATGACCGAAATGCAGTCCCCCCGGTCCTGCCTGGCGATTCTCCTCGCGGCCGGAGAAGGCACGCGGATGCGCTCGCAGCGCCCCAAGGTGCTGCACGAGGTCGGCGGGCGCTCGCTGCTGGGCCATGCCCTGTCGGCGCTGTCGACGGCGGGAGCGGACCGGATCGTCGTGGTCGTTGGGCCCGACCGGCCGGAGGTCGGACTCGCGGCGCAGGCGCTGCTGCCCTCGGTCGAGATCGCGGTTCAGGCCGAGCGGAAAGGCACAGCCCATGCCGTCCTGGCGGCCCGGGAGGCGCTGGCGGCCGGCTATGACGATGTCGTCGTCGCCTTCGCCGATACGCCGCTCGTCCGGCCCGAGACCTTCACCGCGCTGCGCGGCGCGCTGGCGGGCGGCGCGAAGGTCGTGGCGCTGGGCTTCGAGGCGCGCGACCCCACGGGCTATGGCCGCCTCGTCGTCTGCGAGTCCGGGCTGGAGGCGATCGTCGAGCACAAGGACGCGACGGAGGCGCAGCGGGCGATCACACTCTGCAATGCGGGGCTGATGGCGCTGGACGGGCGCGAGGCGCTGGCTCTGCTCGGCGCGATCGGGAACAGCAACGCGCAGGGGGAATTCTACCTGCCCGACGCGGTCGCCGTCGCGCGGGCCCGGGGTCTGGCGACCGCCACCGTCCTGGCGCCCGAAAGCGAAGTGCAGGGCGTCAACGACCGCATCCAGCTGGCGGCGGCCGAGGCCGAGTTCCAGCGCGGCAAGCGGCGCGCCGTCATGGCCGCCGGGGCGACGCTGACGGCGCCCGACACCGTGTTCTTCAGCCACGACACGCAGGTCGGCCGCGACGTGACGATCGAGCCGCATGTCGTGTTCGGCCCCGGCGTGAGCCTCGCCGATGGCGCCGTGATCCACGCCTTCTCGCATCTGGAGGGGGCCGAGGTCGGGCCCGGCGCCAGCGTGGGGCCCTTCGGGCGCCTGCGGCCAGGCGCCAAGCTCGCCGAGAAGGCCAAGGTCGGGAATTTCGTGGAGATCAAGGCCGCCGAGATCGGGGCGGGCGCCAAGGTCAGCCACCTCACCTATATCGGCGATGCCACGGTTGGCGCCGACGCCAATATCGGGGCGGGAACGATCACCTGCAATTACGACGGATTCTTCAAGTATCGCACCACCATCGGCGCGGGTGCCTTCGTGGGCTCGAATTCCTCGCTGGTCGCCCCCGTGACGATCGGTGCGGGCGCGATCGTGGGTTCCGGCTCGGTCGTGACGGAGGATGTCGCCGCCGATGCCCTGGCGCTTGGCCGGGGGCGCCAGATCGCCAAGGAGGGCTGGGCAAAGAGCTTCCGCGAAGCCGCCCAAGCGCGCAAGGCAGCTGCCAAAAAGCCCTGAAAAACCACCATCTCCGCAAGCCGGCATTCATAGTTCGACATTTAGAGTGATTTTGCGTGGGTGTGCCGGACCGCTATGCGGTTGGCCAACGGCAACGTCTGAAGAGGTCTTCGCATGTGCGGCATCGTCGGGATTCTGGGCAAGGAAGCGGTCGCGACCCAGGTGGTCGAGGCGCTCAGGCGGCTCGAATATCGAGGCTATGATTCAGCGGGCGTCGCCACGCTGGAGCATGGCCTGCTGACCCGCCGCCGCGCCGAGGGCAAGCTCCGGAATCTCGAGATCCGCCTGTCCAGCGAGCCGCTCGAAGGGCTGATCGGCATCGGCCATACGCGCTGGGCGACGCATGGCAAGCCCAACGAGACCAACGCCCATCCGCACGCCACCGCCAAGCTGGCGGTCGTCCACAACGGCATCATCGAGAATTTCCGCGAACTGCGGGCCGAACTCCAGGCCGACGGCTATGTGTTCGAGACCGAAACCGACACCGAGATCGTCGCCCATCTCGTCACCCGCGAACTCGACCGGGGCCTGACGCCGGTCGACGCCGTGGCGGCGAGCCTGCCGCGGCTGCGCGGCGCGTTTGCGCTCGCCTTCCTGTTCGAGGGGCAGGAAGACCTGCTGATCGGCGCCCGCAAGGGCTCGCCGCTCGCGGTCGGCATCGGTGACGGCGAGATGTATCTCGGCTCGGACGCGCTGGCGCTGGCGCCTTTCACCAACCTCATCGCCTATCTGGAGGAGGGCGACTGGGTCGTGCTCAACCGCAAGGGCGCGAGCTTCTACGACAAGGCGAACCAGCCCGTGCAGCGCCGCGCCCAGCGCGTCGCAGCCGGCGCCTTCCTCGTCGAGAAGGGCAATCACCGCCATTTCATGGCGAAGGAGATCTACGAGCAGCCCGAGGTCGTCGGCCACACGCTGACCCAGTATCTCGACATGGCGGCGGGCCGGGTGCGCCTGCCCTTCGAAGGCAAGATCGACTGGGCGTCGCTGTCGCGGCTGTCGGTGTCGGCCTGCGGCACGGCCTATTATGCCGGGCTGACGGCGAAGTACTGGTTCGAGAAGCTCGCCCGCCTGCCGGTCGAGATCGATGTCGCCTCGGAGTTCCGCTACCGCGAGGCGCCTTTGCCGGAGAAGGGGCTGGCGCTGTTCGTCTCGCAATCGGGCGAGACCGCCGACACGCTGGCCTGCCTGCGCTATGCCCGCCAGGAGCAGCAGACGGTGTTGTCCGTCGTCAACGTGCCGACCTCGACGATCGCGCGCGAGAGCGATGCGGTGGCCCCGACGATGGCGGGGCCGGAGATCGGCGTGGCCTCGACCAAGGCTTTCACCTGCCAGCTGACGGCGCTCGCCTGCCTGGCGCTCGCCGCCGCGCGCGGCCGGGGCACGCTCTCGGCCGAGGAGGAGGCGCGCCATGTCCAGAGCCTGATCGCCCTGCCGGGGCTGATGGCGAAGGCGCTGGAGCTCGAGCCGGAGATCGAGAAGCTCGCGCGCGAACTCTCGAAGGCCCGCGACGTGCTCTATCTCGGCCGCGGCACGAGCTACCCGCTGGCCCTCGAGGGCGCGCTGAAGCTCAAGGAAATCAGCTACATCCATGCAGAAGGCTATCCGGCGGGCGAACTCAAGCACGGCCCGATCGCGCTGATCGACGAGCAGATGCCGGTCATCGTGGTGGCTCCGCATGATGGCCTGTTCGAGAAGACCGCCTCGAACATGCAGGAGGTCGCGGCACGCGGCGGGCGGATCATCCTGATCACCGACGCCAAGGGCGCCGCCGAATGCGGCATCGAGCCCGAGACGACGATCATCATGCCCGACATGGACCCGACCTTCGCGGCCATCGTCTATGCCCTGCCGATCCAGATGATCGCCTATCAGACGGCGGTTTTCATGGGCAAGGACGTCGACCAGCCGCGCAACCTGGCGAAATCCGTCACGGTCGAGTGAGGCTGGACCCGGCCGGACTTCAGGGTTCCGGCCGGCTGGCGACATAAAGGCCGGCGGCGAGGAGGCACAGCCCCGCCGTCCACAAAGCGATCGGCGGCGCGCTCGTTCGCGTCAGGATCGCGAAGCTGATCAGCATCGAGCCGCAGGCGACCAGCTTCACCCTGCGGTCGATCGTGCCCGCCTCGCGCCAGCGCCGCACCTGCGGCCCCAGCCGCGGATGGCCGAGGAGCCAGGCCTCGAACCGCGGCGAGGATTGCGAGAAACACCAGGCGGCCATGATCAGGAAGATCGTGCCCGGCATCAGCGGCAGGATCATGCCGATGGCCCCCAGCGCCGTCAGGATCCAGCCGGCCGCGAACAGCAGCGGACGGCGGAAGCGGTGGATGCGGCGCGTCATCGCCCGGGAAGCTCCGCTGATTCCGTTTCCAGTGGCCACGAAAGCACCCTCCGGGCGTCGCTCGCAAGCACGGGACGCGGCGATCCTTGAATTCGGGCGGTGCCGCTGGCACGTCTGTCGCATCGCGTCCCGACGCTCGCGCCCTTCAACCCATCGGACCCGCCGCATGACGCCCACACCGCCGGACCCACGCCTCGTCGCGCAGGCCGACCTGCT
>LNFM01006128.1_pt1 | contig 32259 bp, 34 predicted proteins | sample 596031 | NCBI WGS metagenome assembly LNFM01 (sample SAMN04254537, study PRJNA301005) | activated carbon metagenome | isolation source: dual media filters at the Ann Arbor, Michigan drinking water treatment plant | place: USA: Ann Arbor | reverse complement strand
TCGCCACGCCGCCGGTGGACAACCCTGCCTCCGCGCACTTCGAAAGGGCTGAAGACCTCAGCCCGTAACCGTCCGCGAGAGGTAGTCAACTCCAACTCCACGTAGCCCGAGATGATGTCCCGGTTTTTCTCGATGTCCAAGCCCGCGCTTACGTCGAATCGGACGACGTTTGAGGGTGGAGATGCTGCGTCTGCAGGCGCCTTCACGAAAGCGAACAAGCGAGAGAGAAAACCCACGATGACCCCTTGCCGCGTGGTTTTGGACTCTCGACTGTGCATCACTTGAGCGCCGTTGACGCTGCTTCTAGCCACGGCGAATCCTGGGAGAGAGACTCTGCGCGCGGGGGGGGGTGCTGCAGGCGCCGATATGGTCACGACGGAGCCCCACATCCCCAGAAGTTCGCTTGACCTTGGGCACGGGCGACACCTAGAGCCCGGCCGCCTGCCGAGTTCGTCGTTTCTGGTGGCGCGAAGTAGCCCGAAACCCTGCCCCGTTGGCGGTACAGCGCAGGTATGGCGCTTCAGGGTGGGCCAGAACAGACAAAAGGGTTAGCAGGCACTCTCCTGCTAACCCTCGTCTTTGCTTGGTGCCGGTGACCGGAATCGAACTGGTGACCTTCGCATTACGAATGCGCTGCTCTACCAACTGAGCTACACCGGCTTTGTGTAGCCCGTGACTATAGCACGCGACGTTCGGCGCGCCTTCAGGCCCGGCTGTCCTTCGGGCATCGCCGGCTGGTGGTCGTCTATCGACGGGGCGGGTGGACGCGCGCGCGATCCCGTCGGCTACAGTCCTCGGCGATGTCCGTTGCCCCGCCTGTGCCTGACTTCAAGTCCGATTTGCCGCCCGATGTGGGTCAGGTGGCCGTCGTCGGGGGCGGTCCTGCCGGACTGATGGCGGCCGAAGTGCTGGCCGGGCACGGCTTCGCGGTCGATCTTTACGACGGCATGCCGTCGGTGGGCCGCAAGTTCCTTCTTGCCGGCAAAGGCGGACTGAACCTGACGCACGCCGAACCGGCAGAGGCCTTCGTCGGACGCTACGGGCCACGCGCCGGCGACGTGCGGCGCTGGCTCGAAGACTTCGATTCGCCAGGGCTCCGCAGCTGGGCGGCTGCCTTGGGTGTCGAGACCTTCGTCGGCAGTTCGGGACGGGTGTTTCCCGTGGACATGAAGGCCGCGCCGCTGCTTCGCGCGTGGCTGCACCGGCTGCGCCTGCAGGGCGTGCGCTTCCACATGCGCCATCGCTGGGTGGGGTGGGACCCGGAAGGGGCCTTGCTGATGCAGACGGAGCACGGCACCGTGTCCCGCCGCATCACCGCCACGGTGCTGGCGCTGGGCGGCTCCAGCTGGGCGCGGCTCGGCTCCGATGGTGCCTGGTGGCCTGTGCTGGCCGCACGCGGCGTCGCTCTGGCCCCGCTGCAGCCGTCGAACTGCGGCTTCGACGTGGGCTGGTCTGCGCATCTGGCGAGCCGCCACGCCGGCGCGCCGGTCAAGTCGGTGGCCATCACGCACGGAGGCATCAGGCAGAAGGGCGAGTTCGTCGTCACGGCCGGCGGCGTCGAGGGCAGCCTGATCTACGCCTTCTCGGCCGCCTTGCGGGACGAACTCGCGACGCAGGGTCGCGCCACGTTCGAGCTCGACCTGCTGCCTGATCGAGACCTGGTGTGGGTCGAGAGTGAACTGGCTCATCCGCGGGGACCCCGGTCGCTGGGCACGCACCTGAAGACCCGCCTGGCCCTGTCGGGGGTGAAGGCCGCGCTGCTGCACGAAGTGCTACCGCGCGAGGCCCTGGCCGACCCCGCACGGCTGGCCGCGGCGATCAAGGCGCTGCCGATCACGGTGGTGGCTGCCCGACCGATCGACGAGGCCATCAGCAGCGCGGGCGGCGTGCGCTTCGACGCGCTGGACGGGAACCTGATGCTGCGCAATGCCCCCGGCGTGTTCTGTGCCGGCGAGATGATCGACTGGGAAGCGCCGACCGGCGGCTACCTGCTCACGGCCTGCCTGGCCAGCGGCCGAGCCGCAGGGCAGGGGGCCGCCCGCTGGCTGCACGGGCGTGCCGCCGCGCCGTCGGACCGGGTGACTCAGGAGTAGGTGACCCAGTCAGCCGGGGGCAGGCCGTCCAGATGCGGCAGATGGTTGTAGCTCTGCAGCATGTGCCGCTTGGGGGTGAAGGCGAACTCGCTGAGGGCGCTGTTGCGCAGCCGCAGGTTCAGTTCGATGGTGGTCTCTGGCGACGTGCCCAGGACCTGCCCGACCGCGGTGGTGATGGGCCCGCCGCTGGACACCAGCAGCACGTCGCCGCTGCACTGTGTTCGCACATGCTCCATGGCCAGCCGCACGCCGGCGACGAAGTCCGCATAGCTGGGCATGCCGACCGGCGCCGTGCTGCCCTGCATCCAGGCAGCGAGACCCTGGCGAAGAAGGCGGAAGTGCTGGCGGTAGGCCTCGGGCGTGGTCGGCGGGTCCAGCGGCCCGGGGTGGATTGCGCGTATCACCGCTTCACCGTCGTACTCGTCCAGGCCCGGCCACACGCCGGCCTCGGGCAGCGTCGGGTGCGCGCTGTTCAGTCCCCGGACGATGGCCTCGAGCGACTGTGCATGGCGCCTTAGCGAGCCGCGCAGCACGGCTTCGAAGCGCAGGCCGCGAGCGGCGAACCACGCGCCCAGCTTCTCGCACTGGCGCTCACCGAGCGCGCTCAGCCGGTCGTAGTCGGCGGCGCCGAAAGAAGCCTGCCCGTGGCGCACGAGGTAGAGCGTTCCCATGGCGCGATTCTCCGTTGGCCGCGGGGGCGGGGCCTGTCGCCGGGGCGACGTGCCGCGCCCCGCGCTCAGCCCGCTGCGTGGTAGCTGGTCACGCGCTCGACTTCGTTCTTCGAGCCCAGCATCACCGCCACGCGTTCGTGCAGCTTGGACGGCTGGATCTCCATGATGCGGTGCGTGCCGTTGGTGGCTGCGCCGCCAGCCTGCTCGACCAGGAAGGCCATCGGGTTGGCTTCGTACATCAGGCGGAGCTTGCCGGGCTTGTCGGGCTCGCGCTTGTCCCAGGGGTAGAGGAAGACGCCGCCGCGGGTGAGGATGCGGTGCACGTCGGCCACCATGCTGGCCACCCAGCGCATGTTGAAGTCCTTGCCGCGCGGGCCTTCCTTGCCCTGCAGGCATTCCCCGATGTAGCGCGTGACGGGCGGCGCCCAGTGGCGCATGTTGCTCATGTTGATGGCGAACTCCCGGGTGTCTTCGGGGATGCGCACTTCGGCCTGTGTCAGCACCCACGAGCCGGTCTCGCGGTCGAGGGTGAACATGGCCACGCCGTCACCCACCGTCAGCACCAGCGTCGTCTGCGGCCCGTACACGCAGTAGCCGGCGGCCGCCTGCTGCTTGCCCGGCTGCAGGAAGTCTTCCTCGCTGACCCCGCGCGCGTGTCCGATCTTGCGCAGCACCGAGAAGATGGTGCCGATCGAGACGTTGACGTCGATGTTGCTGGAGCCGTCGAGCGGGTCGAACAGCAGCATGTACTCGCCCTGCGGATAGCGGTTGGGCACGACGTGGATGGAGTCCATCTCCTCGCTGGCCATCGCCGCGAGGTGCCCGCCCCATTCGTTGGCCTCGATCAGCACCTCGTTGCTGATGACGTCGAGCTTCTTCTGGATCTCGCCCTGCACGTTCTCCTGCCCGGCGCTGCCCAGCACGTCGCCCAGGGCGCCCTTGTTCACGGCAATGGCGATGCGCTTGCAGGCACGCGCCACCACCTCGATGAGCAGACGCAGCTGGGCCGGGATGCGGCCGTGTTCGCGCTGCTGCTCGACGAGGTACTGTGTCAGGCTGATGCTGCGGTTCATGGGAGGACTTTCTGCACTGCGTGCTTCAGGATGGGTGCAAGGCGGCTGCCCGACGTGGTCAGGCAGCCTCCAGCGCGCGCGTGATGACCTCGCGCACGTCGGTGCTGAGGTCGGACTTGGCGGCCACGCGCTCCAGCGCACTCCGCGCCGCTTCGCGATAGGGCTCCGCCAGTGCGCTCCAGCGGTCCATGGCGCGCGCCAGGCGGGCCGCCAGGCGGGGGTTGAATGCATCCAGGGCCAGCACCTGGTCGGCCCAGAAGGCGTAGCCGGCGCCGTCGACACGGTGGAAGGCCGACGGGTTGCCCTGGCACAGGGTGAAGACCAGGCTTCGTGCGCGGTTCGGGTTGTGCAGGGAGAAGTCGGGATGCCTGAGCAGCTGCCGGGCGGCATGGAAGACCTCGCCCGCGCGATCGCCCAGCGGTTCGCCGCGGCCGGCCTGCAGGGCGAACCACTTGTCCACCACCAGTGCATCGTGCCGGAAGACGCTGTAGAAGTGCGCGAGCGCGGCAGTCGACAGCGCATGGCCGGCACCGAGCAGGGCGCCCAGGCCGCCCATTCGATCGGTCATGTTGCCGGCGTCCTTCACGCGCTGGTAGGCGCGCCCCGGCCACACCGGGTCGCCCGTGGCGGCGGCGCGCAGGCACAGCATGGCCAGGGCGCGGTTGGCCAGCGCCCGGCGGCCCGCCTGGGACGGACGCGGCTCGTAACCCTCGTGCACCTGGTGTGTCTCCCAGACCTTCAGCCACTCGGACTCGAGCCCCTGCGCCATCTGCTGACGGGCCGCCTCGCGCACGACGTGGACACGCTGGGGGTCGACGGGCGTGAGCTGTTCGGCCACGTAACCTTCCGACGGCAGCGTCAGCACCAGGTCCTTGAAGGCCGGATCGAGGCCGTCGTCGTTCAGCACGTCGCGCATGGCCTGCAGAAAGGCCTCGTCCAACGGGTTGGCGCCCGGCTGCGCCACGCCTGCCAGCAGGCGCCGCAACGCCAGGCGTTGCCCGGCCTCCCAGCGGTTGAAGGGGTCGCTGTCGTGCGACAGCAGGGCCAGCAGGGCGGCGTCGTCCAGCCCGTCGTCCAGCACCACCGGCGCCGAGAACCCGCGCAGCAGCGAGGGTACCGGCGGCTCGGCCACGTCTTCGAAATGGAAGCTGGCTTCCGGCGTGTCGAGCACCAGCAGGCGCTCGCCGCACAGCATGCGCCCGTCGCGTCCCAGCAGGGAGGTCAGCACAGGGATGACGAAGGGGTCCTTGTGCGGCTGGCCCGGTGTGGGCGCACAGTGCTGCGACAGCGTGAGCGTGTAGCGGCGGGCCTCGGCGTCATGGTGGCCGCGGGCGGTCAGCCGTGGCGTTCCGGCTTGCCCGTACCAGCGCTTGAAGGCGTCCAGCCGGCTGGCCAGTTCGCTGCCGGGGTTGGCGTCGGCGATGGCCTGGGCGAAGTCGTCGCAGGTCACGGCCTGGCCGTCGTGACGCTGGAAGTACAGCGTGATGCCGCGCGCGAAACCCTCGCGCCCCACCAGCGTGTGCATCATGCGCACCACCTCGGCACCCTTTTCGTAGACCGTGGCGGTGTAGAAGTTGTCGATGGCCGCGTAGCTGTCGGGGCGCACCGGATGCGCCATCGCGCCGGCGTCTTCGGGGAACTGCGCGGCGCGCAGCCGGATGACGTCGTCGATCCGCTTGACCGCGCGCGCCGAGGCGCTGCCGGCCATGTCCATCGAGAACTCCTGGTCGCGGAAGACCGTGAGGCCCTCCTTCAGCGACAGCTGGAACCAGTCGCGGCAGGTGATGCGGTTGCCCGTCCAGTTGTGGAAGTACTCGTGCGCGATGACGCTCTCGATGCCGGCGAAGTCGGCGTCGGTGGCGGTCGCCGCGCTGGCCAGCACGTACTTGGTGTTGAACAGGTTGAGGCCCTTGTTCTCCATCGCGCCGCCGTTGTAGTCTTCCACCGCCACCACCATGTAGCGGTCCAGATCCAGCGGCAGTCCGAAGCGCGCCTCGTCCCACACCACGCTGGCCACCAGTGAGGCCATCGCGTGCTCGGTCTTCTCCAGGTCGCCAGGGCGCACGTAGATCTGCAGCAGGTGGTCCTTGCCGCCGCGCGAGCGGATGCGCTGCTCGCGAGCCACCAAGCGGCCGGCCACCAGCGCGAACAGGTAGCTGGGCTTGGGGAAGGGGTCGTGCCACTTGGCGAAATGGCGGCCGTTGTCGAGCTCACCCTGCTCGACGAGGTTGCCGTTGCTCAGCAACACCGGGAAGCGCGACTTGTCGGCGCGCAGCGTCACCGTGAAGACGGCCATCACGTCGGGCCGGTCCAGGAAGTAGGTGATGCGTCGGAAGCCCTCGGCCTCGCACTGCGTGAACAGCCCCCCGTTGCTGGTGTACAGGCCCGAGAGCTCGCCGTTCTTGTCGGGCGCGCAGGTGTTGCGGATGTCCAGCGTGAAGGCCGACGCAGCCGGCGGGTTGTCGATCACCAGCAGGTGCCCTTCCTGGCGGAAGGACACGCTCTGGCCGTCGGCCTGCACACGCAGCAGGTTCAGGCCTTCGCCGTGCAGCACCAGCGGCTGGCCGCCCGGGATGTCGGCATTGCGCTCGACCTGCAGTCGGCTGGCGACGATGGTCTTGGCCGCATCGAGGTCGAACGAGAGCTCGACGCTTCGGATCCAGAACGGCGGTGGCGCGTAGTCCTCGCGACGAACGAGGGGGGCAGTGCCTTCACGCATGAGGGAGTCTCCGGAAATTCGGTCTTCTTGAACAGGCTGGTCCGTGAGGCCGCCAAGGGCGGCGGCGGCCTTACAGGCCTGACTTGAGGCTGGCTTCGATGAAGGCGTCGAGGTCGCCGTCGAGCACCTTCTGGGTGTTGCTGATCTCGACGTTGGTGCGCAGGTCCTTGATTCGGCTCTGGTCCAGCACGTAGCTGCGGATCTGGTGGCCCCAGCCGACATCGGTCTTGCTGTCTTCCAGCTTCTGCTGCTGTTCGCGCTGCTTGCGGATCTCGTGCTCGTACAGGCGTGAGCGCAGCATCTGCCAGGCCTCGTCGCGGTTGCGGTGCTGGGAACGGTCGTTCTGGCACTGCACCACGATGCCGGTGGGGATGTGCGTCAGGCGCACCGCCGAGTCGGTCTTGTTGATGTGCTGGCCGCCCGCGCCGCTGGCGCGGAAGGTGTCGGTGCGCACGTCGGCCGGGTTGATCTCGATCTCGATGGAATCGTCGACTTCCGGGTAGACGAAGAGGCTGGCGAAGCTGGTGTGGCGGCCGCCCGAGGAGTCGAAGGGGCTCTTTCGCACCAGGCGGTGCACGCCGGTCTCGGTGCGCAGCTGGCCGAAGGCGTATTCGCCCTCGACCTTCAGCGTGGCGCTGCGGATGCCGGCCACGTCGCCCTCGGTCTCTTCCATGACCTCGGTCTTGAAGCCCTTGCGTTCGCAGTACTTCAGGTACTGGCGCAGCAGCATCGAAGCCCAGTCGCAGGCCTCGGTGCCGCCTGCGCCGGCCTGGATGTCGATGAAGCAGTTCAGCGGGTCCGCCGGGTTGCTGAACATGCGGCGGAACTCGAGCTGCTCGACGATGCCGCGCAGCGTGTGTGCTTCGGCTTCGATGGCGGCCAGTCCGTCCTGGTCGCCTTCTTCCTTGCTCATCTCGTAGAGCTCGGAGTTGTCCGACAGGTTCGACTTCAGGTGGTCGATGGTCTCGACCACGGTCTCCAGGCTCTTCTTCTCCCGGCCCAGTTCCTGGGCGCGCTTGGGTTCGTTCCAGACGGTCGGGTTCTCGCAACCGCAGGGCTTTGCGGTCGTAGTCAAAGATACCCCCGGAGCTGCTCGGTGCGTGCGCTCAGGTCGGCGAGCAGCGTGCCGATCGAGTTGATTTGTTCGGTGTCCATGGGTGGCCTGTGGTTCTTGCGATGGGTGGGGCGCACGGCGCCGCCGAAGCCGCGGATTTTCGCATGGCACGGGCCCCCGGCGCCGGGTCGCGGCGCCGCCCCTTGCCCGGGTCGGGCGACCCGTCGTCCGTCGCTCAGCCGAGGAAGTCGGCCAGCAGCGCCGCCAGCGCCTCGGGCTGGTCGTGGTGCAGCATGTGCCCGCAGGGCGACAGGCCTTCCTTGCGGACGCCGGGCACGTGGGCCAGACGGTCGTTGAACTCGGCACGCGAGTAGCGATGGCCCCACCACTTCTCGACGTCGGTGAGATCGCCTTCCACCCACATCAGCGGCGCCGCGATGAGCTTCCAGGTGGCCAGGTGTTCGTCGACACGGTAGAGCACCGGGTTGACGCGCTTGTGCGCCGGGTCGCCCAGGATGTGGAAGCGGCCGTCGTCCCCAAGGCGCGACCAGTGGGGAGCCAGCCACGCGGCCTTGTCGGCCGGCAGCAGCGGGTTGTTCTTCTGCAGTCGCTCGGCGACCTCGTCCACGCTGGCGTAGCTCCGCAGCGTCTGCGGCGCCTTCAGCTCGTCCAGCCACTGCGCCAGGCGCCTGGGGGCGTTCTCGGGCCTCGTGGCAGGCATGCCGAAGCCTTCGAGGTTGACCAGGCGGCGGACGCGCTGCGGCCGCACGCCGGCATAGCTCATCACGACGTTGCCGCCCATGCTGTGGCCCACCAGGTCGACGGCCCCCTCGGGCACGAGCGCGTCGAGCAGGGTGTCGAGGTCGCCCAGGTAGTCGGGGAACCAGTAGCTGTCGGACCCCGGCGCGTCGGTCAGGCCGAAGCCGCGCCAGTCGGGCGCGATGATCCAGCGCGGCGGGCCGGGCAGGGCGGCCAGCGCGTCGACGACGAACTGGTAGGACGCAGCCACGTCCATCCAGCCGTGTACCAGCACCAGGGCTGGCGTGGCAGCCGTGACCAGGCTGGGGTCGCCCCACTGCAGCACGTGGTAGCGCAGTCCGCGCACGGGCAGGTGGGACGACGTCGCCGTGCGGCGAGGAACGTAGATCGGTGTCTGGTTCATGCCGGCACTGTAGGCGCTGGTGGCGCGGAGTGCTGTCGGCGCCGCGACAGCGGCGGCCGCGCGATGGTCGACAATCGCGGCATCACTGAGCTTCGATCCATGACCACAGAGACCCTCCCCTACGCCTTGCGCCCCGCCGAACCGCGCGACGTTCCCGCCATCGTCGGGCTGATCCGCGAACTGGCGGTCTACGAGCGGCTCGAGCACATGATGCAGGCCACGCCCGAGAAGCTGCATCCCCATCTCTTCGGCGCCCGACCGGTGGCCGAAGCGGTGGTGGCCGAGATCGACGGCGGTGTGGTCGGCTTCGCCCTGTTCTTCACCAACTTCTCGACCTTTCTGGCGCAACCGGGGCTGTACCTGGAAGACCTCTACGTGCAGCCGGCGCACCGCCGTACCGGCCTCGGCCAGGCGCTGCTGAAGCACCTGGGCTCGCTGGCCGTGCAACGCGGCTGCGGCCGCTTCGAGTGGAGCGTGCTCGACTGGAACGAAGACGCCATCCGCTTCTATGAGCGCATGGGCGCCTCGGTGATGAGCGACTGGCGCATCTGCCGCGTGACCGGCGAGGCGCTGGAAAGGTTCAGCGCCTGAACCGGTGCTGGATGGAGCGCTTCAGCAACTGAACTGCCGCACGGAACACGAAGACCGTGTTGGTGTCGAGGTAGCGCGGCCCCAGGCGGCGTGGCTCGCTGGCCAGGCGGTGCAGCCATTCCAGGCCGGCGCGCTGCATCCAGAGGGGTGCGCGCTGCTGGTTGCCGGCGTGAAAGTCGAAGGCCGCCCCCAGACCGATCATCACCGCGCGCACGCGGTGCCGGTGCCTGGCCATCCACAGATCCTGCTTGGGACAGCCCAGCCCCACGAAGACCAGGGCTGCGCCCGACGAGTTGATCTGCTCCACCAAGGCGCGGTCTTCCTCGGGCGCCAAGGCCCGGAACGGCGGTGACACCATGCCAGCGACGCGGAGGGTCGGCCACCGCGCTGACAAGCTGGCGCGCAAGCGGTCCAGCGTGAAGGGGGTGCTGCCGAGGAGAAAGACGGGCGTGCCCCGTGCCGCTGCACGTTCGGCGCAGCCTGCCATCAGGTCCGGGCCCGCAATCCGGCGCTGGGCGGGGTGACCCAGCCGTCGCATCATCCACGCCACGGGCGCACCGTCGGCCAGCACGAGGTCGGCAGTGTCGACGGCACGGGCGAAGTCGGGGTCTCGACCGTGCGTCACCGCGCCGTGCACGTTGCACAGGCAGACGGTACGGCTCTGGCGCTCCGACGACCACGTGTCGATTCGGTCGAGTGCGTCATGCCAGCTGATCACGTCGATCGGAGCGGTCAGCACGCGCGGCCGCAGCCGCTGCCCGGACTCGTCGGCCGCTTCTCGGGCCGTTGTCAATCGAGGCTCACTCGTTGTAGTCGTAGGCCTGGAAGCCGGCCAGCTTGACGAGGCTGTCGCGCTTGGCGGCCGTGTAGTCGCTCTCGACCATCTCCTTCACCAGTTCGGCAAAGCTGATCTTGGGTGTCCAGCCCAGCTTGTCGCGGGCCTTGCTGGCGTCCCCCAGCAGGGTTTCGACCTCCGTCGGCCGGTAGTAGCGCGGATCCACGCGCACGATCACGTCGCCAGGCTTGCAGCGTGCGAGCTTGCCTTCGACGGCCGCCACGGTGGCCACTTCATCGGCGCCGTCGCCGCTGAAGGCCAGCGTGATGCCCAGTTCGCGGCACGACAGCTCGACGAACTGCCGCACGCTGTGCTGAACGCCGGTGGCGATGACGAAGTCCTCGGCCACCTGCTGCTGCAGCATCAGCCACTGCATTTCGACGTAGTCCTTGGCATGGCCCCAGTCGCGCAGCGCACTCAGGTTGCCCAGGTACAGGCAATCCTGCAGGCCCAGCGCGATGCGCGCCACCGCGCGTGTGATCTTGCGCGTGACGAAGGTTTCGCCGCGCAGCGGGCTCTCGTGGTTGAACAAGATGCCGTTGCAGGCGTACATGCCGTAGGCCTCGCGGTAGTTCACCGTGATCCAGTAGGCGTACAGCTTGGCCACCGCATAGGGGCTGCGCGGATAGAAGGGGGTGGTTTCCTTCTGGGGAATCTCCTGCACCAGGCCGTACAGCTCGCTGGTGCTGGCCTGGTAGAAGCGCGTCTTCTTCTCCAGTCCCAGGATGCGGATGGCTTCCAGCAGGCGCAGCGTGCCGATGCCGTCGGCGTCGGCCGTGTACTCGGGTTGCTCGAAGCTCACCGCCACGTGGCTCATGGCCCCCAGGTTGTAGATCTCGTCGGGCTGCACCTGCTGGATGATGCGGATCAGGTTGGTGCTGTCCGTCAGGTCGCCGTAGTGCAGCTTGAAGCGCGGGTTGGGCTCGTGCGGGTCCTGGTACAGGTGATCGACACGGTCGGTGTTGAACAGCGAGGCCCGGCGCTTGATGCCGTGGACTTCGTAGCCCTTCTTCAGCAGCAGTTCGGCCAGGTAGGCGCCGTCCTGGCCCGTGACCCCGGTGATCAGTGCGACCTTGGCCATGACAGCCCTAGACGTTGAACAAGAAGTTCATGACGTCGCCATCCTTCACGACGTATTCCTTGCCTTCCGAACGCATCTTGCCCGCGTCCTTCGCACCCTGCTCACCCTTGAGCGCCACGAAGTCGTCGAAGGCGATGGTCTGGGCGCGGATGAAGCCGCGCTCGAAGTCGGTGTGGATCACGCCCGCGGCCTGCGGCGCCGTGTCGCCGATGTGGATGGTCCAGGCACGCACCTCCTTCACGCCGGCGGTGAAGTAGGTCTGCAGGCCCAGCAGCGAGAACGCCGCACGGATCAGCCGGTTCAGGCCCGGCTCGTCCTGGCCCATCTCCGACAGGAACAGCGACTTGTCCTCGTCGCTCATGTCGGCCAGTTCGGCTTCGGTCTTGGCGCAGATGGCCACCACCGGCGCGTTCTGCTTCGCCGCGTACTCGCGCAGGCGGTCCAGGAATGGGTTGTTCTCGAAACCATCCTCGGCCACGTTGCCGACGAACATCGCCGGCTTGGCGGTGATCAGGCACAGCGGCTTGAGGATGACCAGCTCTTCCTTGCCGAAGGCGATGCTGCGCACCGGCTGCGCCTGGTCGAGCGCGGCCTGGCATTTCTCGAGCACCTTGACCAGCGCCGCGGCTTCCTTGTCGTTGCCCGAGCGGGCCGCCTTCACGTAGCGGTGCAGGCTCTTCTCGACGGTGGTCAGGTCGGCCAGGCAGAGCTCGGTCTGGATGACCTCGATGTCGGAGATGGGGTCGACCTTGCCGGCGACGTGGATGACGTTCTCGTCCTCGAAGCAGCGCACCACGTTGACGATGGCGTCGGTCTCGCGGATGTGGCTCAGGAACTGGTTGCCCAGGCCTTCGCCCTTGCTGGCACCGGCCACCAGGCCGGCGATGTCGACGAACTCGACGATGGCGGGCACGACGCGCTCGGGCTTGACGATGGCCGCGAGCTTGTCCAGCCGTGGGCGATGCCGACGTTGGGCTCGATGGTGCAGAACGGGTAGTTCTCGGCCGCGATGCCGGCCTTGGTGAGCGCGTTGAAGAGGGTGGACTTGCCGACATTGGGCAGCCCGACGATGCCGCACTTGAGGCTCATCGACAGCTTTCTGCGAAAGAGGGAACAGGCCCGGATTGTAGGCGGCGCGCCAGGCGCGCCCTGCAGGGCCGGGACTTCCTCAGCGCAGGGTCAGCATCATCAACCGGTCGACCGTGGCCTCGACGTTCACCGCCCGCTGTCCGACCACGCAGGCCACCGCATTCTTCGAGGTGTCGGTCTCGCGGCGAAGCGGCGTCGGCAGCGGCTGACCCTGGGGCGTGGTCAGGCAGGCCACCACGGGCGTGGTGACGGTCGGACCTCGCCTGACCACGATGGCGGTTTCGCCCGTCACCAGCCGCACGTGGCAGCCGGGCGGGTAGACGCCGAACTCCTTCACCAGCGCCGCCGTCATCGGGTGCCCAGGGTCCTGCATGAACATCTGGCGGCCGGCGATGTCCGCCCCCATGGCGTCGCGATGGCCTCGCGCCGAGAGCTTGGAGGTGTAGACGTCGGCCCGGCGGACCATCGACGCGATGTCGCTGACATCCGTGGTGCCCGTCGGGTAACCGCTGCCGTCTTCCATCTCGTGGTGGCGGGCCACCGCCTGCAGCCAGTCCCTGTCGCTCACGCCGGCGGCCACGAGCATGTCGACGCTGCGGTACGGGTGGCTCTGCAGCGCCTGGCGCTGCGCTTCGGTGGGCGGCGTGCGCTGGCGCGCGAGTTTTCCCTGCAACTCCAGCATCGACAGGTTCGACGTCAGGGCCACCTTGAAGACACGTTCCATGTCGGGCGCATCCCAGCCCAGCCGCTGGGCCACCAGGAAGGCGGTGACCGCGGTGTTCAGCGAGCGCTGTGCGCCATAGGCGACGTTGGGCGAAGGATCCTGGCGAAGCACCTGGAAGATCGCCAGGTCGGGGTCGCGCTCGACGAGCGCCAGCACCGGCTGGGCGGCGTCTTCCAGGGCGCCCTTGAAGGTGTGATGCGGGGCGTGCTGCAGGGCCTCGCCGACGCGCGAGAGACCCTCGCGCCACAGGCCCGGCAGGGCCTCGCGCGGTGCCTGGCGCACGCGGTCGCGCACCGTCGTCAGTTCGGCGAGGTCGACGAGGGCGCCGCGCTTGTACAGGTTGTCGAGCTGGTCCAGGCTGTCGACCGTCTGGCCGCGGGCCAGCAGCAGGGTGTGGTCGGCGCCGCGCACGTTGAAGGGCAGCGGCATACCGACCTGCAGGCGGTGCTTGACGGTGCGGAGTTCCGTGGTGTGCATTCGAAGGTGCCGTGACGATGGTTCGGAAGCGGCAACAGGCGCCTCCATGAGCGAGATTTCGGCCCCGGTCGGCCAAACTTGACGGCCCGGCAAGCGGATTCGCCCTGATGAGGTGCACGGCTGCCGCTGCTTATGCTCGGTGGCATGAGATCTCCAGCCCTTCCCGGCGACGCCTACGCCCGCCTTCACGCCGGTTTCCACTGGCAGGTGCCGGCGCTCTTCAACATCGCCGAGGTCTGTTGCGGGCGTTGGGCTCGGCAAGCCAGGACGGCCGCGCGCACCGCCATCCGGTGGGAGCGCGAGGACGGGTCGGCCGGCACGCTCAGCTATGCACAGCTGCAGGCGCAGGCGAACCGGCTGTCGCATGCGCTGGCGCGGCTGGGCGTGCAACGCGGCGACCGCGTGGCCGTGGTGATGGCGCAGCGGCCCGAGACAGCCGTCGCCCACATGGCGCTGTACCAGCTCGGCGCGGTGGCCATGCCCTTGTCGATCCTTTTCGGACCGGACGCCCTGTCGTTCCGCCTGCAGGACAGCGCCGCGCGCGTCGCCATCGGCGATGCCGGGGCGATGCCCGGACTGCGTGCCGTGCGGGCCCAGTGCCCGGCACTGCAGGCGCTGGTCGCGATCGACGCGGCGCAGCCGGGCGAGATCGACTGGCACGACGCCCTGGCACGCGAGTCAGCCACCTTCGTCGGCCTGGTGACCCGTGCGGAAGACCCGGCCGTGCTGATCTACACCAGCGGCACCACCGGTCCGCCGAAAGGCGCGCTGATCCCGCACCGCGCGCTGATCGGCAACCTGACCGGCTTCGTCTGCAGTCAGAACTGGTTCGGCAGCGGACGCGGCGAGGTCTTCTGGAGTCCCGCCGACTGGGCCTGGACCGGCGGTCTGATGGACGCGCTGCTGCCCACGCTGTACTTCGGCCGCCAGATCGTCGCCTTCCAGGGCCGCTTCAGCGCCGAGCGTGCCTTCGACCTGCTGGAACGCCATGCCGTCACGCACAGCTTCCTGTTCCCCACGGCCCTGAAGGCCATGATGAAGGCCCAGCCCGAGCCGCGCAGCCGCCACCGCCTGAAGCTGCGGGCGCTGATGAGCGCGGGGGAGGCGGTGGGCGACGCCGTGTTCGGCTGGTGCCGCGACGGCCTGGGTGTCGGCGTGAACGAGATGTTCGGACAGACCGAGATCAACTACGTGGTGGGCAACTGCGCCAGCTATGTCGACACGAGCGGCCGTCGCCAGCCGGCCTGGCCGGCGCGGCCGGGGAGCATGGGCCGCGCCTATCCCGGCCACCGCATCGCGGTGATCGACGACGCGGGGCGGGAGGTGCCCCGTGGCACGCCGGGCGACGTGGCCGTGCACAGGCAGGACGTGCACGGCCGACCCGACCCGGTATTCTTCCTGGGCTACTGGAACAACGAGGCCGCTACCCGGGCCAAGTACACCGGGCGCCCGGACCGCAGCTGGTGCCGGACGGGCGACACCGCCGTGATGGACGAGGCCGGCTACCTCTGGTACCAGGGACGCAGCGACGATGTCTTCAAGGCCGCCGGCTACCGCATCGGGCCCAGCGAAATCGAGAACTGCCTCGTCAAGCACCCCGCCGTGGCCAACGCCGCCGTGGTGCCCAAGCCCGACGCCGAGCGCGGTGCGGTGGTCAAGGCCTACGTGGTCCTGGCCGCGGGCGTGGCCGGCACTGCGGGGCTGGTGGCCGAGCTGCAGCAGCACGTGCGCGGGCAGCTCGCACCGTACGAGTATCCGAAGGAGATCGAGTTCATCGAGGCGCTGCCGATGACCACCACCGGCAAGGTGCAGCGGCGCGTGCTGCGGCTTCAGGAGGAAGACCGGGCGCTCAGCACGGCCCCGAGCCCCGTGCCTTCGGCGCCACGGCCTGGTTGAAGGGGTCCAGCCCCCCGTCGCGCGACGGGGTCGAGACCACGCACTCGTCGCCTCGCCGGTAGCGGATGCGGCCATCGCCCAGGGCCTCTTCGGTCCAGGTGGCGGCCGTGGCCCTGGCGATGCGCGACCCGAGTGTGGCCGTCGGCGTGCGGGCGCGCGCATCGTCCAGCGCCGGGAGACGGGAGGGCAGGGCCGTGCGCGGCAGGTCCAGCCGCAGCGGCGCCGATGCCGGATCGGCGGGCGCGGTGCCGACGGCGGACCTGGCCGGCTCCGCCTGCGACCCCGGTGCGTCCGCCGTTGCCGGCAGTGCGCTCGGCGACGCCGGCAGCGCCGCGGCCTGCGGAACCTGCAGCGCCGAGGCGCTCGGTGTGGTGCGTCGGTCGGGCGACGTCGCCCGGCGCTCTGGGGCCGCGGGGGGCTGCTCCTGGGCGGCAGGGGGTGCCGACCTCGTCGCCTCGGGTGCCGTGCGGCTCAGCAGGCGCACGACGAGCGGCGGCTGGGCGGTGGTCGCCGGCGCGGGGGTCGCCAACGGGGAAGCTGTCAGCGCCTGCCAGCCCAGAACCAGCAGGGCATGGGCGACGAGCACCGCCGCGGCGACCGCGGCCCGGCTACGGGCCATCGGCAGGTTCGTCGCCCGGTACCCATTGCAGCAGGTCGCCGGGCTGGCAGTCCAGCACCTCGCAGATGCGCGACAGCGTCTCGAAGCGCACGCCACGCACCTTGCCGCTCTTCAGCAGCGACACGTTGGCCTCGGTCAGTCCGATGCGCTCGGCCAGTTCGCGAGAACGCATCTTCCGGCGCGCCAGCATGACGTCCAGGTTGACGACGATGGCCATCGTCAGACGAAGCCGCGGTTCTCTTCGGCGGCCTGCACCGCCTGGCGCATGACGAGGGCCACGGCCAGCAGGGCCACGGCGGTGAGCAGGGCCAGATAGTCGTTGCCCGACAACTGCAGCACCAGCTGGCGCTGCCCCGGCGGCTGGTTCATCGTGAGCACGGCGGACAGGGCCGCGCGGGTCAGCGGCTGCAGCAGGGCCAGGGCCAGCAGGACCCCGGCCACGTGATGGAGCAGCCGCTGTGCCGGCGCCTGCAGGGCGCGCCCCTGCGCGTATTCGCCGAACAGTCGCCAGAGCAGCAGGAACAGCGCCAGGCCCAGGCCCACCGGCAGCAGCGACACGAGGCCGCCCCAGAGCCGGGCCGTCTCGTCGACGACGAGCGGCCTGCACCCCAGCCCCGTCATCTGGCCACCGAGTTCGGCCACCCAGTCCGGTCGCAACCAGAACCACACGGGAAAGACCACGGTTGCCAGGGCGCCCGCTGCGGCGCCGGTTCGCATGGCGTAGCAAAGGCGCCGCAGGCTGCTGGGCGCTGAATCGGTATTGTTTGGCATCATGAACTTATTGTTAAACAATAATCTCAGCAGGGCAAGTACCCCAGGCTCGGGGCCCGCCACACCGCGGGGTCGCGTCAGCGCCGCGGATCACTCCTTGCGCCGCCCTGCGCTGCGGCTCTCAGCCGGTTCGCCGGCGACTCGCACGACCCGTTGGCCAGCACCTCGGGCAGAGGCTGAAGACGATGTTCCGGCTGATGGTGAACGCAGGAAGGCCGCGTCCGCGGCGCATCATCTCGAGGGTGGGCCTGGCCGCGTCCGCCGGCTATCGTTGCGACCATGGCCAAGAAGAACACCCACGTCAGCGAAACCCCGGCGACGCAGTTCCTGCGGCGCGCGGGGGTCGAGTTCAGCGAACACGTGTACGACTACGTCGACCACGGCGGCACCGCCGAGTCGTCCCGGCAGCTTGGCGTGCCCGAGCACGAGGTGGTGAAGACGCTGGTGATGCAGGACGACAAGGCGCAGCCCCTGATCGTGCTGATGCACGGCGACCGCCAGGTGTCGACCAAGGCGCTGGCGCGCGAGATCGGCGTCAAGTCGGTCGAGCCCTGCAAGCCCGAGGTCGCCCAGCGCCACAGCGGCTTCCTGGTGGGCGGCACCTCGCCCTTCGGCACCCGGAAGCCGATGCCGGTCTACGTCGAGGCCACGGTGCTGGCCTTGCCGCGCATCCTGATCAATGGAGGCCGCCGGGGCTTCCTGGTGGGCATCGACCCTGCGGTGCTGGGCTTGCACCTGCAGGCGCGCCCGGTGCACTGCGCCCTGGCGCCCTGACGTCGCTCTTCAGTTCCCGCCGGTCGGCGCGAATCCGAACAGGTCTGCCAGGGCCTGGCGGTACAGCGGTTGGCCGACGGCGTTGGTGTTGTGGTGGGAGCCGCCTTCCACCAGCACGAACCGCTTGGGAGACGGTGCACGCTCGAACAAGGCGCGTCCGAGATCCGGGCTGATGAGGTTGTCGGCGCTGCCGTGCACCACCAGCACGGGGGAGCGCACCTGGCCGATGCGCGCCGCCGCGTCGAAACGCTGCGTGATCAGCGGCCCGACCGGCAGCCAGCCCCATTTGAAGGTGCTGACCACTGCCGGGATGGACGTGAAGCTGCCTTCGACGATGAGGCCCGAGGCGTCGGTGACCTCGGTGGCGAGGTTCACGGCGATGGCGCCGCCCAGCGAGTGGCCAAAGATGTAGCGCTGGGCTTTCGGCTGCCGCTCGGCCAGCCAGGCCCAGGCGGCGCGGGCATCTTCGTAGGCCATGCTCTCCGACGGCAGCTGCGCGGTGCTTCGGCCGAAGCCGCGGTAGTCGATGCCCAGCACCGAAAAGCCGAGCTCGTGCATGCGGCGCATGCGGTGCGCACTGCCGCGCACGTCGTACCGGGCGCCGTGCAGGTACAGCAGCACCGGCGCGCCCGGCCGTGACTGCGGCAGCCACAGTCCGTGCAGCCTGGCGACTTCCGGGGCGTCACCGGCGCGGAACTCGATCCAGACGTCCTCCATGCCTTCGGCGGCCTGCAGGCCGCCCCACCAGGTCCGGTCGCTGGGCTGGAAGATCCACTTGCGCTGTTGCTCGTCCAGCGTGGCGCAACCGGCCAGCAACCCGGCGACCAGGCCAACGGTGCCTGCCGTGGCCGCCAGCCGACGCCACAGGCTGCGTCGGGGGGAGGGGGGTGTGACCGGAGGCATGGGCTCGAATGTTCGCATGTCGCGGGGAAACACGTGGTCCAAGGGCTGTGCGACCGGCCCGCCTTTGTGTAGGCTGCACAGCACGGCTGTCTTGCCGGTTCGACGAGGTGCTGCCATGAAGCCTGTCTCCGAGATCCTCAAACGCCACGACGGTACTCTGTGGCACGTGCGCCCCGAGGACACCGTCTTCGACGCCCTCAAGCTGCTGGCCGACTACGAGGTCGGTGCGCTGATGGTGATGGAGCGCGGCCAGCTGGTCGGCGTGTTCTCCGAACGCGACTACACGCGCAAGGTCGCCCTGCAGGGGCGCAATTCGAAGGACACGAGGGTCTCCGAGATCATGACGCGGACTGTGATCGTCGTCTCGCCGCAGACCCGCACGCGCGACTGCATGGCGCTGATGCGCGAGAAGCGCATCCGTCACCTGCCCGTGGTCGACAAGGGCACGGTACAGGGCATGATCTCCATCCGCGACCTGATGGACGACATCATCGCCGACCACGAGTCGACCATCGCCCAGTTGGAGAGCTACATCAATTCCTGAGCCCGCTGCTTGCCCCGGCACCGGTCGGCCGGCGGCGCGTCCGGCGGCGGTCCTGTTCAGCGGCCGCGCAGGAACAGTGCGTCGAGTTCCTTGAACGCGATCTGGCGCCATGTGGGGCGGCCGTGGTTGCACTGGTCGGCGCGTTCGGTGGCTTCCATGTCGCGCAGCAGCGCGTTCATCTCTTCCAGCGTGAGCCTGCGGTTCGCCCGCACCGCGCCGTGGCAGGCCATGGTGGCCAGCAGCTCGTCGCGCGCGCGGCGCACCACGGTGCTCGAGCCCACCTGGGCCAGGTCGGCCAGCACCGAGCGGGCCAGCTCGGCCACGTCGGCGTCGGGCAGCGCCGCCGGCCGGCTGCGCACGGCCAGCGTGCCCGCGGACAGCGGGGCCACGTCCAGCCCGAGCGACAGCAGCGCATCGGTCTCGGCTTCGGCCGTGGCCATCTCGGCGGCCGTGGCGGCAAAGCTCACGGGAATCAGCAGCGGCTGCGCCGGCAGCCGCCCGTCGCCCTGGGACGTCTTCAGGCGTTCGTAGACGATGCGTTCGTGGGCCGCGTGCATGTCGACGATGACCAGTCCCTGGCGGTTCTCGGCCAGCACCCAGGCCCCGCCGATCTGCGCCAGTGCGCGGCCCAGTGACCAGGCCTCGTCCGAGCTCGTGGCGTCGGACTGGGGCGCGGTCGACAGCGCGGCGGGCCCGGAGGCCGGTTCGCCACGCAAGGCCTGCCAGGCGGCCAGGCCCGACGGGCCACCGGGCTGAGGGCGGGATGGGGCGGGCCAGGCCGGCGCGCCTGCCCAGCGCGCTGCCGGCTCCGCCGCCGGCAGGCGGGTGGCCTCGGGCAGCGAGAAACTGGCTTGCAGCATGGGCGCGGGCTGAGGGGGTTGGGGCGCGACATCCGGCGTCGAGCTCGCCGGCAGCGACGCCCGTGTCGTGGCGAGCGCGTTTTCCACCGCGTGGCGCACGGCCCCGTGCAGCGCGCGGCCGTCACGGAACCGCACTTCGATCTTCGTCGGGTGCACGTTGACGTCCACCAGTTCGGGAGCGATCTGCAGGAACAGCGCGTACGCCGGCTGCCGGCTGCCGTGCAACTGGTCTTCGTACGCAGAGCGCACGGCGTGCGCGATCAGGCGGTCGCGCACGAAGCGACCGTTGACGAAGACGTACTGCAGGTCGGAACGGCTGCGCGCGGCCTCGGGCTGACCCACGCGCCCGGCCAGCGCCAGCGGGCCGGCCTGCGCCGCCAGCGGTCGGCTGGCCGCGATGAAATCGGCGCCCAGCACGTCGGCCAAGCGGGCTTCGGCCGCCCCGGGGCCCTGCTGCGCGCGCCACTGCGCCACCAGGCGTCCGTCGTGCCACACCGCGAAGCCGACGTCGGGGCGTGCCAGCGCGTGGCGCCGCACGGCGTCCACACCATGCGCCAGTTCGGTGGCGTCCGTCTTCAGGAACTTGCGCCGTGCCGGCGTGCTGAAGAACAGCTCCCGCACTTCCACCGTGGTCCCGAGCGCGCGCGCCGCCGCCTGCAGCTCGCCGCTGCGTGCATCCAGCCGCCAGGCGTGGGGGGCGTCGGCGGTGCGGCTGGTGATGGACAGGTCGGCCACCGAGGCGATGGCCGCCAGCGCCTCGCCGCGGAATCCCATCGTCGCCACCGACTCGAGCTCGGCCAGCGAACCGATCTTGCTCGTCGCGTGCCGCTTCAGCGCCAGCGGCAGGTCTTCTGCGGGTATGCCGCTGCCGTCGTCTTCCACCGCGATGCTGCGCACCCCGCCGGAGGCCAGGCGCACGCTGACCTGCATCGCACCGGCATCGAGCGCGTTGTCGACCAGCTCGCGCACCACCGAGGCCGGCCGCTCGACCACCTCGCCGGCGGCGATCTGACTGACCAGCTCGTCGGGCAGTTCGCGGATGGGCCGGCGTGCGGAGCCCGGCAAGGGAGCATTCATCGCCGCGATTGTAGGAGTGGGGATGACCCGTTCACGACCCCGAGGGACGAGCGCGACCGGTGCGGCTCGATAATCGTCCGGATGGACATGCTGGGTTTCCTGCTCGACTTCGTGCTGCACGTGGACCGCCATCTCGGCCAGTTCGTCACCACCTACGGCACCTGGGTCTACGCCCTGCTGTTCCTCGTCATCTTCGTGGAAACGGGAGTCGTGGTGATGCCGTTCCTGCCGGGCGATTCGCTGCTCTTCGTGGTGGGCGCGCTGTGCGGCGTGGGCTTGATGAGCCTGCCGTTGTCGATGGCGCTGCTGACCGGGGCGGCGGTGCTGGGCAACCAGTGCAACTACACCGTGGGGCGCCACTTCGGGCCGCGCGTCTTCCGCTGGGACGACTCGCGCTTCTTCAACAAGGCGGCGTTCCGCAAGACGCACGAGTTCTACGAGCGTCACGGCGGCATCACCATCGTGCTGGCGCGCTTCATGCCGTTCCTGCGCACTTTCGCCCCCTTCGTGGCCGGGGTGGCGCAGATGACCCGCGCCAGGTTCAGCTTCTTCGACGTCGCCGGCGGCGCCCTGTGGGTCTGCGGGCTCACGCTGGCCGGCTACTTCTTCGGCAACATGCCGTGGGTGCAGGCGAATCTCAGCAAGATCATCTGGGCCATGATCGTGGCGCCCGGGCTGTTCGTGGCCTACGGCGCCTGGAAGTCGCGCACCGCCGCGACCTGAGGTGCTGCCGCAGCCGGAGGTTCCGCTCGCCTACAGCTGCCGGTTGCGGTGCAGCGGCGGGTTGGCAGCGAAGTAGCGCCTGATGCCCGTGGCCAGCGCGTCCACCAGCTCGCGCTTGTAGTTCGGGTCGCGCAGCTTGGCCTCTTCTTCGGGGTTGGAAATGAAGGCCGTTTCCACCAGGATGCTGGGCACATCGGGCGCCTTCAGCACGGCAAAGCCTGCCTGCTCGACCTGGGGCTTGTGCAGCTTGCCGATGCGGCCGATGCGACTCAGCACTTCTCGCCCGAGCTTCAGGCTGTCCTTGATCTGCGCGGTGGTGCTCATGTCGAGCAGGGCGCGCATCACTTGTGCGTCCTTCACGTCGATGTTCACGCCGCCGACCAGGTCGGCCTTGTTCTCGCGATCGGCCATGTAGCGTGCTGCCGTGCTGGTGGCGCCACGCTCGCTGAGCGCGAACACGCTGGCCCCGCGGGCCTCCGGCCTGTAGAAGGCGTCGGCGTGGATCGACACGAAGAGATCGGCCTGCACGCGGCGCGCCTTGCGCACGCGCTCGTGCAGCGGCACGAAGAAGTCGGCGTCGCGCGTCAGCATGACGCGCATGCCGCGCTGCGCGTTCAGCTTGTCGCGCAGCTGCAGGGCAATGGACAGGACCACGTCCTTCTCGCGCAGGCCCGTGGGTCCGATGGCGCCCGGGTCTTCGCCTCCGTGGCCGGGATCGATCGCCACGATGATCAGCCGGTTCACCCGCTGCCTTTCTGCCGCCGTGGCCGGTGCCGGCTCGGGAGGCGGGGCGGGCGTGTTCAAGGGCGCCGACGCGGCCGGCGGTCTCGCGGCCACCAGATCGCCTGGCACGGGCGAGGGCGACGGTGTCGGCGTGGGTGCCGGCTGAGCCGGAGGCACGGTGCCCGACGGCGCGCGTTCCATCTTCGCGATGAGCTCGGCGAGCTGGTCCTCGACCAGGCGCGCCGCGCTCTTCTCGGCACTTTCCTTCTCGCGGATCAGCGCCAGCAGCGGGTCGGCTTCCTGTGCGGGGTAGAGGTCGAGCAGCAGCCGGTGCTGGTACGCGGCCACCGGCGGCAGCGTGAACTGCTGTGGCGCCACAGGCTGCTTCAGGTCGATGACCAGGCGCACGACGCGCGGCTGGAACTGCCCCACCCGCACGCCGGCGATGTAGGGGTCGTCGGCGCGGATCTTGCCCACCAGCTCGCGCAGCGCCGCGCTCAGCTCCAGCCCGTCGACGTCGATCACCACACGCAAAGGGCTTTCGGTGATGAAGTGGCGAGCCGCCAGCGCCTGGTCGGACTCGATGGTCACGCGCGTGTAGTCCTTGGCCGGCCAGACGCGCACGGCCAGGATGGTGGCGCCGAAGGCGATCTGGCCACTGCCCAGCAGCAGCACGAGGCTGCCCATGCGGGCCAGGGCCGCGCGGCGGCGGGACGGCGGACGCTGCGCCTTCGTCATGCCGGCCAGGGCATGGCCAGCAACTGCAGGCCGCGCGTCGAGAAGGCCTGCAGGACGACGCGGCGCGTGTCATCGGGCTCGGTGGGCTCGATCTGCAGCTGAAGATCAGGCCGGGGAAGATGGCCCGCGGCCTTGTCGGCCCATTCCGAGAGCTTCAGTCCCGGGGCAGCGAAGACTTCACGGAAGCCCGCATCGGCCCACTCGCGGGGATCGGCGAAGCGGTAGAAGTCGAAGTGCGAGATCTGCAGGCCGTTCACTTCGTAGGGTTCCAGCACGGTGTAGGTGGGGCTCTTGATGCGGCCCTGCACACCCAGCGCCCGCAACAGGTGCCTGACGAAGGTGGTCTTGCCCGCACCCAGCGGGCCTTGCAGTTCGATGTGCGCATCGCGCAGCGCGGGCAGGGCGGCCAGCGCCTGCGCACAGGCGGCGCAACCGGTCTCGTCGGCCCAGGACAGCGTGCGGCTTCCTAGAATGGGGGCATGGCTCTGCAGCGTGACTTCGACGGGCGGCAGCTCGTGCACAGACTGCGAGAGTGGGCGCATGGGCTGGGATTCTCCCAGATCGGTGTGGCCGGGGTCGACCTGTCCTCTGCCGAAACCGGCCTGGCCGAATGGTTGCAGGCGGGCTTCCACGGCTCGATGGACTACATGGCGCGGCATGGCCTGAGGCGCGCGCGCCCGGCCGAGCTGGTGCCGGGCACGGTGAGCGTCATCACTGCGCGCATGGACTACCTGCCGCGCGACGCGCCGGCCGATTGGGAGACCCGCGAACGCGCCGCACTGCTGGACGGTGGCCGCGCCGTGGTCTCGGTCTACGCCCGGGGGCGTGACTACCACAAGGTGCTGCGCCAGCGCCTGCAGCAGCTGGCCGATCGGCTGCAGGCCGACGTGGGTCCGGTGGGCCATCGCGTGTTCACCGATTCGGCGCCGGTGCTCGAAGTGGAGCTGGCCGCGCGCAGCGGCATCGGCTGGCGCGGCAAGCACACGCTGGCGTTGCACCGCGAGGGCGGCTCGATGTTCTTCCTGGGCGAGATCTACGTCGACCTGGCGCTGCCGCCCAGCGAACCCGTGTCTGCGCATTGCGGCAGCTGCCAGCAGTGCCTGGTCGCGTGTCCCACGCAGGCCATCGTGGCGCCCCACCGGCTGGACGCCCGCCGCTGCCTGTCGTACCTGACGATCGAAAACGAAGGCGCCATCCCTGACGAGTTTCGCGCCGCGATGGGCAACCGCATCTATGGCTGCGACGACTGCCAGACCGCCTGCCCCTGGAACAAGTACGCCCGCCGATCGACCTTGCCCGACTTCGACGAACGCGAAGGCCTGGGCAGTGCCACCTTGCTCGAGCTGTGGCGCTGGGACGAAGCCGAGTTCCTGCGGCGCACGCAAGGCAGTGCCATACGCCGCATCGGCTGGCAGCGCTGGCGCCGCAACCTGGCCGTGGCGATGGGCAATGCCCTGCGCACGGGCGGGCAGGACGGGACGGTCGAGGCGCTGCGAGCCGCGCACGGCGCGGCCAGCGACCTGGTTCGAGAGCACATCGACTGGGCGCTGGCCCAGGCCCCGTCACCGGCCTGACACGGCGTGCAATCCGGCCAGCGCGAGCGGCAGGCCGGCCACGGCCAGCAGGGTCGACACCGTGACCAGGCCGGCCACGAAGCCGCCATGTCCGCCCATGCGGGTGGCCAGCACGTAGGCGCTGCTGGCCGTGGGCATGGCGGCGAAAGACACCAGGATGGCCTGCTGCGCTGGCGGCAGACGCAGCGTCACGGCCAGGGCGATGCCCGCCAGCGGCAGCAGGCCATGACGGATGCCCATCAGCGCTGCGGCCAGGCGGGGTGACTCACGCAGGGCCCCCAGCTGGAGCCCTGCACCGACGGCCATCAAGCCCAGCGGCAGGGCCGCCGCGCCCACGCGTGCGAGCGTGGTGACAGCGACTTCGGGCAAGCGCAGCCCCAGCAGGTTGCAGGCCAGCCCGGCCACGGTGGCCAGGATCAGCGGGTTGCGCCCCAGTTCGCGCAAGGTGCCCTGACCACCCTGGCGCGCCAGCGACCACACGGCCGCGGCGTTCACCAGCGGCACGCACAGCGCGATCAACAAGGCCATCCAGGCCACCCCTTGCGTGCCGCCCAGCCGCTCGCCCAGTGCCAGCGCCACGTAGCTGTTGAAGCGAAACGCCGTCTGGGCCCCCGACGCATGCAGGTGGGCATCGACGCCGCGCCACAGACGCAGCGCCAGCGCCAATCCGATGCCCAGCAGGGCAACCGCCATGCCGGCGCCGGCCAGCGGCAGGACCTGGGCGGGTTCAATGGGGTGGCGCAGGATCGACTGGAAGAGCAGGGCAGGGAACAGCAGGTAGTACACCAGCTTCTCGACCCCTTCCCACAGCGGCCGCCCCAGCATCGTGAAGCGGCACAGCAGGTACCCGCCGGCGATGAGCACGAAGTCGGGCAGCAGCAGCAGGGCGTAGGACATCGGCCGAGTGTGCCAGCGCAGCGGATGCGCGACCCGGTCATCGGCTGGCGACTCAGCGGCGTTGAGACAATGCGCCTACCGAACTCCCGCACGGGAACGCGAACTGCCGAGACCTTGCCCATGCCCCTTGCACCGCCCCTGCGCTCGCTTCGCCGTGTGTTCGCCGCCCTGACCCTGGCGGCCGCCCCACTGGCCCCGCTGCATGCGCAGATCACCACCGAAGGCCAGACCTTCCCGGCCACGGACGAAGTGGCCAGGCAGCCGTTGCAGCTCAATGGCGTCGGGCTGCGGGCGGTCGCCTGGCTGAAAGGTTATGCGGCCGCCCTGTACCTGCCGCGCAAGAGCGGTGTGGCCGGCGAGGTGCTGGGCATGACCGGGCCGAAGCGTCTGCAGATCCGCATGCTGGAGAGCGTCGACTCGAAGGAGTTCACGAAGGCTTTCCAGCGGGGCGTCAAGCGGAACCTGACCGAGGCGCAGCTGGAGCCCCTGACGCAGCGGGTGGCGGCTTTCAGCGCCACGGTGGACGCCCTCGGCAAGCTGAACAAGGGCGACCGCATCGACCTCGACTTCGTGCCCCAGCAAGGGCTGGTGCTCAGCGTCAACGGTGTCGTCAAGGGCCCTGCCGTGAGCGGCGAGGACTTCTACGCCGCCCTGCTGAAGGTCTTCATCGGTGACAAGCCGACCGATCCCGAACTGAAGACCGGCCTGCTGGGCGGCAAGGTGTCCTGACGCAGCCTAGGACTTTGTGCCGCCGGCGGCGAAGTCGTGTCGCACACAATATCGGGCTCTACTTCCACCCGTTCCGGAGACAACAACCATGAAACGACGTGCCCTCGGGGTTCTGCTCGGCTCCTCCCTGCTGTCGGCCCTGCCCATGGCTGCCCTGGCCCAGGCCTACCCCACCAAGGCGGTGCGGCTGATCGTGCCCTTCGCGCCTGGCGGCACCACCGACATCGTCGCCCGCATCGTCAGCGAGAAGATGGGTGCATCGCTCGGCCAGACCGTGGTGGTGGAGAACAAGGCCGGTGGCGGCGGCTCCATCGGCGCACTCGAATTGATCAAGGCCAGCCCCGACGGCCACGTGCTGGGCATGGCCACCGTGTCGACCACGGCCGCCAACCCGGCCATCAACCCGCGCATCGGCTACGACCCGGCGGTCGACTTCACGCCCATCATCAACATCGCGGCCACGCCCAACGTCATCGCCGTGCACCCGTCGTTCCCGGCGCGCGACTACAAGGGGTTCATCGCCGAGCTGAAGAAGAACCCCGGCAAGTACAGCTACAGCAGTTCGGGCACCGGCGGCATCGGCCACCTGCAGACGGAGCTCTTCAAGAGCCTGGCCGGTGTCTTCATGTCGCACATCCCGTACCGGGGTGCCGGCCCGGCGCTGAACGACACCGTGGCCGGGCAGGTGCAGATCATCTTCGACAACATGCCGTCGGCGCTGCCCTTCATCAAGGACAACCGCCTGATCCCCATCGTGGTGGCCGCACCGCAGCGGCTGACCCAGCTGCCCAACGTGCCCACCTTCAAGGAAGTGGGGCTCGAGCCCGTCAACCGCATGGCCTACTACGGCATCGTGGCGCCCAAGGGCACGCCCAAGGCCGTGGTCGACAAGGTGGCCGCTGCCGTCAAGCAGACGCTGGAGGACCCGAGCGTGCGCAAGCGCATCGAGGACACCGGCTCGTTGATCGTGGCCAACACGCCCGAGCAGTTCGCGGCGCAGATGAAGGCCGAGCTCGAGGTCTACAAGACGGTCGTGGCCAAGCAGGGCCTGAAGCTCGACTGATCCCCATGGCGGCGCTGCCTGCGGCCAGCGCCGCCGCCATCGATCGCTTCGTCGATGCCCTGTGGATCGAGGACGGCCTGGCCCCGCTCACGCTGGCCGCCTACCGCCGTGACCTGACGCTCTTCGCCACGTGGCTGGCGGCAGAGCGCCAGGCCGCGCTGCCCGACACGCGGGAGTCCGACCTGCTGGGCTACATCAGCGCGCGTTTCGGCCAGACCCGCGCCACCACCGCCAACCGGCGGTTGACGGTGTTCAAGCGCTACTTCCGCTGGGCCTTGCGCGAACACCTCGTGCAGTCCGACCCGACCCTGAAGCTGATGTCGGCCCGACAGCCGATGCGCGTGCCCAAGACGCTCAGCGAAGGCCAGGTCGAGACGCTGCTGAACGCACCCGACGTCATCACGCCGCTGGGCCACCGCGACCGCACCATGCTCGAGGTGATCTATGCCAGTGGTCTGCGGGTGAGCGAACTGGTGACGCTCAAGTCGGTGCACCTGGGTCTGAACGAGGGCGTGCTGCGTGTGCTCGGCAAGGGGTCGAAGGAGCGTCTGGTGCCTTTCGGCGAGGAAGCCCACCGCTGGCTGACGAGCTACATCGCCGAGGCGCGACCGGCCATCCTGCAGGGGCGCAGCAGCGACGCGCTGTTCGTCACGGTGCAAGGGACCGGCATGACGCGCCAGATGTTCTGGCAGATCATCAAGCGCCATGCGCTGAAGGCCGGCATCACCGCGCCGCTGTCACCGCACACCCTGCGGCATGCCTTCGCCACCCACCTGCTGAACCACGGCGCCGACCTGCGCGTGGTGCAGATGCTGCTGGGCCACGCCGACATCGGCACGACCACCATCTACACCCACGTGGCACGCGAGAGGCTGCGGCAGCTGCATGCCAGGCACCACCCCCGGGGGTGAAGGGGACCACCCCCTACGGCCTTCGGCCGCCCCCTCAAGGGGGCAACGCCAGCGGACTGGCATAGCCAGTCCGCGGCGTTCGCTTGATCAGGGGTGGCGCTGGAGCGCTTCGAGTTCTTCGGGGACGAAGCCGGCGCGGCGGCGGGCTTCGAGGTTGAACGGCCCGCGCAGGGCCGGGGCTCGGTAGCGCTTCGCCAGGTCGGCGTAGGTGCTGATCGGGTCCAGCCCGCGATGCTCGCACAGCCAGCGGTACCAGCGGTTGCCGATGGCGACGTGCCCGACCTCGTCGCGCAGGATGATGTCCAGGATGCCCGCGGCTTCGTGGTCGCCGGCGGCGGCGAGCTTGGCGCGGATGGGCGGTGCGGCGTCCAGGCCGCGCGCTTCCAGCGTGCGCGGCACCAGGGCCAGGCGGGCCAGCAGGTCGCCTGCGGTGCGCTCGGCCATCTCCCACAAGCCGTTGTGCGCCGGCAGGTCGCCGTAGTCGACACCCAGCGTGCGCAGGTGGGCGCGCAGCAGCGTGAAGTGGAGGGCCTCTTCGCGGGCCACCAGCAGCCAGTCGGCGTAGTAGGCCTCGGGCAGTCCGGGGAAGCGCCACACGGCGTCGAGCGCCAGGTCGATGGCGTTGAACTCGATGTGCGCCAGGGCGTGCAGCAGGGCGGCTCGGCCCTGCAGCGTGTTCGGGCTGCGTGTCTTCAGCGAGGCGGGCGGCACCAGCGGCGGCCGGGGCAGGCGGCCGGGCAGGGGCCCGGCGGATTCCAGGACCTGTTCGGCGCCGCACGCCGCGCCCACGTCGATGTCGCGGGCTGCTGCCGCCTTGTCGGCCGGTTCGGCGATGCCCAGGGCGGCCAGGGCTTGTTCACGCCAGGTCGGCGCCATGGGGGTACTGCGCGGGCCCGCGCCGGCGCGCTGTCAATTGAAGTGCGACAGCATACGCTCCAGCGCCATCGTGAACGGCACCTGCATTGCGGGCAGGGTGAAGAGCATGCCGACCAGGCCGATGCCCAGCGTGATGGGGAAGCCGATCGCGAAGACGTTGATCTGTGGCGCCACGCGCGAGATGACGCCCAGCACCAGGTTGACGATGAGCAGCAGCGCGATCACGGGCAAGGCGATCCACAGCCCCGTGGCGAAGATCTCGCTGCCCCACTCCTGGGGCTGGGTGGCCCTCAGGAAGGCGAAGGGCTCGGGGCCGACCGGGAAGGCGATGAAGCTCTTCACCAGCGCCGCGATGATCAGCAGGTGGCCGTTGATGACGATGAACAGCCAGGCGATCAAGGTGCCGAAGAAGCGGCTGCTGCTGGTGGCCGTGCTCGCGCTGAGGGGGTCGAAGAAGGCGGCGAAGTTCAGGCCCATCTGCAGGCCGATGAGCTCGCCGGCGAATTCCACCGCGGCGAAGGCCACCCGCACCGCGAAGCCCAGCGTGAGGCCGATGAGCACCTGCTGCACCACCAGGGTGGCCGCCAGCGCGGAGTCGAGCGGCACCACCGGCATCTCTGGCAGCGTCGGCTGCGCGGCCAGGGCGATGAAGGCGGCCAGCGCCACGCGAACGCGGGCCGGCACCGTGCGCAGGCTCAGGATGGGCAGCGAGCTGAACAGGGCCAGCGCGCGGATGAACGGCCACAGCAGCGGCGTGATCCAGCCCAGCACCTGGGCTTCGGAGAAGCTGATCATGGGCGCGCCGTGCCGGCCTCGTCGCCGCGCAGCCTAGAGCACGACGCCGGGCAGCGACTTCAGCGTGCGCTCGATGTACTCGACCAGGGTCGACAGCATCCACGGCCCGGCGATGGCCAGCGTGGCCACGGCGGCCAGGATCTTCGGCACGAAGCTCAGCGTGGACTCGTTGATCTGCGTGGCAGCCTGGAAGATGCTGACGACGAGGCCCACGACCAGCACGACGATGAGCACCGGCGCCGAGACCACCAGCAGCATGGTCATGGCCTGCTGGCCGACGGTGAGGACTTGTTGCGGATCCATGTCAATCGCTCCTGCGCTCGTCGCGTAGACGTGCGTTCGTGAACCAGCCGTTCGTCCCTCCAGGGGACAGGTCGTCGAAGACGACCAGGGGGAGCCGCGCCGACCGACGCGGGCCGAACCCGATCCGGGTCCCCCGGTCGGGTTCGGTGCCCCCTTGGGGGGCGGACGCCAGGCGGCCGGGGGTCGTCATGTCGCGAACGAGGCGGCCAGCGAGCCGAGCAGCAGGTTCCAGCCGTCGGCCAGCACGAACAGCATCAGCTTGAAGGGCAGGGCCACGAGCACCGGACTCAGCATCATCATGCCCAGGCTCATCAGCACGCTGGCCACGATCATGTCGATGATCAGGAAGGGGATGAAGATCATGAAGCCGATCTGGAAGGCGCTCTTCAGCTCGCTGGTGACGAAGGCCGGCACCAGCACGCGCAGCGGCATCTGCTCGCCCTTCACGTCGGACGGCAGCTTGGCCAGACGGGCGAAGAGCTGCATGTCGCTCTGCCGCGTCTGCTTCAGCATGAACTGGCGCATCGGTACCTCGCCGCGCTTGAGCGCTTCGTCGAAGGCGATCTGGTTGGCCGAAAAGGGCTGCCAGGCGTCGGCGTAGACCTTGTCCAGCGTGGGCGACATCACGAAGAAGGTGAGGAACAGGCTCAGGCCCAGGATCACCTGGTTGGGCGGCGCGGCCTGCGTGCCCAGCGCCTGGCGCAGCAGCGACAGCACGATGACGATGCGCGTGAAGCCCGTCATCAGCAGCAGCAGCGCCGGCAGGAAGCTCAGCGCGGTGAAGAAGAGCAGGGTCTGGATGGGCACCGAGTAGCTGGTGCCCCCGGTCCCCTGCGCCACCATCAGCGGCAGGTTGCTGCCCGTGCCGATGCCGGTGCTGGTGGAGGCCTGTGCCCAGGCGGCGCCGGCCCCTGCCGCCAGCATCAGACCCAGCGGCAGGCCCAGCAGCAGACGGGCATGGCGCCGGGCCGCGGCCAGCAGGCGCACGATCTCAGCGCGGCAGGCTTCCACTGGGGTCTCCCTTGATGCGGGACAGCAGTTGCGCGAAGCCTTCCGCGGGGGTTGAGGGCGTCGGGGGCGGCGCGTCGCCGGTGTCGGGCGGCGTCAGCATGTACAGCAGGTTGACGTTGGCAGCGGTCACGCCCAGCACCAGCCAGCGGCGCTCGTCGCCCTGGCCGATCTCCACCGTGACCACGCGGGCCTGCGGCGTCAGCGCGAGCGCGCCCGTCTGCCGCATGGGGCCCTGGGCCAGGCCCCTGCCCATCGGCGAACGCTTGAACATCCACAGCAGCAGCGGGATGAGCACGACGATGGCGAGGAACCATCCGATCGCGCTGAGGCCTTGTCCGGTCGTCATCGTCTGCGGCCCGCGTCAGGTGCGGCTCAGCCGGCGCATGCGCTCGCTGGGCGTCACGATGTCGGTCAGGCGGATGCCGAACTTGTCGTTCACCACCACCACTTCGCCCTGGGCGATGAGGTAGCCGTTGACCAGCACGTCCATCGGCTCGCCGGCCATGGCTTCCAGCTCCACCACCGAGCCCTGCGCGAGCTGCAGGATGTGCTTGATCGGGATCCTCGTGCGGCCCAGCTCCACGGTGAGCTGCACCGGGATGTCGAGGATCATGTTGATGTCGTTGCCGGCGGCGATCACCGGGGCGGACGAGAAGTTGGTGAATGCCGCCGGCGCCACCGAGTCGGCCGCTGTCGTCACGTCCGAAGCCACCTCGTTGGCCGGCTTGTCCTCGGACAGCGCGGCGGCCCACTCCGCGGCCATGCGGTCTTCTTCGGACATCTCGGTCTTGTTGTCAGCTGACATTGTTGGCTCCGATCCAGCTCAGTTCGGAGCTGGACAGCAATTGATCGACCTTGATCGAGTAGCGGCCGTTGGACGTGCCGTAGTGGCAATCCAGCACC
>LNFM01006630.1_pt1 | contig 32260 bp, 31 predicted proteins | sample 596031 | NCBI WGS metagenome assembly LNFM01 (sample SAMN04254537, study PRJNA301005) | activated carbon metagenome | isolation source: dual media filters at the Ann Arbor, Michigan drinking water treatment plant | place: USA: Ann Arbor | reverse complement strand
ATGTAGACGATCTGGTCGGGGTGCAGGCGCGGGTTCAGCGTGTGCAGGATGGCGCCGCTGCCGCTGACGGCGTAGTACAGCTCCATGTGGCGGTAGGTGTTCCACGCCAGCGTGGCCACGCGGTCGCTGAACTTCACGCCCAGCGCCTGCAGCGCCTTGGCCATCTGGCGCGAGCGCGCGGCCATCTGCTTGTAGGTCTCGCGGTGGATGTCGCCTTCGACACGGCGCGTCACCACCTCTTGTTCGCCGTGGTGGCGCTCGGCATGCACGATCAGGGAAGAGATCAGCAGCGGCTGCTGCATCATCTGGCCATTCATCAGGGGGTCTCCTTGGGACGGGGCGGTTTGCACACGATTCTGCGGCAAGCCTCAAGACCTTGGCCTGGGGTCCAACCCCCGCGCTGCGGGTGGGGCGGCAGCGCCTTTCGTCCCCCCTCGGCGCGCTACACCTTGCGGGCGGCTTCCTCGGCCAGCCACTTCAGCGCGGGCGCATAGATCGGGTGCTTGCCGGTGGAGGCCGCGAGCATGGTCTGGTAGACCTCGCTGTCCTGGATCGCCTCCCACATGAAGGTCTTGGCCTCCTGGCCGAAGCTCTCGAAGCTGTGGTGGCACAGGCGCAGGCAGCCGTACCACGACGACAGGTTGTCCGACGGGTAGTGCACGCCGGCATAGACGCGGCGGTCGCCGATCTCGATGCAGTAGCGCTGCATCGCCGCCATGGCCCCTGCGTGCTCTTCCAGCGTGCGTCGGTGCATCAGCGTGGCGTAGCCGCGGATGAAGAGGCCTTGCATGCAGTGCCCGCTGATGAGCGATGGGGTGACGGCACTGGCACCGTACTCGTACTTGAAGTCCTCGCCGAACATGAACGCCACCTGGTAGGGGCGCGGACGCTGGAGTTCCTGCTTGAAGCGCAGGGTGGTGCGCCCGAGGCGCGCAAAACCCGCATCGACGGAACGCTTCACGGCTTCCAGCACTTCTGGCGCGGCGTCTTTGACGTCCTTCAGGTACAGGTCGATGGTGCCACGGGCGCTGGTGTCTTCCAGGCGGAAGAGCGCCTTCTGGTTCTTGCCCAGGCGCTGCATCTTGCGCACCACGCTCTCGGCGCGCACCTGTGCCGGCACGACCACGGTGCCGTCCTTCTTGACTTCCGGCACGATCACGGCCTCGGCGCGCTTTTTCTCCGGCACCACCACCTCGTCGTCCAGCCGCTCGCGCAGGCTGGCCATCAGCTGGAAGTCGGCACGTGTCAGGGCTTCGGCCTGGGCCGCCGCCTTGCCCTTCCACACGCGTTGCTTGAAGTCGTAGCGCGGCCACAGGACTTCCGCGATCTCGTTGCTGACTTCATCGATGAAGCGGTCGTAGTCCTGGACGCTGCCCAGGACGCCCTTCACGCGAAAGCCTTCGGGCACGGGCGCGAGTTCGATGTCCCGCAGCCAGCCCTGGTGCATGTAGCCATAAGGGGGCAGGCTCAGGACGGGCGCGCTACCGGAGGTCTTCAGCTGGGCCATCGGGGTCTCCTGGAAGGGCCGCCCTCGGCGGACCCGGACAATGATTCTGGGCTTGTGGGTTCAGGGCCTTCACCCCCAGTACTGATGACGGCATGCGCGGCGCCGCGCTTCATTCGGGCAGCCCGGCGCCGCGCAGGCCTTGCAGCAGCCGGTCGAGATGGGGCGCCTGCAAGGGGTACCAGCTGGCGAATGACGACACCGTGAAGTTCGGTTCCTCGTCGAGGAACTGGCGTGCCAGTTCGTGCGCTTCGCCGCTTTCGCCGGCCAGGCTGTGGGCGGCGATGAGCAGCCGCATCGGGGCCCGGTAGCTGGGGTTCAGGCGCCGCGCCCGGTTCAGCCAGGCCACCGCTTCGTCATGGCGGCCCAGGGTGATGCAGGCCAGCCCGGTGGTGGTGCAGAAGTAGAAGGCGTGCTGGTCCAGCGGGCTCAGCCGCATGGCATTGCGCACACGGTCCAGCGCCTCTTCGCCGCGCCCGACGTAGGCCAGTGTGGTGCCGCTGCGCGCCCAGGCCAGGGCGCAGTTGGGGTTGATGCACAAGGCCTGGTCGAACAGCGACATCGCGACGGCAAAACGTTTGCGCAGGAAAGCCTGGATGTGCCCCGCGATGGCCAGGTTCCAGGCGTCGCGCGGGTCCAGCGCGATGGCGCGCTGGGAGTGCATCTCGGCCGCCTCACGGTCGGCGGCCACCGCCGTGGTGCGGCCATCGCCAGCGCGCAGGCTGTGCCAGCGCGCCATGTGGGCATGGGCCTGGGCGTAGGCGGGGTCGATCTCGAGGGCCCGCTTGAAGAAGTTGCCGGCGGCCTCGAAGTTGCCGGCGCCCAAGTCGAACTGCAAGGCCAGACCGCGCAGCACGCAGTCGTAGGCCCCCAGGCTGGCGGTGGGCTGCAGCCGCACGCGTTCAAGCTCGGCCTCCTGCACCCGCGGGTCTATGGCCGCCGAGATGCGTGCGGCGATCTCGCTCTGGAAATGGAAGAGGTCCACGTCGTCGCCGTCCAGCCGGTCTGACCAGATGACGCGGTGCGCGGTGGCGTCGGTGAGCTCGGCGTGGATGCGCAGCTGCCGCCCCTGCCGGCGCACGTGGCCGTTGATGATGTAGCGCACGCCCAGTTCCACGGCGGCGCGCTCCACGGCGGTGGCGGCATCCCTGAACTTCAGCGTCGAGCCGCGGGCGACGACGAAGAAGGCGCGGTTCAGCGACAGCGCGGTGATGATCTCTTCGGTGATGCCTTCGCCGAAATAGGCGTCGTCGCCGTTGCCGCCCACGCTGAAGGGCAGGACCGCCAGTGTCGGGCGGTGGTTCCAGCCCAGCCTTGGCCCCAGGGCCGCCGCCGGCGCGCCCGAACGGCTGCGCTCGACGCGCCACAAGGTGACCGGGGACACCTCGGCGTCGATGTCCGGGCCGGCAACAGGCACGAAGCTCGCGTTCATGCGCGGGCCGACGAGGCTGCGCACGGCGCCGCTGACACAGACCTCACCGGCGGCGACACGGTGGCGCTGGCTGGCCGTGGCGGCGAAGAGGTCGTCCACCCCATGGCCGTGGTCGGTGTCGACTTCCTCCACCATCACCACCATGCGCAAGGGCAGCGCGTGGCCAGGCTCGCCCGGCCGTGTGTGGGCCAGGCGCTCCTGCAGGTCCAGGCACCAGGCCACGGCGTCGACAGCGCTGACGAAGGCCAGCACCGCGCGTTCGGCAGTGGCTGCCATGGTGTGGCCGGCGAAGGCGGCCAGGCTGTGTTCGATCCAGCTGCCGCCAGTGGGCGGCCAGGCGCCATCGGCCACCAGGCCCGCCGGCGCCGCTTTGTGTTGCGCCGGGTCGAGATCGGCGCACACCAGCGCCACCAGGCGCCGGTTGGGCCGCTCGCCCAAGGCCGGCTGGGGTGGGGGCTCGGCGCCGTTTTCGCAGGGCAGGCTGAACTGGTAGCCGCGCCCGGTGACCGTGGTGATGGCGCTGGCACCCAGCAGCCTGCGCAGCGCAGAGATCTGGACCGAGAGGTTGTTCTCCTCGACCACCAGGCCCGGCCAGACGAGGTCCATCAGCTCGCCTTTGCTGACCACGCGCTGGCGCCGTTCAACCAGGACCAGCAGGACATCCAGCGCCCGCGAGCCGATGGTGCAGGCCTGGCCGTCGGCGAACAGGCGCCGCTCACCGGGATGCAGTTCGAATTTGTCGAAGCGCAGATTCGTCAAGCCCCAACACCCTTTCAGCCACGCGTCCCCCAAGGCTCACGAACTGTAACTGCGGCCTTGCCGCCAGGGCCGGCGCGACTTAGGAAGATTTAGCACGGCGCAATGCGCCTTAAAGGACGGCGCGGCGACGGCTGCGCAAGATGGTTTCCGCCGGCAAGAGCTGGCCGCCCCAACGGTGCCGTGCACCGCCGCCATCCCTTCAGGAGCAAGCCATGAACTGCGATCTCCCCGAGCCCACGCCACGCGCCGCCGTGGCGCCGTCGCCGTTGAACACCTTCGACCTGGGGATCGACACGCACTTGGGCGCTGCGCGCACGCGCAGCGCCTTCCAGGTCGACGGCAGCGGGCTGGCCGTGGCCGTGCTCGACGCCGGCCTGCGCACCACGCACCGCTGCCTCGCCGGCCGTGGAGCGGCGTGGCGCAACTTCACCAGCGCTGACGGCGGCGCGCCGGATCTCGTCACCGACGCGCGGTCTGCCGGTGCTGCCACCGCGGCCGCAGCCGCCGCCGCCGACGCCACGTCGGTGCAGGACGGCACCCGCCAGGCTGCGCCGACGGTCGCGGGGGTGCTGCTGATGCAGCAGCACTGTCTGCGCCGGAGGGGCCGCCTGCCCCTGGTGGCGGCCTTGCAGGAGGTGTTGAGGTCCACCTCGGCCTGGGTGCTGGACGGCGATGACGAAGACGACAAGCTCGCCAGCACAAGGCGCCGCTCGCCGCGCGCCCGTGCCTTCGAGTCGATGGGGACGCTGGGCCGTGCCATCAGGCTGGGCCCGGCATGAGCGGCCGGACCCACCGTCGCGACCTGCTGTCCTGCTGCCGGCCCCAGCGGCCCGCAGCCGGGGCCCTGCCATGAGCACGGACCTCGGCCCTGAAGCGCAGCTCAAGGCGGTGCAGGCCCAGCTCAGCCTGCTCACGGCACAGGTTGCGTCGCTGACGCAGCAGCACCAGGCGCTGCTGGCGCAGGCGGCAGCGCCCTTTGCCGCACTGCAGGGCCTGAAGGAGGCGCTGGCCGGCGTGGCCGTTGCCGGCAAGGAGGGCACGCTGGCGGTGAACAAAGGCGTCGACGGTGCCTTGCTGTTGCGCCTGAAGGCCGAGTTGCTGCAGACGCTGGACCAGGCCGCGCAGGACATCCTGGCCGCGCTGCCGGCCACGGGCGCGGGCTATGTGATGGCCAGCGATGCCGACCTCGTGGCAGCCTGCAAGAGCGAGGTCTGGCTGCAGCGTTTTGCGCGCCAGCAGAAGTCCTTGAACGCCGCGCTGCAGGCGGCCAGCGGGCCCGCCGGGGCCGGCATGGGTACCGAGGCCCTGGGCCTGGGGCCGGCGCTCGCGGCAGTGCAGGCGGTGCCGCTGGTGCTGAATGCCCTGTCCGATGCCGGCAAGTTCTTGCGTACCGACCGCAGCGTCAGCCTGTTCGAGGCCGGCGACGAGGTCCAGCGCATGCTCGAGAGCTTGCTGGAGCGCCGCGCGCATGTCGCAGGTGGCAGGCCCAGCGTGCAGCGCATCGACGCGGTGACGCCGGAACTGGTGCGGCAGGCCGAGCTCCTGCTGCTGAGCCTGGATGCGTTGCGCGTGCTGCACGACCGCAGCGTGGAACGCCTGGGCGTCCTGCAACGTGCGGCCGAAGACGCCGCCAAACTGCCCGAGGCCAAGGCAGCAACGGCATGGCCTGCACTGGTGCATGTGGCCAGGCTGCGCGAGGAAGTGGGCGCCAGCAAGGCCTTGCTGGAGGCGCTGGACCCGGGCCTGGCCCCGGAACAGTTCTGGGCCCAGGTGTCGGGGCAGCTGCGGCAGCAGCGCCTGCAGGGCCAGGGGCGCATCGAACTGCGCGTGAAGGCGCAGACGGTGCAGGTGCTGGAAAAGCGGGTGTGGCGCGCAGACCGGTTGGTCGGCTCGGGGGAGGTGCAGGTGGAGTACCGCATCACGGCTCACGACGGCCGGTTGCTGGACTCGGGCGTGCGGCTCTATGTCTCGGCGACGCGGGACGCTTTCAGCGACGCTGCCGCAGAGCGCTGGCCGCTTGCAGAAAAGGCGCCCAGTCCGCCTCCGAGAGCCCAGGCCAGGCCTGCGCCCTAGGCGGCGGGCTCAGGGCTGCCGCGGCGGCGCGGCTGTCTTGTCGCTCCAGAGCACGCCGCCTGTGGCCCAGTCGTGGCGTTCGATGTCGTGGAAGATCACGTCCACGGTGTCGGCGTTGCCGCCGAGCGTCTTCACCACGGCTTCGGTGATGGCCACCGCAGCGGCGCGTTTCTGGTCGGCAGTGCGGCCGGCGAAGAGCTGGACGTGGACGGTGGGCATGGGGGCTCCGGGTTCGGTTGCGGTCGGGTTGAGGCCACAAGGCTAAGGCCTGCGGCTTGCTTGGCACCTACCTGGCACCGGCCTCGAACCAGCGCTGGAGCAGCCTGCGCTCGTCTTCGGTGATGGCGGTGGCGTTGTTCATCGGCATCAGCTTCAGCACCACGGTCTGCTGGTAGACGGCCAGGGCGTGCTGCTGCAGCAGTTCGGGTGTGTGCAGCGCCAGGTTCTTCTGCTGCACCTGGGCGTTGTGGCACATCACGCAGCGCGCTTCCACCACCGCATGGGCCTGGGCCAGCGTCACCGGGGCCGCACTCCTGCCCGCCGGGGTGGACGCAGCCATGGGCTCAGGGGCCAGCCACACCGCCAGCGCCAGCAGCAGCGCCGTGCCGCCGCCGGCGTACTCCCAGGGCACGCGTCGTCCCGTCACCAGCGCCTTGTGGCGCACCACGAAGCTGTGGCGGATCAAGGCGCCGGCCAGCATCAGCAGCACCAGCACCGCCCAGTTGTGCGCGCCCTGGTAGAGCCAGCCGTAGTGGTTGCTCAGCATCGCCACCAGCACCGGCAGCGTGAAGTAGGTGTTGTGCACGCTGCGCTGCTTGGCGCGCTGGCCGTGCATGGCGTCCACCGGCTGCCCGGCCTTCATCTGCGCGATGACTTTGCGCTGGCCGGGAATGATCCAGAAAAAGACGTTGGCACTCATCGCGGTGGCCAGCATCGCACCCACCAGCAGGAAGGCCGCGCGGCCGGCAAACAGCTGGCAGGCCAGCCACGAGGCGGCGACGATGTAGAGCAGCACCAGCACGCCCACGCGCGCGTCGCCGCCGACACTTGCGCCGCCAGCGCCGTGCTGCTCGCCGAACCAGCGGCAAATGCGGTCGTAGAACACCCAGAACAGCGCCAGGAACATCAGCGCCGCAGCCACCGCCGCCAGCGGCGAGGGCCAGACGAAGACGCGCGCGTCCATCAGGAAGCTGCTGGCGTTGAAGAGGTACATCGCCGTGAAGAGCGCAAAGCCCGTCAGCCAGGTGCTGTAGCTTTCCCAGAAGAACCAGTGCAGGTGGTCGGGCAGCGTCTTGGGCGCGACCAGGTACTTCTGCGGGTTGTAGAAGCCGCCGCCGTGCACGGCCCAGAGTTCGCCGCCCACGCCTTGCTCCTTCAGCTTCGCGTCGGTGGGCGGCGTGAGGCTGTTGTCGAGGAAGACGAAGTAGAACGAAGAGCCTATCCACGCGATGGCCACGATGACGTGGGCCCAACGCAGCAGCAGGTTGGCCCAGTCGAGCAGGTAGGCGAGTTCCATGCGCCGTGTGCCGCCGCTGCGTCAGGAGCCGCGGTAAGTGCTGTAGCCGTAGGGGCTGCACAGCAGGGGCACGTGGTAATGGCCGGCGGCGTCGGCGATGCCGAAGTCCAGCTGCACCACGTCGATGAAGGGCGGCTCGGGCAGCGCCACGCCGCGCGCACGGAAGTAGGGCGCCACGGCAAACAGCAGGCGGTAGCGGCCGGCGGCCATCTCGGCGGCGTTCAGCAGCGGGCCGTCGGCGCGGCCGTCGGCATTCAGCGTCAGCTGCTTCAAGGTCACGGGGCCGGCCGCGTCCACGCGCTGCAGCGTGACGGCCATGCCGGCGGCCGGGCAGCCGTGGGCGGTGTCGAGAACGTGGGTGCTGAGGTGGCCCATGGCTTGCTGGTGGAAAACGTCTGCGGTGGTGTGCGAGCTATTCTCGGCCACCACGCAAGAACACTGCCAAGGTTGCGATGAACGCCCCGCCTGCCCCCGAACGCTACCCGCGCGACCTGCGCGGCCACGGCCGCTGCCCGCCCGACCCGCGCTGGCCCGGCGGCGCCCGCGTGGCGCTGCAGTTCGTGCTGAACTTCGAGGAAGGCGGTGAAAACAGCGTGCTGCACGGCGATGCCGGCAGCGAGCAGTTCCTCGGCGAGATGTTCAACCCGCCGGCCTTCGCGGCGCGCCACCTCAGCATGGAAGGCATCTACGAATACGGCAGCCGCGTCGGCGTGTGGCGCCTGCTGCGCGAGTTTGAAAGCCGCGGCCTGCCGCTCACCGTCTTCGGTGTCGGCATGGCGCTGCAGCGCTGCCCCGAGGTGGCCGCGGCCTTCGTCGAACTCGGTCATGAGATCGCCTGCCACGGCTGGCGCTGGGTGAGCTACCAGCAGGTGGACGAAGCCACCGAGCGTGAACACCTGCGCCTGGGCCGCGCCGCGGTGGAGGCCGTGACCGGCCAGCCCTGCACCGGCTGGTACACCGGCCGCGACAGCCCGCACACGCGCCGCCTGGTGGTGGAGGCCGGCGGCTTCGAATACGACAGCGACTGCTACGGCGACGACCTGCCGTTCTGGCTGCAGGTGCAGAAGGGCGACGGCAGCCTGGCACCGCACCTGGTGGTGCCCTACACGCTGGACAACAACGACATGCGCTTTGCGCTGCCCCAGGGCTACAGCCACGGCGACGAGTTTTTCCAGTACCTGCGCGACGGCTTCGACGTGCTGTACGCCGAAGGTGCGCGCGACCCGGCGCTGGGCCAGGGCGGCCCGGCGATGATGAGCATCGGCCTGCACTGCCGGCTGCTGGGCCGGCCCGGGCGCATGCGCGCCTTCCAGCGTTTCCTCGACCACGTGCAGGCCCACGAACGGGTGTGGGTGGCGCGCCGCATCGACATCGCCCGCCACTGGAAAGCCACCCACCCCTTCAACCCGGCCACCGCCTTTGTCTGGGCCTGATCCCCGCACCATGACCGCCACCCTCACGCTGGACCTGTTGAACGCCGCCGGCTGCGATGACTTCATCGCGCTGCTGGCCGGCACCTACGAACATTCGCCCTGGGTCGCCGCGGCGGCCTTCGCCCAGAGGCCGGCTGCAGGATTCGCCACGCTGGCGGCGCTGAAACACGCGCTGGCGCAGGCGGTGCGGCAGGCGCCGCGGGCGCAGCAGCTGGCCCTGGTGTGCGCCCACCCGGAACTGGCGGGCAAGGCCGCGGTGGCCGGTGCACTGACGGCGGAAAGCACGAACGAGCAGAACCAGGCCGGCCTCACGGCCTGCAGCGCCGAAGAGTTCGCGCGGCTGCAAAAACTCAACGCCGACTACAAGGCCAAGTTCGGCTGGCCCTTCATCCTCGCGGTGCGCGGCCCGCGTGGCCAGGGCCTGACGCGCAGCGAGATCATCGCGGTCTTCGAACGCCGCGTCGGCGGCCACCCCGACTTCGAGTTCGCCGAGTGCCTGCGGCACATCCACCGCATCGCCGAGATCCGCCTGAACGACCGCTTCGGCCACGTACCGGCCCTGGGCCAGCGCATCTGGGACTGGGCCGAAGCCCTGGCCGCGCACAGCGACCCGGGTTTCAAGGAACAGGGCCAGCTCACGGTGACCTACCTCACCGAGGCGCACCGCAGCGTGGCCCGGCAGCTGCAAGCGTGGATGAAGGACGCCGGCTTCGACGAAGTGCACATCGACGCCGTCGGCAACGTGGTGGGGGTCTATCAAGGCCAGCAGCCGGGAACCCGGCGCCTGCTGACCGGCAGCCACTTCGACACCGTGCGCAACGGCGGCAAGTACGACGGCCGCCTGGGCATCCTGGTGCCGATGGCGCTGGTGCGCGAGCTGCACGCCGCCGGCCGCCGGCTGCCCTTTGCCATCGAGGTGGTGGGCTTTGCCGAAGAGGAAGGCCAGCGCTACCCGGCCACCTTCCTGGGCAGCGGCGCGCTCACCGGCAGCTTCCTGCCCGCGTGGCTGGACCAGCAGGACGCCGACGGCACCCGCATGCGCCAGGCCATGCAGGCCGCCGGCCTGCCAGGCACGATGGACAGCATTGCCGCGCTGCAGCGCGACCCGGCGCGCTACCTGGGCTTCGTCGAAGTGCACATCGAGCAAGGCCCGGTGCTGAACGAACTCGACCTGCCGCTGGGCGTGGTGACGTCCATCAACGGCAGCCTGCGCTACCAGTGCACGGTGCTGGGCCAGGCCAGCCATGCCGGCACGACGCCGATGGACCGGCGCCGCGACGCGGCCTGCGCGGTGGCCGAGCTGATGCTGTACATCGAGAAACGCGCTGCGGCGGTGCCCGACGTGGTGGGCACGGTGGGCATGCTGAACGTGCCCGGCGGCTCCATCAACGTGGTGCCGGGCGCCTGCCACTTCAGCCTGGACCTGCGCGCCACCACCAACGCAGCGCGCGATGCGCTGGGTGCCGATGTGCTGGCCGAGTTGCAGCGCATCTGCGCCCGGCGTGGCCTGGCGCACACCGTGCAGCCCACCCTGGCCGCCAGCGCCGCGCCCAGCCACCCGGCGTGGATGGCGCGCTGGGAAGCCGCCGTGGCCGCGCTGGGCCTGCCGGTCTACCGCATGCCCAGCGGCGCCGGCCACGACGCGATGAAACTGCACGAGGTGATGCCGCAGGCCATGCTCTTCCTGCGCGGCGGCAACTCGGGCATCAGCCACAACCCGCTGGAAAGCATCACGGCCGACGACGCGGAGCTCTGCGCCCTGGCCTTCATGAACCTGCTGCAGGGCCTGGCCTCCGCATGAGCGCCCACGAACAACTCGACGCCTGGATTGCCGCGCACTTCGACGAGGAAGTGCGTTTCCTGCAGGCCCTGGTGCAGGTGCCCACCGACACCCCGCCCGGCGACAACGCGCCGCACGCCGAACGCACCGCCGCCCTGCTGGCCGGCATGGGTTTGAAGGCCGAAGCCCACGCGGTGCCCGCCGCCGAAGTGCAGGCCGGCGGCCTGCAGAGCCTGACCAACCTGATCGTGCGCCAGCGCTTCGGCCAGGCGCCGAACGGTGGCGGCCCCACCATCGCGCTGAACGCCCACGGCGACGTGGTGCCCCCCGGCGAAGGCTGGACCCACGGCCCCTACAGCGGCGAGGTGGTGGACGGCCGGCTCTACGGCCGCGCCGCGGCCGTGAGCAAGAGCGACTTCGCCACCTACACCTACGCGCTGCGCGCCGTGCAGGCCGTGCAGGCCGCCGGGGTGCCGCTGAAGGGCGCGGTGGAACTGCATTTCACCTACGACGAAGAGTTCGGCGGTGAACTCGGCCCCGGCTGGCTGCTGAAGCACGGCCTGACCCGGCCCGACCTGCTGATCGCCGCCGGCTTCAGCCACCAGGTGGTGACGGCCCACAACGGCTGCCTGCAGATGGAAGTGACGCTGCATGGCCTGGCCTCGCACGCCGCCTACCCGCACACGGGCGTGGACGCGCTGCAGGCGGCCACCAGGTTGCTGACGGCGCTGTACGCCCACAACGGGTTGCTGCAGACGCGGCGCTCCGGCGTCGAGGGCATCACCCACCCTTACCTGAACGTGGGCCGCATCGAGGGCGGCAGCAACACCAATGTGGTGCCGGGCAAGGTGGTGCTGAAACTCGACCGGCGCATGATTCCCGAAGAAGACCCGGCGGCGGTGGAAGCCGAGGTGCGGGCGCTCATCACGGGCGTGGTGGCGCAGTGCCCCGGCGTGCGGCTGGAGATCAGGCGCCTGCTGCTGGCCCACCCGCTGCAGCCGCTGCCGGGCAACGCGCCGCTGGTGGCGGCCATCCAGCGCCATGCGCAGGCGGTGTTCGGCGAGGCCATCCCCGTCTCGGGCACACCGCTCTACACCGACGTGCGCCTGTACGGCGCGCACGGCGTGCCGGCCGTGATCTACGGCGCCGGGCCGCGCACCGTGCTGGAAAGCAATGCCAAGCGCGCCGACGAACACCTGGTGCTGACCGACCTGCACGGCGCCACCCGTGTGGTGGCGCGCACCTTGCTCGACCTGTTGCAGGCATGAGGCGGCGGGCCGACCGGGGCATGCACGGAACTTGCTGATCTCTCGGCGGACCAGCCTGCCGCTGGCCACGACCATCGGAGCCTTGCTGATGACCCTTCTGCCCGCCTGGTTGCGGCGCCTCGTGCGGCCGGGCCCGGTGGCGTCGAGCCTCGCCACCGCGCTGGCCACGCCGGCCCAGGCGCCGACCGCCACACCGTTCAGGAAGCGCGGCTGCAAGACCCCGGGCGCAGTGAAGACCGCCATCAGCGCCTTCGTGCAGCGCGCACCGTGGCAGCCCGGGCGGATGGGGGCCCGATGAGCGCCGCCGGCTGGCGCGGCGAGCTGAAGCTGCGCTACCACCGCCGCGGCGCGCGCACCGTGGCCTTTGACGCCCACAGCGGCCCGCTGCGGGTGCTGCAGCCGCTGTACCCGGAAGGCGAGGGCGTCTGCCACCACGTGCTCGTGCACCCGCCGGGCGGCGTGGTGGGCGGCGATGAACTGCACGTGCAGGTGGAGGCCGAAGCCGGCAGCCACGCGTTGTTGACGACCCCCGGCGCCACCCGCTTCTACCGCAGCGAAGGCGCCCAGGCGCTGCAGCACACGCGGCTGCGCGTGGCCGAAGGCGCGCGCCTGGAGTGGCTGCCGATGGAGACCATCGCCTACACCGGCTGCCAGGCCAGCAACCGCGTCACGGCCGAACTGGCCCCGGGCGCCGAAATGATGGGCTGGGACGTGCTGGCCCTGGGCCTGGCCGCCGCCGGCCAGCCCTTCGAAGGCGGTGTCTTCCATCAGCAGCTGGAGCTGCCGGGCCAGTGGATCGAGGGGGGGCGCATCGCGGCCAGCGACGGCACGCTGCTGCGCAGCGCGGCGGGCTGGGCCGGGCACAGCGTGGCGGCCACGCTGTGGTTCGCGGCCGGTGCCGCCCTGCCCGCCGCGCGGCGCACGGCCTTGGTGGACGCGGCGCGCGAAGTGCTGCAGTGCCATGCGCTGGCCGCCACCGCCGGCGCCACGGCGCCGCAGCCCGGCGTGGTGGTGCTGCGCGTGCTGGCCGGCCGCGTGGAGCCGGTGATGCAGCTGCTGGTCGCCGTGCGCGCCGCGTGGCGGCAGCTGGCCTGGGGGCTGGCGGCGGTGCCGCCGCGCATCTGGCGCACCTGAAGCCCCGGCGGGGCCGCTGCGCGCCGCGGCTATCCTCGCAGCCCATGTACGCGTCGTTCTTCGGCCTCAGCAAAGAGCCGTTCTCGATCTCGCCCGACCCGCGCTTCCTGTTCATGAGCGAACAGCATCGCGAGGCCCTGGCGCACCTGCTCTACGGCCTGGGCGGCGGGGGCGGCTTCGTGCTGCTCACCGGTGAGGTGGGTGCGGGCAAGACCACGGTGTGCCGCTGCTTCCTGGAACAGGTGCCCGCGCACTGCCGCGTGGCCTACATCTTCAACCCCAAGCTCAGCGTGGCCGAGCTGCTGCAGACGGTGTGCGGCGAGTTCGGCATTCCGTTGCCGGCGCAGGCAGGCAGCGTGAAGGCGCACGTCGATGCGCTGAACGCCTTCCTGCTGGCCGGCCATGCCGAAGGCCGGCAGGCGGTGCTGGTCATCGACGAGGCGCAAAGCCTCAGTGCGGAAGTGCTGGAGCAGCTGCGCCTGCTGACCAACCTGGAAACCGCCGAACGCAAGCTGCTGCAGATCATCCTCATCGGCCAGCCCGAACTGCGCGAGATGGTGGCGCGGCCCGAACTGGAACAGCTGGCGCAGCGCATCGTCGCGCGCTACCACCTCGGCGCGCTGAGCTTCGCCGAGACGCAGCAGTACATCCAGCACCGCCTCGCGGTGGCCGGGCCCAGCGCGCCGCTGCCTTTCAGCGCTGCGGCGCTGGGGCGCATCCATGCCCTGAGCGGCGGCGTGCCGCGGCGCATCAACCTGCTGGCCGACCGCGCCTTGCTCGGGGCGTATGCGCAGGGGCAGCAGCGCGCCGAGCGCGGCACGGTGCAGCAGGCCGCGCGCGAGGTGTTCGGCAGCGGCGCGCCCGTGCGGCGGACGGGCGGCTTCGGTGCCCGGTGGGCGCGGGGCTGGGCGCGCCGCACCTCCTGGGCAGCCCGGCCCCGCGGGCTGATGCCGGCGCTGGCGAGCGTGGCCGGCGTGGTGCTGCTGGCAGCGCTGTGGGCCCTGCTGAAACCGGGTGGCGAGCCCTCGGGGCTGGTGGTCGCCGTGACTGCACCGGGCCGGGCGTCGTCGGCGGCGGCTTCGACCGCGTCTGCGTCTCTGGCGGCGCCCGCCGCGGCGCCTTCGCAGGCCGCGCCTTCGGGCGCGGCACCGTCAGCTGCCGCGCCCGCCGTCTCAAGCCCATCCTTGGCGGCCGACATCGGGCCGCTGCTGGCCGCCGCGCACAGCAACCCGGCCACGGCCTGGCGTGAACTGGCGCTGCGCTGGAACGTGGCCATCGGCGAAGGCGAGCCCTGCACGGTGGCCGCGCAGGCGCGCCTGGCCTGCTACCGCAATGCCGCTGGTGGCCTGGCCGTGGTGCGCCAACTGGCGCGGCCGGGCGTGGTGGGCCTGCGCAAGGGCAACAGCACGGTGTACGCCTTGCTGGTGGCGCTGGACGAGCAGCAGGCCACCCTGCAGGCCGGCAGCCAACGTTTTGTGCTGCCGCTGGCGGCGCTGGCCGGCGCCTGGCGCGGCGATTTCGCGAGCTTCTGGCGCCTGCCGCCCGGCTGGGCCGACACCCCCGACGGCGGCAGCGACCCGGCCGCACGCGCCTGGCTCGACCAGGGCCTGAGCGGCGCCGGCTTCGCCGCCGGTGCGCCGCTGGCCGAGCGTGTGCGCGGTTTCCAGATCACCCAGGGGCTGCCGCCCGATGGCCGTGCCGGGGCCATGACCGTGATGCGCCTGAACCGGGCCGCAGGTGTTGACGAGCCCAGGCTCGCGGCCGGAGGCTGAAACCGCCATGTCCTACATCCTCGAAGCCCTGCGCCGTTCGCAGGCCGAACGTGAACGCGGCCAGGTACCGGGGCTGAACGCCCAGCCCACGGCCGTGGCGGCCTTGCCGGCGCCACGCGAAGGGCCGCCCTGGCGCTGGCTGGTGCCTGCGGGCCTGGGCGGGCTGGCCGTGGCGGCGTTGCTGGGGTGGTTGTGGCGACCGCAAATGGCGCCCCCGGCCACGTCGGTGGCGGCGGCCCCGGCGCCCGTGTTGGCGCCCAGCCCGGCGCCGCTGCCGGTGGTGGTGTCGGCGCCGCCGGCGGTTGCACCGGCACCGGCACTTGCGCCTGCGCCTGCGCCTGCGCCTGCGGTGCCGGCGGTGGCCGCGGCGCCAGCGACACCGGCTGTCAATCCGAACCCCGCACCTGCAGCCGCAACCTCGACGGCGCCCCCACCGCGCACCGTGCGCTTCAGCGAACTCAGCGCGGAGCAGCGCCGCGATCTGCCTGCGCTCAGCATGGGCGGGTCGGTGTGGTCTGAAAGTGCGCTCAGCCGCTTTGTCATCGTCAACGGCCAGGTCGTGCGCGAAGGCGACACCGCCGCACCCGGTGTCGTGGTCGACCGCATCGGCCCGAAATCGGTGGTGCTGCGCTGGCGCGAACTGCGGCTGGAAGTGCCGATCTAGACGGCGCGGCCGGCCCTGCTCCCCGTGGCCGAGGGGCGGCTCCGGCGCGCAGTCATCGCGCGCTTGGGCCCATACTCGCAGACAACGAACAAATAGACACGCATGAGGGTCGCGCAGGTGGAGAGATGCTGGCAGGGAGCGCGAGTTCTGGCGGTCTGCGTCGCCACCTTGGCGGGCGGCTGGGCGCAGGCTGCGAACTCGTGGATGGTGGGCGCGGGCGGTACGCCCATGGCGCTGGCCGCGGCCGTGGCGCAGGCCGCCGACGGCGACACCATCGAACTCGCGCCCGGTGAATACCGCGGCACGCTGGCGCTCGAGAACCGCCGCCTCACGCTGCGCGGCAACGGCAAGGTGGTGGTGCTGGGCGATGGCAAGCCCGGTGACGCCAAGGCGTTGTGGCTGGTGCGCGGCGGCGAGGTGCTGATCGAGGGCATCGAGTTCCGTGGCGCGCGCGCCAAGGACGGCAGCGGCGCCGGTGTGCGCCAGGAAGGCGGCAAGCTGCGTTTGCTGAAGACGGTGTTCATGGACAACGAACACGGCCTGCTCGCGATCAACGACGACAAGGCCGAGCTCGTCATCGAAAACAGCGTCTTCGGCCAGGCACCCAAGGTGGTGGGCGGCCTGCACCATCTGCTGAACGTCGGCCGCATCGGCAAGCTCAGCATCACCGGCAGCCGCTTCCAGCAGGGTTTCGAGGGCCACCTGATCCGCAGCCGCGCGCGCGAGGCCGTGATCGCCTACAACTTCATCCACGACGGCGTGACGGGCGGCGCCTCCTACGAGATCGAACTCGCCGGCGGCGGCCTGGCCACCGTCATCGGCAACGTCATCGGCCAGGGCGTGGACAGCCAGAACCCGGTGTTGCTGGTCTACGGCACCGAGGGCCGCACCTGGGACCGCAACGAGCTCTACGTGGCGCACAACACCTTCCTGCACTACGGCTGGCTGCCGGCCTGGTTCATGCGTGTCTTTGATGACCGCGTCGGCCCCGACACCAAGGTCTTTGCGGTGAACAACCTGCTCGTCGGCCCGGGAGTCTTCTGGCTCGCGGCCCCTGGCGAATTTCAAGGCAACCGCCATGCCACGCGCGGCATGCTGCAGGACATCTGGACCAACGGCCTGGAACTGCCACCGGGCGCGATGTGGCGTGGCAGCGGCGTCGACGCGCGCCGCATCAACGGGCAGGACCTCAGCCCCAAGGCCGAGTTCGACCTGCCGCTGGGCACGCGGGCCTTGCCGCCTCTGACGACCTGGACACCCGGGGCCTACCAACGCTGAGCGGCGGCCGGACGCGCGCCGCCCGGCTACCATCCCGGCCATGAAAAACTGGTCCCCCGAGAGCATCACCGCCCAGGCCCTGGGCTGGATCGATGCAGAGACGCGCGCCATCACGCCGCCCATACACGTCAGCAGCACCTACCTGCGCGACCCCGACAACCAGTACCGCAGCGGCCGCGTGTACGCTCGCGCCGACAACCCGGCCTTCGACCAGGCCGAGGCCGTGATCAACGCGCTGGAAGGCGGCCACCAGACGCTGCTGTTCGCCAGCGGCATGGCGGCGGCCACCGCGGTGTTCCAGGCGCTGCGGCCCGGCGACCACGTGCTGGCGCCCAAGGTCATGTACTGGAGCCTGCGCAACTGGCTGATGACCTTCGCCGTCAGCTGGGGCCTGGAGGTCGAACTCGTCGACATGGCCGACCCCGCCGTGGTGCAGGCCGCGCTGCGCCCGGGCAAGACCCGGCTGGTGTGGGTGGAGACGCCCGCCAACCCGCTGTGGACCGTGACCGACATCGCCGCCACCGCGAAGCTGGCGCATGCGGCCGGCGCCTTGCTGGCGGTGGACTCCACCGTCTCCACGCCCGTGCTGACCCAGCCGCTGGCGCTGGGCGCCGACCTCGTGATGCACGCGGCCACCAAGTACCTCAACGGCCACAGCGACCTCATCGCCGGCACGCTGACGACGGCCGCCGACAACGAGCACTGGCAGAAGGTGCGCAAGGTGCGCGCGCAGATCGGCGGCACGCTGGGCAGCTTCGAGGCCTGGCTGCTGCTGCGCGGCTTGCGCACGCTGCACCTGCGTGTGCGCGCAGCCTGCGCCTCGGCGCAGCGCTTTGCCGAGCACTTCGACGGCCACCCCCTGGTGGAGGCCGTGCTCTACCCGGGCCTGCCGCACTTTCCGGGCCATGAGATCGCCAGGCGCCAGATGCAGGGCGGCTTCGGCGGCATGTTGTCGCTGCGCGTGAAGGGCGGCGAGGCCGCCGCCATCGCTGTGGCGGCACACACGCAGCTGTGGAAGCGTGCCACCTCGCTGGGCGGCACCGAGAGCCTCATCGAGCACCGCGCCAGCGTCGAAGGCGCCGGCACGCCGGCACCGCCCGACCTGCTGCGCCTGTCGGTGGGCATCGAGCACGTCGACGATCTCATCGCCGACATGGAAGCGGCCTTGCAGGCCGCTGTGAAGGCGACACAGCGCTGACCCTTCGGGCCGCGTTGACCGGCCCGTGAAACTTCGGCATCATCGTCGCTGTAACTAAATTACAGCACCGGGGTGTCCCGGGCCTGCGCCATGTCCTTCGATCTTGTGCTCTTCGGCGGTACCGGCGACCTCACCTGGCGCAAGCTGATGCCGGCCTTGTTCCAGGCCTGGCGTCACGGCAAGCTGCCCGAAGGCGGGCGCATCCTGGCCGTGGCGCGCGACGAGCGCACCGACGCCGAGTACCGCGGCTACATCCGCGACAAGTTCGCCGGGGTCGACGAAGCCAAGCAGCCCAGCGAGGAAGAGTTCACCCGTTTCGCCGAGCTGCTGCACTACCGCCGCATGGACCTGGCCCATCCCGAGCACTACGCCGGGCTGAAGCAGTGGCTGGACGCACGCGGCGCCGACACCGTGGTGGTGTTCCTGGCCACCAGCCCGCACCTGTTCGTGCCGGTGTGCCAGCAACTGGGCGCGGCCGGCGTCAACGGCGACAACGTGCGCGTGGTGCTGGAAAAACCGCTGGGCCACGACCTGGCCAGCGCCCAGGCCATCAACCGCGCCGTGCGCGCCAGCTTCAGCGAGAAGCAGGCGCTGCGCATCGACCATTACCTGGGCAAGCCGGCGGTGCAGAACCTGATGGCGCTGCGCTTCGGCAATGCGTTGTTCGAGCCGCTGTGGCGGCGCGAGAGCATCGCCAACATCCAGATCACGATGGCCGAGAGCATCGGCGTCGGCACGCGCGGCGATTTCTACAACACCACCGGCGCCTTGCGCGACATGGTGCAGAACCACGCGCTGCAACTGCTGACGATGATCGCCATGGAGCCCCCTTCCACGGCCGACGCCGACGCCATCCGCGACGAAAAACTGAAGGTGCTGCGCTCGCTGCGGCCCTTCACGCCCGAGAGCGTGGCCCGCGACGTGGTGCGCGGCCAGTACCGCGCCGGCACGGTGGATGGCAAGGCGGTGCCGGGCTATCTGGAAGAACCTGCGAAACCTTCGTCGCGCTGCGCACCGAGGTGCAGAACTGGCGCTGGGCCGGCGTGCCCTTCTACCTGCGCACCGGCAAGCGCCTGGCCGCTCGCGACGCGCACATCGTGGTGAACTTCCGCCCGGTGCCGCACCCCATCTTCCCCGGGGGCGGCGGACGTGCGAATAAGCTCGTCATCAAGCTGCAGCCCGAAGACGGGCTGGAGCTGCACCTGCTGGCGGCCAAGGGCGGCCGTGCCTCGCTGAAGGGGCAGGAGATCCTTTCGCCGGTGTCGCTGGACCTCGACTTCGACAAGGCCTTCCTCACCGAGCGGGTGGGCGGCTACGAGCGCCTGCTGCTGGACGCGATCGCGGGCCGCCTGAACCTGTTTGTGCGCAGCGATGAACAAGAACAAGCCTGGCGCTGGGTGGAGCCCGTGCTTCACGCCTGGGCTGCCGATCCGACGGGCCCGCGCCCGTACACGGCGGGCAGCTGGGGCCCGGCGGCGGCCAGCGCCCTGGTCGCGCGCGACGGCTGTGCCTGGGCGGAAGAGCAGTGAGCCAGGCCTTGTCCGGCGGTCAGGAGCGCCTGTGAGCATCGCCATGCTCGACCGCATCCGCGCCAGCATTCCGGCCCTGCCGCCGGCCGAACAGCGGGTGGCCAAGCTGCTGATGAGCGATCCGCGAGGTTTCGCCCGGCTGCCGGTGGTGGAGCTGGCCGAGCGTGCGCAGGTGAGCAAACCCACGGTGGTGCGCTTCTGCCGCAGCATCGGCTACGACGGCCTGGCCGACTTCAAGCTCAAGCTGGCCGGCAGCGTGAACGAAGGCGTGCCCTTCGTGCACCGCGCTGTCGACGATGACGACAAGGCCGGCGACATCGTCGTGAAGGTCATAGACAACGCGGTGGCCGCGATGCTGCGCTACCGCAATGCAGCGGCCAGCCAGAGCATCGAGCGCGCCATCGAGGCGCTGGCCGACGCCGGACGCCATTCCGGCCAGGGCCGGCGCATCGAGTTCTATGGCGTCGGCAACAGCGGCATCGTGGCGCAGGACGCGCAGCACAAGTTCTTCCGCCTCGGCGTCACTTCGGCGGCCGTCAGCGACGGCCACATGCAGGTGATGAGCGCCACCATGCTGCAGCCCGGCGACTGCGCGGTGATCATCAGCAACTCGGGGCGCAGCCGCGACCTGCTGGACGTGGCCGAGATCGCCAGGCGCAAGGGCGCCACGGTCATCGCCATCACTGCCAGCGGTTCACCGCTGGCGCTGGAGTGCCGGGCCAGCGCGCAGCACATCCTGCTGGCCGCCGACCACCCCGAGGACGCCGACCGCTACAGCCCGATGGTGTCGCGCCTGCTGCACCTGCTGGTCATCGACATCCTGACCACCGGCGTGGCGCTGCGGCTGGGCTCGGCGCAGCTGCGGCCGATGCTGCAGGAGATCAAGAAGAACCTGCGGCTGAAGCGTTATGCCAGCGTCGACCGTGGGCCCGACCCTGACCACGCCGACGAAAGCGGCGATCAGGCCGGCGCGGCCGCGGGTGCCAGAACCAGCAGTTCTTCCACGCCGTAGAGTGCCGCCAGCTGCTGCAACTGCGCCGGAGCGCCCTGCACGCTGAAGCCACGGCCCGCGGCGCTGGCCGCGCGGCGCGCCTGCATCAGCAGCGCGATGGTGGCCGTGTCGTAGTCGGTCAGCGCCGAGGCGTCGACCGTGAAAACGCCGCTGCCCTCGGCCAGGGCGGCCGGCAGCGTGGCGGCAAGCTCGGCCACGGTCTGCAGCGTGGTGTCGGGGGGCAACTGCATGGTGCTCAGCGTCCTGCGGCCATCGCCGCTTACTTGGCCGCGGCCTTGTTGCGCTCGACCAGCGTGGTGATGAGGCCGTCGATACCGCCCTTGGTGATCTCGCCGGCAAATTGCGAACGGTAGTTCTGCACCAGCCAGATGCCGCCGACGTTGACGTCGATGATCTTCCAGGCCTCGGAGAACTTGTCGAGACGGTAGTCGAGCTTGATGGGCTCGCCCGAACCCTTGACCTCGGTCTGCACGATCACCTGCGTGCTGCCCGGTGCGGGCAGGGTGCGCGTGACATTCACCGTCTGGTCTTTCAGCTGCGTCAGCGCGCCGGCATACAGGCGCAACAGCAGGGCCTTGAACTCGGTCTGCAGCTTGCTGCGCTGTTCAGGCGTGGCCTGGCGCCACTGTGGGCCCACTGCCGAGCGGGTGGCCACTTCGAAGTTCACGCTGGGCATGACCTTGGTGTCGACCAGGGCCGTGATGCGCGCGATGTCGCCGGCCTGGATGGCCTTGTCGGCTTTGGCCGCGTCGATCACTTCAATGGAGATCTGGCGCACCAGCGCATCGGGCGTGCCTTGTTGTGCAAATGCCGGCGCGGTGAGCGCGGCCGCAGCAAGCACGGTGGTGGTGATCAGGGCACGAGCGTTGAACAGAGAGTCGAACATGAGTTTCCTTTCAGGGATGGGCGCCGCGACCGAAGGTTCTGGCGCCACCTGCCTTCAACGCTTGAACCGGCCTGCCGGTTCACCGCGGGGCAGAAGCAGCCGGGCGTGCAGGTGCCGCGGCAGCGGGCTTGGCAGCTTCGGGTTCGTCCTCGAAGGTTTCCATCGGCGGCGCGCCGTCATACAGCGCGTCGCGACGGCGGGACAGGTAGGCGTCACGCAGGAAGCTGTACCTGTCGAGTGCGACGCTGTCCACGAGATTGCCCGCGGAAAGTAGATTCGTCCGCGTGTTGATGAGTTCCATGGCCGTGACGGCATAGCGGTCGGCGTCGGCGTTCGGCAGCACCGACGGCGAGGCCTGGCGGTCCACCAGCAGGCCAGCGGTATCGCGCAGCGTGGACGAACCGAGGAAGGGCAGCACCAGGAAGGGGCCGCTGGGCATGCCCCAGACGCCCAGGGTCTGGCCGAAGTCTTCCGAGCGGCGCTGCATGCCGGCTTCGGTGGCCACGTCAAAGACGCCGACCGCGCCGAACACGGTGTTGGTGAGCACACGCATGCCCATCTCCAAGCCGCTCTGGACCTTGCCCTGCAGGAAGTGGTTCGCGGTGGACCAGACGTCGTACAGATTGCCCAGCACGTTGTTGACGCTGGTGCGCACGAAGCTGGGCACCACATCGCGGTAGGTCTCGGCCACCGGCTTCAGCACCGCGTTGTCCACCGCATCGTTGAAGGCAAACACCTTGCGGTTCCAGCTTTCGAAGGGGTCGGAGGTCGGGCCGGTGGCGCTGGCCGGCACGGTGGCGCAACCCGCCATCACGCCCGACAGCAGCACCAGTACCATGGCGGCCAGCCCCAGGCGAGCGGCGCGCAGGACCTTCACTTGGCAGATCCCGAAGCCGGGCCGGCCGGTGCGGTGCCTGCAGCAGGCGCTTCGGCCTTGCCGCTGAGGAACTGGCCGATCAGGTTTTCCAGCACCACCGCCGACTGCGTCTGCGGCAGCACGTCGCCAGCGGCCAGGTTGGCATCGTCACCACCGGGTTCCAGGCCGACGTACTGGTCGCCCAGCAGACCGGCGGTGAGGATCTTCGCCGCCGAGTCCTTGGGGAACTGGTAGTTGCGCGCGATCTCCATCGAGACCACGCCCTGGAAGGTCTTGCCGTCCAGTTCGATGCCCGTCACGCGGCCCACGGTGACGCCGGCGGTGCGCACCGGTGCGCGCACCTTGAGGCCGCCGATGTTGTCGAAATTGGCTTTCAGCGTGTAGGTGTCGCCGCCGCCCACGCTGCCCAGGTTGGCGGCCTTCAGCGCCAGGAAGACCAGACCGGCCATGCCCAGCAGCACAAAGAAGCCCACCAGGGTTTCGACGCTTCGTTTACCCATTGTGTTTGCCCATTGCAGAAGTTCCTCGTTCCGGCCGCCGTGTCACGGCGTTGAGAACATCAGTGCGGTGAGGACAAAGTCCATGCCCAGCACCCACAGTGAAGAGATGACCACGGTGCGCGTGGTGGCGTAGGCCACGCCTTCGGGCGTGGCTTCGGTCTCGAAGCCCTGGTACAGGGCCACGAGGGTGCAGATGACACCGAAGACAGCAGCCTTCACGAGGCCGTTGCCGACATCGCGCAGCACGTCCACCCGCGTCTGCATGATCGACCAGAAGTTGCCGGCGTCCACCCCGATGAGCAGCACCGCCACGACGTAGGCACCGAGAATGCCGACCGCCGAAAAGAGCACCGCCAGGACGGGCATCGAGACGATGCCACCGATGAAGCGCGGTGCCAGCACGCGCGCCTTGGGGTCGATGGCCATCAGCTCCATCGCGGCGATCTGCTCGCCGGCCTTCATCAGGCCGATCTCGGCGGTGAGCGAGGTGCCGGCGCGGCCCGCGAACAGCAGGCCCGTGACCACCGGCCCAAGTTCACGCACCAGCGCCAGGTTGACGATGAGGCCCAGGCTTTCGGCCGCGCCGTAGGTGACCAGCGCGTAGTACATCTGCAGGGCCAGCACGAAGCCGACAGCCAACCCCGAGGCCAGGATGATGATGAGGCTGCGGTTGCCTATGGCGTAGATCTGCGACACCACCAGGTCGAAGCGGCGCAGCGAGGCGGGCACCGCGCGCAGCACGTCCAGCATGAAAAACGCCGCGTGGCCCCAGCCGCGAAACTGGTCCAGCGCGCCGGCGCCCAGGCGCTGCATGAAGCCGGCCATCATGGCGCCACTCCGAAGTCGGCGGCGATGTCGGGCGCGGGATAGTGGAACTTCACGGGGCCGTCGGGCTCGCCGCGCACGAACTGCCGCGTTTCGGGGTCCATGCTGTCCATCAGCTCCTTGGGCGTGCCCTGGGCCACGATGCGGCCGCCGGCGGCCATCAGCACCACGAAGTCGGCAATCGCCATGCACTCGGGCACGTCGTGGCTGATCACGAGGCTGGTCGCGTTCGTGACGTCGTTCAGCGTGCGGATCAGCTTGGCGGCCACACCCATGCTGATGAGGTCGAGGCCGGCGAAGGGCTCGTCGTACATGATGAGTTCGGGGTCCAGCGCGATGGCGCGGGCCAGGGCGATGCGCCGCGCCATGCCGCCAGAGACTTCGCTGATGCGTAGCGCCGCGGCACCGCGCAGGCCCACGGCATTGAGCTTCATCAGGACGATGTCGCGGATCATCGCCTCGGGCAGAGCCGTGTGCTCGCGCAGCGGGAAGGCGACGTTGTCGAAGACGCTGAGGTCGGTGAACAGCGCACCGAACTGGAACAGCATGCCCAGGCGACGGCGCAGGCGGTAGAGCTGGGCGCGGTCGCGCGTGTTGACAAGCTCGCCGTCGAAGATGACCCGGCCGCTGTTGGGCCGGTACACGCCGCCGATCAGGCGCATCAGCGTCGTCTTGCCGCAGCCTGAGCCACCGAGGATGGCGCTGACCTTGCCGCGCGGAAACTTCAAGGAAAGGTCCTTGAGGATCATCCGGCTGCTGTCGTAGCCGAAGGTGACGCGGTCGATCTCGATGAAGGGGGTGGTATCCAAAGCGGGGCGGATTCTCGCATGCGCCCGGCTGTTGCACAGGGTTACCCCGTATGCGTGGAATTCAGCGGGGCATGCACGGGTGCATGCCCCGGAACCTCAGGACCTCAGTTGACCGGGCGCCAGTAGATGCGCCGCCATTGCGCGGCGGTCGATGCGGTCTCGTTCAACTCTCGTGAGCGTGTGACGCCGTCCGAGCCCTGCAGCAGTGCGATGGCGCCGCCCGCGCCACGCACCACCACGGGCTGGCTTGACAGCACCGGACCGATGAAGAAGCCCGCAGCAAAGTACGTGTTGCCGCCCACCACTTGCGGGATGGCACCGCCAGTGGCGCTGTTCAACTGCACCAACCACGAACGTCCGCCCGGTTCGCACACCACGTTGGTGGGGATGTTGATGGTGACGGCCAGCGTGCCGCCGGTGGTGAGGGCGGGCTGGTTGATGATGCGGCCGTTGATCATGCCGTTGCTGGGCGTCGCGGCGGTCGGCAGGTCGAGGTACCAGCCGCGTTTCACGCTCAGGTCGACAGCGTTGTAGGTGGCTGCGTATTGCGCGCTGGCCGACTGGTAGGTCAAAGACTGGCACACGAGTGCACCATCGCCACCGTTGGCCGGGCAAGTGGCGCCGTTGCTGCCACGCAGGTTGGGCAGTGTGGGACTGGCCACGGCAGTGTCATCGACCAGGCCATAGAGGGTTTGCCGCTGCGTGGCCTCGGCGTTGACGCCGCTGCCGCCGGGCACATCTGCATCGGCCAGGTAACGTCCGGTGCCCAGTTGCACCAGGTACTTGGTGCTGCTGCCTGACACGCGAGACACCACCGGCGCCGACGTGACGGGCTGCGCCAGGCTGCCGCCGGCATCGGTGAGGGCGGCGATGCGCACGGCCGAGAGGGACACCAGATCAAAACGGAACACGTTGCCGGCGTTGTCGCCGCCCCAGACATAGCGGGTGTCGGCGTCGGGCACGGTGTTGGACAGTCTGCCCAGGTGGGCCAGCCCTGAGCCTGAAGGTGCAGCGATGAAAGAGCCGGTGCCGGTGGCGGGGTCAAGCACCCAGATGCCGTGTACCGAGGCGGCGTAGCCCGAGGCCACCACGACGCGCCAGTTGCTGCCCACCTTCACGATCAACGGCGTGCCGAACGAGTAGCCCATGCCGACGGGGCTGAACTCCCACATCACCTTGGCGGCGACGTCGGCCTGCGTGGCGGCGTCGTAGCTGGAGATATTGAGCGCGTAATAGCCCCGACCGCCCTTGCCCAAGCCGCCGACCAGCATGCGGGTGATGCTGCCCAAGCCTGTGACATCGGCCACTGCGGGCGTGCCGTCCACGTAGTAGAGGTGGTCGTAGTCGGGGTCTGCAAGTGCGGCCAGGTTGTCATGAACCAGCTTGGGCACATAGGCCCAGAGTTCCTGCCCGCGTGTGGCCACGGACGCATCGACACGGGCGTCCACCACGTGCAGCATGCCGTCGTTGCCACCCTGGAAGATGATGGGCACTGTGCCGTAGGTCACCACCACCGGCTCGGCGTTGATGATGTCGCCCAGCACTTCCTGCCGCGTGCGGTAGGTGGTGCCTTCCCCCGTGCGGTCGCCGCGCAGGTAGTTGATGACGCCGTCGGTCAGGGAGGCTGGCTTGCCGCCGTAGGACAGGCCCGCGGCAAAGGCCACGCCACTGCTGCCGTTGTAGGTGGCGATCTTGCGGCTGCTGGGTGTGCGTGCCGACAGCGTGCTCATCAGCGACCACAGCGTGGGGCCTTCCTGCAGGCCCGTGGTGGTGTTGATGGAATAGCCGCGCAGGTCGCCGTACCAGGAGCCCGAGCGGTAGCTCGACGCATAGCCCACGTTGTTCTGGGTGATCTGCGTGTTCGCCACCGCCACGGCGGCGGCTGCTGCGTTGGAAGCGAAGGCATCGGTGATGACCGACGTGAAGGCGCCCGTGAGTTCGCTTTCGCTGGCCGGGAACAGGGCTTTGCCGCCGCCTTGCTTGGCCGCGTTGACCAGCAGCGGGTCGTTCAGCACCTGCAGATCGGCGAAGCCGATGGTGTAGGTGACGAGGTTGTTCTTCTTGGCGCGTGGCACCGACACACCGCCAGGTCCTGCGTCCGTCGGGCCTACCAGGTTGGGCCGCAGGTCAACGTCGAACAGCGCCTTGGCGACGTCGTCGAGGTAGTCCGAGCCTTGCGATTCGTACTGCCTGGAGGTCTTGCGGTCCCAGTTCGCCACCGCGCCGGAGGCTCCGCCCACGCAGTTCGCGCCCAAGGCGCCCTGGCAGTCGCCGTCGTAGTCGCGCAGGTAGGTGTTGTTGCTGAGTTCCTGGTCGCCTTGCGGGCGCCCGTCGGTCATCAGGAAGGCATACGAGCGCTGGCACCACAGTTGCACAGGGCGTGCCATGGTGCCCACGGTGGGGCTGGAAGGCACGGCATCGTTGCCGGTACAAACGGCGCCGCGCAGGCAGGAATTGCGGCCGTTCTGCCTCAGGAAGTTGTCGATGGTGACGCCTGAAACGCCACCGGCAGTGATGTCGCCGGTGTAGCCCGTGCCCATGTAGCGGCCGATGTCGGCCAGGGCCTCGGCCAGCGGCGTGTTGCCGAAGGGCGTGAGCGCATTGATGCTGGTGATGAGATTGGATTTCTGCGTCGCCGTGAAGTCGGCCATGCCCTGAAGGAACTGGCCGCCGTCACCCGAGGTGCCGGTGTTGTAGGTGGACAGGCCCACGCGCACGTTGGCCGGTGCGCCGGCCGCCGTGACCGGCAGGGTGTTCATCACCGCCACGGCCGAAACCTTGGCAACCTCCAGGCGGGTTCTCACGGCACCTGTGGTGACGAGCTTGCGTGAGACCCAGCCCGTGGTCGGTTGGCTGCCGTAGTTGCCGAAGTACCAGTTCAGGTAATTGCCGGTGTACTGCGCGGGCAGGTAACTGCCGGTGGGGAAAAGCAGGCTCGCCGTGTACACGGCGCTGTTCAGGAAACAGACGCGGTTGCCCGAGTTCGTGACAGAGGTGTGGCGACGATCGGTGCCACCGATGCGGGCGTAAGGAATGCCGCCGCTGATGCTGAGTGAGACGACGGTGCCCGCTGCGGGGATGAGGATGTTGTCGCTGCCCGTGGTGGCCGCAGGGCAACTGGCCGTGCCGCTGGCGTAGGTGACGGCTGCGCTGAAGGGCGTCTCGGGCACGATGTTGCTCATCGAGCCCGAGTTGTCGATCATGAACATGAAGTTCGGCGCGACGTTGTTCTTCACCGCCATCGGGATGTCGTTCAGCGCTTGCGCCGTGGCGACGCCGCCGGCGGTGGCGATGCAGCCCAGGAGCGCGGCCCTCACCCACGCCGCCAGGCGAAGGCCGGGCTTCTTTTTCATGTCATGCATACAAACTCCTGTGGGCGGTTCAGCGGGGCGTGTTTCAGCTGGAAGCCGGGCCTGAAACCATGGCTTCGAACCACTGTTCGGTGCCGCGCGGGCCGCGCACGCGCATCACCACCCGGTACCGCAGCGGGATGCTGAAAGCCGACAAGGCACCGGCACTGGCCTCGTACTCGCACTTCGCGCGGATGTCGTTGATGTCGGCCAAAGTCGGCGTGGTGTTGCACATGCGCTCGATGACGTACTGCACCCGGTACTCGCCGTTGTCGGTGCCACAACTGGTGACGACCGCGCCCGATGGGTCGACGCAGATGACGTTGTTCCAGTTGATGGCCGAGGGGAAACCACGGGCGTCCAGGCTGGTCTGGCGCGTGCTGTAGTAGCGGTCGGCGATGTCGTTGTTGCCACCACCGCCGACCACCGCCGTCGCCATGGTGTTTAGCGCGTCGGTCAGTGCGCGGTCGGCCGCTTGCATGGCCGCCTGCTGGAACGAGAAGTTGCCCGAGACGACGTTGCCCGAGTCGACCGCGCGCATGGCGCCGGCACCGGCCAGCAGCAGCAGCGCCAACACCACCAGCACCACCAGCAGCACCATGCCTCGCTGGCCTCGGGCCAGGGCGCGGCGCGCGACGGAAGACGGCTTGCGCAGTCGCATCAGTTGCTCCAGATCACATTGCGCAGCGGTATCACCGACTGGTACACGCGGTAGCGGTAGTTGCGCCAGCTGCGCCCCGCAGGCACGAGCGTGGTGCTGAGGTCGATGGCCGGCGCCTCGGCATCGAGGAAGCTGCACGGACCGGTGTTGACGACGCCTGCGCCGTTGTCGCAGCTGGCCGCGGTCACCAGCTCGCCGGCGGCTTCTTTCGAGCGCGAGACGACGACCACGCGCACGGCCTTGATGCGCCCGGCGTTGGCGGCCGTGGGGCTGGCCCAATCGGCGCCGGTGGCATTCACCCAGTTCGTCACCACGTCGCTCGCTGCGGTCGCGCTGATGCCGTATTGCGCTTGCAGCAAAACGATGTCGGTGACCAGTGCGTTGGCTCCGCCCGAGAAATTCAGCGGCCCTGTGGTGCAGCCTGGCGAATCGCCGAAGGCGTTGTACTGCACCAGGGTTTCGCAGAAAACCGCGAAGGCCTCCTGGCGAAAGCCCGTGCCCAGCCCCATCACCGCTGCCGGGCCATTGGCGCCGCCGGCAGTGGTGAAGCCATAGCGTGGCTCGTTGCTGAAGGTCCCGGTGGGTGGGTTGTAGTTGCCGCCCGGGGCATGGGTCAGGGCTTTGCAGCGGCTGCCGTTGCCGCCGCAGGTGACGCCCGTGGTGTCGGTGGTCACGGAAGTGACCTGGAACAGCGTGCAGGGCACGCTGGCACTGCCGGGTACGCCCACGATCGCGAGGTCGTCGACAGCAATGCGGCCGCCATCGGTGATGACGATGGCGTCGGCGGCCGCCGCCATGGGCGCAAGCACCGGCATGCCCGAGAGCGGACCGATGGCGTTGGACGCCGTGAAGATGACCCGGTCGGAAGCCGAAGCCGAGCCGCCGTCGGCGATGCGCGCCGGCAGCAAGGGCGCGCCGTCCGAGACCTTGACGCCGGCGTTCCAGGCATTGAAGGTGGGGCATACCGGCAGGCCGTTGTTGAACAGTCCGGCGCCGGCAGTGCGCCCTGCGCCGTCCAGCAGCGACAGCGCGAGCTGCGCGTTGACCTGGGCCGCAGATGTCGCGCCGACAAACTGGAACTGCCGGCCCATCGACAACATCGACAAGCTGATGGCCAGGGCCAGCACCAGGCCGATGGTCATCGCGACCATCAACTCGACGAGCGTGAATCCCTCCGCCGCGCGCCGCGGGCGGGGTTGCAGACCTTGCCTGGTCATCACGGCTGCCACTGAACCTGGTTGCTGACGACAAGACTGCGCGGCGCTTCATCGCCGTTCTGCCAGCACAAGCGCACGGTGACCTGGGGCTGAACGGTGGATGCGTCCACCACAATCTGCTGCTGCGTTGCCAGCGCGTTCGGCAGCTGCTGCGCCACTTCGGCCAGCCAGCTGGTGACGACCGCGTTGGTCGAGGCCGAGCCGGACGGGTTGCACGCTGTCGCGCCAGTGGCGCGGTGTGCAAAGCTGGCCGCAGTGGTGGGGTCGGAAATCAGCATGCGCGCAAGGAGTTGATCAGCAAGGAAGGTCGCGACAGCCTTGTCGCGCGCGTCGCTGGCCATGCGCGTGGCAGTGGCCTGAATGGCGACCAGGCCCAGCACGCCCAGAGAAAACACCAGCAGCGCCACCAGCACCTCGATCATCGTGAAGCCGGCGCTGCGCCGGCGCGAGAACTGCGCGCGATGCATCAGCATTTCCTCGGGTCGCCGGCCGTGGAGATGGCCGGGTCGCACACGCGGATCAGGCCGCCGCCGAAGATGTCGATGCGGCGTGTGTCCGTGTTGGGCGCGGTGCTGGACAGGTTGATCTGGCTCAGGCGAACGCCGCTGTTGTCGACAAAGCCCGTGGCCGTGAACGTGACGGCGCGGCTGCTGGTGGTGGACGCCGCGGTGATGCCCGATGTCTCGCCGCCGGGGCGGCGTTGCAGTTCGGTGGCCGGGCTGACCTGCGCCACCGCCCAGCCCGAGCCGCTGGCGTCGAGCGTGAAGCTCACGGGCGAGTTGCGGCGCACGGCTTCGGCGCGCGCGTAATTCAGGCCGTTGATGATGCTTTCGGAGGCCGTGCGCAGGCGGTAGTTGGCAATCTGCTGCGTGAAGCTGGGCGCGGCCAGCGAGAGGCCCACGGCCAGCACGGCCACGGTGATCATCAGTTCGATCAGCGTGAGTCCCTGCACGTTGCTGCGACGCCCGGCCATCAGCATGTCTGGCCCTGGCGCCGGAGCCAGCAGTTCACAGGCAGGCCGCTGGCCCCTGTGAACGCGGTGGTGCGCTGCTGGTTGTTGTGGTCCACCGTGAAGGTGAAGCCCCCCATGCCGGCCGAGGCCTTGCCGCTGGCCGTGAGCAGGAAGGTCTGGCTGGTGCCGCCCGCACCCCAATTGCAGCCGTAATCGAAAAAGTCGCCCGTCGGCATTGCCACGCCACAGGCAGTGCTGCTGGACCCGTAGTTGCGGTTGTCCTGGAAAAACTGTTCCAGCCGAACCCGTGTGGTGCTCAGGTTGCCGGTGGCTTCTGCCATGCGGCTGCGCTGCACGTAGCTCGTGTACTGCGGGTAGGCCACGGCCGCGATGATGGCGACGATCGCCACAGCGATCATCAATTCGATCAACGTGAACCCCGCATGCCGGCCCCTTGCGCAAGCAAGGCTGGCACTGCGCGGCAGGGACGACCAATACGGCAGACGCACGAAAGCTCCTGAACACTCGGATGTACCCGAGTCTGCATCTCTTTATCGGCGTCGGAACGTCAGAGATGTAGAGCTTGTGTGCTTCAATTGGGCGCCGGTGCAACAAAGCGTGACGGGCTCACCGAGGCATGGCGAGCCGACCGTGACGGCGCGTGACGGAATTAACGCGGCAGACTGCTGCGCCCCATCAGGAAGGCGTCCACCTCGCGCGCGGCCTGGCGGCCTTCTCGGATGGCCCACACCACCAGGCTCTGGCCGCGGCGCATGTCGCCGGCGGCAAAGACCTTTTCCACGTTCGTCTTGTAGCCGCTGCCGTCTTCCGTACCGGCACGGGCATTGCCGCGGTTGTCCTTGTCCACGCCGAAGGCTTCGAGCACGCTGCCCACCGGGGCCGTGAAGCCCATCGCCAGCAGCACGAGGTCGGCCTTGTATTCCCGCTCGCTGCCCGGCACCTCGACAAACTTGCCGCCCTGCAGCTGCACGCGCACGGTCTTCAGCGCCGTGACCTTGCCCTTGCTGCCGATGAGTTCCTTGGTGCTGATGGCGAACTCGCGCTCACAACCTTCTTCGTGGCTGGAACTGGTGCGCAGCTTGGTCGGCCAGTAGGGCCAGGTCAGCGGCTTGTCTTCCTGCTCGGGCGGCTGCGGCATCAGCTCGAACTGCGTCACGCTGGCCGCACCGTGGCGGTTGCTCGTGCCCACGCAGTCGCTGCCGGTGTCGCCACCGCCAATGACGATGACGTGTTTGCCCGTGGCCTTGATCTGGCCCTTGAGCTTGTCGCCGGCCACCACCTTGTTCTGCTGTGGCAGGAACTCCATCGCGTAGTGCACGCCGTCCAGTTCGCGGCCGGGCACGGGCAGGTCGCGGCTGGTTTCGCTGCCGCCGGTCAAGAGCACGGCGTCGAATTCGGCTTTCAGCTGTTCGGCGCTGATGGTTTCTTTGGCGTCGTTGATGACCTTGCTGTCGGCCGGCCATGCGCCCACCAGCACGCCAGTGCGGAAGACCACGCCCTCGGCCTGCATCTGCGCGATGCGGCGGTCGATGTGGGTCTTCTCCATCTTGAAGTCGGGAATGCCGTAGCGCAGCAGGCCACCGATGCGGCTGTTCTTCTCGAACACCGTCACCTCATGACCGACGCGCGCCAGTTGCTGCGCGGCGGCCAGGCCGGCGGGCCCGCTGCCGACGATGGCGACCCGCTTGCCGGTCTTGCTGGTCGCCGGCTCGGGCAAGACCCAGCCTTCGGCCCAGGCGCGGTCGATGATGGCGTGTTCGATGCTCTTGATGCCCACCGCGTCGTCGTTGACGTTCAGCGTGCAGGCGGC
>LNFM01003264.1_pt1 | contig 32260 bp, 33 predicted proteins | sample 596031 | NCBI WGS metagenome assembly LNFM01 (sample SAMN04254537, study PRJNA301005) | activated carbon metagenome | isolation source: dual media filters at the Ann Arbor, Michigan drinking water treatment plant | place: USA: Ann Arbor | reverse complement strand
GGTCTGTCCGTGTAGTGCATCGGCCTTGATGCAGCGAAGTTTGCGACGCACTCCCTGCGGCGCACGAAGGCGGTGCTGATCTATCGGCGCACCGAAAATCTCAGAGCGGTCCAGCTGCTGCTAGAGCATTTCCGCGTTAGTTGGAATCTGGCGATTCCGAAATCAGTCGGGTTCTGATTCAAGATGTGTGCTGGAGCTGGGGGCCAGCATACATGGCAAAGCCCTATTCCACTGACCTGCGCTTGCGTGTGGCCACAACTCGCCCAGATCGCCCAGCTCATCGCCAATTGCCTGGAAATCTTGCGTTCGACGCCGTCCCTATACCGCTGCGATCGCACAGCCTGTGGCTCTCATCGATCGATCACGGGTGGTCGTGTGCGACTGCTCGGGCAGAAATCCAAATGTGTTCTATGAAGCGGGCATCGCGCACACGCTGGGGCGCGAAGTGGTCATTGTTACGCAAAACGAGCACGACATACCATTCGACCTTCGGCATCTGCGCTACATCCGGTATCTTAACAACGCTGAAGGCCGATTGGCGCTGATGCAGGCATTGCAAGCTCGAATGCAGACCATCCTTGGTCACTAGAACTCACCTGTGCACGGACGAGGGAGTTTTTATGCACTGGTTCGCAAAGAAATTTGAACGCGGCGCGCTATGGGCGGCAGACCAAGATCGCTTCGAGGCGCTATTGATGAGGCTCGCAGCCAGCGGAACTGATGACTATCGCGAAGTTCTGATGGTCTCCTTGGATGTCGAAACGGGCGGCGAGCGCATCTACCTCCGACTGCCTGAACCACACAGCCATCTATTCCCCGGCTACGATAAGGCATCAGCACCCACCGCTGCCACAAGCCTCCTGGTTGGCGACCAGACGGAGTTTGAGCGACTATTCCGTTCTTAGTCGCCACTACCCAAACAAGCTAGCTTGATGATCGCTGTCTTCGCGCGGCGCGCTCCGTCTCTTCGGAGTCCGCACCTTCGGCGCAGTCACCTCCCCACTGACGTGCTGACGAATGCGCTCCATCGCCTTCGCCGCGTAGTCCTCATCACGCTCGATGCAAATCCACCGACGCTCCGCGTTCTCTGCTGCGACGGCGGATGTGCCGCTGCCAGCGGTGTTGTCGAGAACGACCATACCTTCATCGGTGTAGGTGCGGATCAGATACTCGAAGAGAGCGACGGGCTTTTGGGTTGGGTGAAGCTTTCCGCGCTGCTCCGAGCCGAACTCAAGGATGCTTTGCGGATATCCCGTGAACTCCGCCACGTTCTCGGTTCCCGCCTTGTTGTAGTTTGAGCCGGAAGTAGTGCGCCGATTGACCTTGCCATGCGGCACAAGCCCTTGCGGAAAGTAGGGTGGCGTGGAACGTGAGAACACTAAGATGTCTTCGTGGCGCTGCATCGGACGGCGCTTCGCCATGAGATGTCCGACTGGACGCACTTTGTCCCAGACCAACGAATAGCGGAGATGATCCGTTTGGGAAGAGCCAAGCGTTGTTGTGAAGGGCTGGGCTGCAGTCAACACCACCGCTCCACGACACACCCGCCAATACTCGCGCCACAACTCATCCAGCGGCAGAACCGAGTCCCACTTGTTTTGCGTCGTCCCATACGGGAGATCGCACAAGATCATATCCACGCTTGCATCGGGCAGTTCGCGCATAACGTCGAAACAGTCGCCTACGTGAAATTCTCCATTTCCAATCTCAACTTTCATACGCCTCAATAATCACGGCGTAGTCCCCGCCGCGTGGCTGTTCCGGTGGCCCCTCACGTGAAGCCAAAACCGCCCTAGCCATGACGGATCAATCCGCCAACTGATTAGTGGTTCCGAACGCGGAATCGATCGTCCGCAGTCAGAGAAGAATTGCAGCGTGTTTAGGAGGTTGATCGCGGAGAGCTAAGGGGCGCTCTAAGAGTGGGCAAATCTTATGCCCTATCTTATGCCCCAAAAACGGAGCGTCTCGAAAAATGCAATAAAATCAATAACTTAGGACATGGCTGGCGGAGAGGGAGTCCGCCATCACCGTGCTTTCACGCGTCACAGCGCGTCGCAAATTGTTACGCAATTTCAATATTTTGCGGAACTAGCGACACGTTGTTTGTCTTGACCTGTCGCACGCCGTCGTGATAAATTACGCCGGTATTGGCGGGTACGATGATGGGTGGGATATGCCGGTGAAGGCGAGGGAGCTATCCGCTCTCGAAGTGAAGCGACTGGACCATCCTCGCCAAGGCCGGAACGTGACATTCGCAGTCGGCGGCGTGAGCGGACTGCTGCTCCAGATCACGCCTACCGGTGCTAAGACGTGGGTTCTTCGGACACTCGTTGGTTCTAAGCGCCGCGAAATAGGGCTCGGGGGATATCCCGACGTCCCGCTTTCCGACGCTCGGCAAGCCGCAAGGGAAGCCAAAGCGAAAATCCAGACCGGCATCGATCCGGTTGAAGAGCGCAAGGCGGCGCGGTCGGCTCTCATCGCCGCTCAGGCGCGCGGATTGAAGTTCAGTGATGCAGTTGACCGCGCCCTCGCAGCGAAGCTCGACGCCTTCAGGAATGCAAAACACAGGGCGCAATGGCGGTCCACGTTAGACGCGTATGCCATGCCGGCACTGGGTTCGATGCTGGTGGCCGATATAGGCACACAGGACGTTCTCCGGGCCGTCGAGCCGATCTGGCGAGAGAAGACCGAGACCGCCAGTCGGCTGCGGGGACGCATTGAGGCGGTACTGTCGTGGGCCACCGTCGCTGGCCACAGGACTGGCGACAACCCCGCAGCATGGCGCGGAAACCTCAAAGAGCTGCTGCCAGCACCAGCCAAGATCGCAAATGAAGCGAACCACCCTGCCCTTCAGCTTCACGACGCGGGCAGGTGGTTTGCGGCGCTCAGCGACCGGGAGGGCATGGGATCGCGTGCGCTCGAATTTCTCACGCTCACGGCGGCGCGTTCCGGCGAAGCGCGTGGAGCAGAGTGGGCGGAGATCGACCTCGATGCCGGTCTGTGGGTCGTTTCGGCTGCGCGGATGAAGATGCGCCGGGAGCATCGAGTCCCGCTCGCCACCGATGCCATAGCGCTGCTGAAGGCCCTTCCGCGGTTCCGCGGCAATCCCCTGGTGTTCCCGGCTGCGAGGGGCGGTCAGCTTAGCGACATGACATTGAGCGCAGCGATGCGCCGCATCCATGAGGCGGACATAGCGAAGGGCGGCGCTGGCTTCCTTGACCGTGTGAGCAAGCGCCCAGCGGTCCCGCACGGGCTAAGATCAGTCTTCAGGGATTGGGCCGCAGAGCGGACTAATTTCCCCGGCGAAATGGCGGAAGTCGCGCTCGCGCACAAAATCTCAAACGCCGTCGAAGCCGCGTACAGACGCGGCGACATGCTGGAGAAGCGCCGGCAGATGATGACGGCATGGAGCGATTTCCTTGCCGGCCGAGCGGATGGTGGGATGGTGTCCATGCTGAGGAAGGGGCCGCAGTGATGCCCAGGCCAGTTGCAGACATGAAGCCGTGGGACATATGGGCCGATCTTTTCGCGAAATGGGAGCGCGTCACACTATCTTGCTCCCGCGACTATGTAATCGAATGGTGGCTGACTGCGGGTGACCCCCGCCCCTACATCGACTGGACAATCAACGAAGGCCATTATCCGTCGCGACGTGTCGCCCTGCTTGTGGCCCACATGATGAGCCGCGCGGACGCCCCCGAGCTCACCCCCAAGACAAGTGGCGATGTCAGCGTTGGCTTGGCAGTCCGCCGGAGCGGCGCGGGGCGTCCTCGCGACCTCGAAGCTGAAACAGTGGCGTTTCTGGCCGGTCGGGATGCCAGCGCGTCCATGGACGCCGGAAGGATTGGCAAAGTCGCCGATTACGAGGTTGGGCGCTGGTTTGAGGAAAATGGTCTCCCTATTACGGAGGCCGCTGTGAAAGTCGCGCGAAAACACTGGCGTCGACGGGGTAAATAATTTCAGGAATTGTTTGCCCCGCGACATTCGAGACCTGCGCGGCAAATCGCTTCAGTCTGCCTCTAGTCGAAATGGAGGTAGACGAAATGGAAACTCTATATTTTCAGGACGTGGAAGTCGGCAAGCGTTACGGGGTCAGCCGCGCTACCGTCTGGCGGTGGGCGAAATGCGATCCGACATTCCCGAAGCCGGTCAGCTTTTCCTACGGTTGCTCGCGCTGGCTGCTGGCCGATCTAGAAAAGTGGGAAAAAACCAAAGCCCCCGCTGTTTGAGCGAGAACCGTCAAGTCGGGATCTCTCGATAAATCCGGTTCGGCAAACTATTCCAATTGGCTCATCACTCAGCCTTCTCACATGTTTGCCGGCAAAGACACGAAAGGTTCCCTAAATGGGCCATGAGCATGACGAGCTAGTCGAAATCAGCCGCGAGACGCGCCTGAAGACGGCCAGATCCCGACCGGCGAGGAACCCCGCTCAGCCGGCCACAGAGGTCCGCACAGGGCAGCTCGTCAACGCGGGTATCCCAACTGTCGAGCATCTGGGCGTGCGCGTCATTGACGATGATGGCCGCGCGAACTCCATACAATATCTCATCGGGGGTACGACCTCGCTCCTTTTGGAGTGGGTTTACCTCTCGCTCGACGGTGCATTCTTTAACGTACGGACGGCAGAGCAGATTACCAAGGCGTCATTCGACACATCAATGGCCGTACACACGCCGGCCGTCCAGTTTGTGGGTGACACCGTCCAGAAACGATACCCCGCTTCGCGCGTGCTCTTGGAGTACCTGAAAGGGCCATCCGTATATGCTGCCATGTATCGGCCGGACGTCGATGCTCTGATTTTTGAACATGACGGCAAGCAGTGGGTCAACTCCGGCCTCCAGGCTCGACTACCAGTGCCCGACCCCGACTGGCGCGTACACGAGGCTTGGAAGATCGTCCGCGATCACATCAGAAATATCTTCCCCGGCGAGCCGAAATTGCTTGTTCAGTGGATCGCTCACAACGCACAGAATCCCGGCAAGAAAATTCTATGGTCACCGGTGCTCGTCGGGGTCCAGGGTGATGGAAAGACGTTAATAGCGTCTACGCTGCTGAAGGCTGTCTTGGGGTCGCATGTAGGCGAGGCATCGCCCGAAGAAATCTTTTCCGACTTCAGCGATTGGGCTGCGGACAAGGCTGTGCGCGTGATTGAGGAAATTCGGATCGTGGGTGAGCGCCGTAGCGCCGCCATGGACAAACTCAAGCCCAAAATCACCAACACGAGCGTACGCATTACTCCGAAGGGCGCGAAGGGTCGCGACGTTGCGAACGTGACGAACTACATCCTGTGCTCCAACCATCACGACGCTCTCGCCATTACGATCGGCGATCGACGTTATGGTGTCTGGAAAACCCGCTTCCCTAGTAGAGAGGCCATGCTTTCTGAGCGCAGCAAAGAGGAATGGGCGGCGTATTGGAGGCGCCTTCATGCAGCGATCAACGACCATCCTGACGTGATCCGAGCTTGGCTCTTGAATGTCAATCTGTCGGATTTCGATCCGCACGACGCCCCGCCGATCAACGTCGCGAAACTCGGCATGATCAAAGCCGCGAAGTCATCAACCGCGTCCGAGGTTCAGGAGGCAATCGAACTAGGTGGTGAGGGCATTCGCCCCGCGGTTCTCGACACGATATGCCTCAATGCGCGGATCAAGGAATTGAGCGGGCAGACCGTAAATACAAAGGCGCTCCAAAGCATCTTAGACGAAGCCGGATGGAGCAAGCACGAGCTCACTGTCAAGTGGCGGGCGCATAACCGGCGGCTGTACTACCGCGCCGATGAATTCCCAAATCTTGCCGGCCTGGACCTATCTCGCGAACTGCGTCGGCACCTGGATCGGCCCGAGAGCGACGACGACAGGAACGCAGAGTTATCGAGCGACCCAGTTTTTTGATGAGAGCCCCGTCTCCTGCCGCATACCGGCTTTTCGTGTCCGACCTGCCCACAGCTGGCTTGAAGGGCACCAATGTTTTCTATCCCGTGCCTTGTGCCCTATCTTGTAATTTGGATTTTTGTATTATTTTAAAGCATTAAGGCGAAAGGGCACGAAGGGCACAAGTAAATCTACTCCAGCAAGGGACAAAATGTACACTGCGCAAGCGTCACGTTAAAAGCGATGGTGGTATATTTGCGCCCTTTTTCTGTTTCCGGTCATAACAATATGAAAAGTTACGAAAAATCGGAGGGCACAAATATATTGGCTATTTGTGCCCGTTGCCCGTCTAGACTAGAATATCCGATCCTTTAGTGGAGACAGCATAATCAAAGTCGAATTCCAATCAATGCGGTCATCCGCTGTGAGGTTAAAGAGGCCGGCAGGATGATCGGCTGAAGATCCGATAAACCGCGAAAGGCCGCCGTTGTAAAACCGGGAGCGAAGTCAGAAATGGTAAGCTCGCCACAACCTCGACAATTGACACGGACGAGACAGGAATACGAATTCCATTCTGCCGGCCTCTTTCTTCGCCCGACAAAACCCGACCGTTGGATTTTTGCAGCAACCTTTGCCCGCGATATTGCCCGGAGCGATTGGAACCGGGGCACGAGCGCATGAGCAACCTCACGCCGAAACAAGCTTCGTTTGTCCGAACCTATCTCATCGACCTGAACGCCACGGCTGCCGCAATCCGCGCCGGCTATTCCGCGCGCACCGCCAAGCATATCGGCTCAGAATTGCTCGCTACGCCGAAGGTGGCAGCCGCGATCAATGCGGCAAAAATGGCTCGATCGACTCAAGTCTCGGTGGATGCCGCCTATGTGCTAATCCGCCTAATAGCCGAAGCTGACGCTGACGTCCTCGATCTCTACGACAAGAACGGCCACCTGCGTCCGATTGCCGAATGGCCGTTGATCTGGAGGCAGGGCCTCATTTCGGGCATCGAGGTTCAGGAACTGTTCGAAGGCGAGGGAAAGAGCCGCAAGCACGTCGGCCGCGTCACGAAGGTCCGCTTCAGCGACCGCATCCGCCGCATCGAGCTGATCGGCAAACACGTCAACGTCCAAGCGTTCAAAGAACACGTCGCAATCAGCGGCCTCGAAAATCTTGGAGAGCGGATCGAGAGAGCAAAGAAGCGCAACGCCGAAGCGGACGCATCGCATGGGGCGCCAAGGTCGCCAGCAGGCGGTCGGTTCGGCTGAAAGGGCCCGTGCCCAATCCTGGACTAGCGTGACGGCACAATCGTTCTCTAGTGACTAAGCGATATAGCCATCGGCTCACTTTCTTTGCGCCGGTTCCAGTCGGGGCACCGTTAACTCCCGCGGCGTGCTTCTTCGATTATGCGATAGACTGACATTCGCGAAACGCCCAAGGCACGCGCTGCGGCTGCGGGACCATCACCAGCCTTGAGCAGATCAAGAACTGCGCGTCGGTCGATGCGCGGCATGGCGCAAAACCTCCTGAATGGGCCGGCGCGCTGTCGCTTTGATAACACATTGGCTCGCAAGAGCGTCGATCACGACGACCTCAAGCGTCGGGTTCACCGGTGTCTCGAAGCAGACAATCCGGGTCCGCGACGACAGCACCGCGGCGTTGGCCTCCTTGGTCCCCTCGAAGGTGAACATCGGCGCGCAGGGCTACCACACCACCACACGCGACGGCCGGTCGAAGGCATCCCTAGAAGGGTCTGGCGATGCACTGTGGAACCGAATTTTGCCGAAGACTTTGTTACCTTCCTCCGCCAGGTCGAGAATGTCGGAGGTATAGTTGCCGAGTGCGCCGGGTGACCATGTCGACATAGCCCGCGAACTGGTCATATCCGACCAAGGTCGGGCCGAGCGATCCGCGAAATGTGAAGTTCGGATGAAAGATTTTCGGGATCAGAGAACGCTGGCGGCAGATGCCGGCCGCTTGACGCGCTCGGCCGGCGCGCACGCGCGAAGCTCGTGCCGGCTCCACAAATCATGCCAGGGTTGCCTCACCAGAAATCATGTGAGATGCCCTATCTCACTGGGCCGCTCAAATTTTTGCAAGCATCTGTCGGAGGTCCGCCACCGACGTGAACGCTTCACCATTAGCGGACGTCTGCGCGCAGCCGTGACGTGAACGCTAAGGTCATTGTCGCCCGATCGACCGTTGCTTGCGATGCGTCGCCTCCGTGATAGGATAAGCTGAAAGTCAGGAGCCGCAGTGAATGCTTGAGGCTGCTCCGAAAGCGTTTTAGAGAATACTGTTTGCCGAAGTGCCCGGTTCTGAATTTTGCGTTAGTTCAAGAGATTTCGGAGCTTCGCATGTCGCATCCATTCCACGGACAAGTCTTCACTTTTTCGCAGCCGGACGGCCAGAAACTGCGAGTACGCGGCTGGGGTGACCAGTACAGCGCCCGATTTGAGACGCTCGATGGCTATACGGTAGTTCGGAATCCAGCGACGGGCTTCTACGAGCTTGCCCGGCAGGCTGACGATGGCAACCGCCTTGAACCGTCGGGACAACACCCCACCGGCGCGCGATCTGCGACCATCAGACCGGGTCTGCGCAATCGCGGGCCGGCGGCTCGAGCGCAATTCGCGACCTCGCCTCTATACGGCAAGACGCGATGGCAACAACGGCTCGAGCAATCGCGTGCCGCCGTGAGGTCTGTGGTGGGCGGCCCCACATTAGCGCCGCCATCTCGTCACACGATAGGAACGTTCGTGGGGCTGTGCTTGCCGGTTCGCTTTCCGGACGTGCCGACGCCGATCACTCCGGCGCAAATAACGAATCTCTGCAACCGGCCCTCATATAATGAGTTCGGCAATAATGGTTCCGTCCGAGACTATTTTCTCGCCAATTCAAACAACAAATGCGACTACTCGACGATCGTCGCGCCACTGTACACAACCATCAAGCCGCGCAGCCATTACACCGATCCGGCACAGCCTTACGGCAAGCGTGCGCAGGAGCTCATCCACGAGGCTCTTGCGCATCACAACAGCAGTGGCTTTGACTTCTCGCCGCTGACGGCAGACTCCAGCAAATTCGTTTATGCAACCAATGTGTTCTATGCCGGCGACGTGATCAACAATTGGAGCGAAGGACTTTGGCCGCACGCGCATTTCCTAGCCAACCAAGTAATCCTTGCCCCAGGAAAAATCGCGCATGATTATCAAATCACTGCCTTAGGTAGCGAGTTGGAGCTCGGGACGTATTGTCACGAGAATGGCCATATGCTCTGCGATTTTCCCGATCTGTATGATTATGATGGTGACTCGGCTGGGGTCGGGAAGTTCTGCCTGATGTGCGCCGGCAATCACGCAGATCAAAGGAACCCGGTCCAGATCAGCGCCTATCTCAAGTACAAGGCAGGGTGGGCTGGCTCGGTCGCGGAATTGACGAGCGGGCTGAGCGCAAGCGCTCCGGCGCCCGGAAACAGGTTCTTCATCCGGCGCAAGAACGCTCACGAGTACCTTATCGTCGAGAACCGACACCGCTCGGGTCGCGACGCGGCGCTGCCCGATTCTGGTCTTGCCATATGGCACGTGGACGAGCTGGGTAACAACAGGCACCAGCAGGACGATCCAATCGATCATTACGAGTGTGCATTGATCCAGGCAGACGGCCGCAAGGACCTCGAGGCCAACATCAACCAAGGTGACGTCGGCGACCTTCATAAAGCGGCGCACACTTTCTCCGGGAAATGGTGGGATCAGCAATCGATCGGCATTGCGATCAAGAATATAAGCTCACCAGGTCTGACTGTGATGTTCAAGGTGGTGTGACAGGATTGTCGCCGGATGCCCGGCCGGCAATCAGCTTGATGCGGTCGAGCACGTGTTCCTGTCAGGGCCTGTTTCGCGATGCAGCTTGCATGGTCTATCGTCATTGGCCTCTTCGATTTCTCCCGTGCCATCGGCCGGTCCACCCGCAAACAGCCCTTGATACATCAAGTCAGGACGCGATGGGCACAATCAGACCACGCGCCGTGCCTGGGATCTGTAGCAGTATTGTCACGACACCTCTCCAATTTCACCCATGCCTCGTGTTGAAGGGGGACGCACACTATCTTGCTCATTATCTTGTTCCGATGGCATCCAAATTATTACGTTTCATTTCCTTGAGTCTGGCCCAAGAAGAAAATCTGGGATCGCGTCTCTATACTATTAGCATCTTTCGTAAATGATCTAGGAGGCAGCAGGTCGGCGCAATGCTTGTTCCTCGCCGTCCCATAATCTTCCGCTTTTTTGGGGGGATGTTTCTATGTTGCGTTGTCATTGCTTCGTGTGGTGTATTGAAAATGGGCGGCAGGGTGCCGGTTCGCGGGATATCCGGCGCAACACAGAGCTATTGAATTCGGTGCGCGCCGTCGCTGAGAGATCCGTCAGGCATTTCGCTTGGCCGAAGCTCATCACGGCGTGGCTGCTCAGCCTCCTAAGTGCCTGTTCCGTTCATCCGATACCTGATGAAGTCTCGCCACTGCGAACCGAAGAGATTGTGAGAAGCGCGCGCTGCGAAATGCGGCTCGGCCTTTTTGATCAGGTCGGGAGAATACTCAGAAGCGCCGGTGTTACCGATATTGATGTTCGCGATCTGCAAACCCGCGAGGGACGGCAAAAGATCGGAAGAAATCCCCCGCCCGTGATCGCAGGCATTCTCGCGGATTATGGCGCGGTAGCCGTAGCGTATGATTTCTTTTTCGAGATCACCGAGAATGACAATCTTACCGCCAACATGGGATTCAGGATTCCATACCTTAGTCCGAGCGCATTTGATCTAGGTCTCGCGGGGAATCTCAATAAGACCAGGGTGGGTAAACGCGCCTTTAGCACCCAGGAAACGTTCAAGGATCTCATTCTCCGCAATGACTGGTGCGATGGCTTCGAACCCTTGGATCGAAATATCGTCTATCCTATCACCGGGTCGATCGGATTGCGCAAGGCGGTCGGCACGTTCATGGCCATTGCCGAGCAGGGCGGTGGCAAGGACAGCTTTGTCGATACGTTGACGTTCACCACGACGATCGGCGGCTCGGTGTCACCGAGCGTAAAGCTCAACCCCGTGCCGCATTCGTTCCGGGTGGTCAGCGCGGGCGGAAGTCTGTCCGCGGGTCGCACCGACATGCACAAGGTGACGATCAGCTTGGCGTTCCCGGTGCCAGTGGCGCCAGCTAAGCCGAAAAAAGGGATAACGACCCTCGAGAGGATCGACCCTAATGAGACGGGACCGCCGCCATTCACGTACAATCCCGTCTGGCGTGCGCGCTACAATATCTGCGTGGCCGATGCGCGCGACCGCGAGGACGCGCTAAAGATCCTTCGATTGTCGCCACCAGAGGTCTATTGCATCGAGTATGCGGATACTTTTGTGCCGCGTACGACTGCGGACGCCGCGGTCGTTCCAAGCGGCATTCGGCGTGGAACAGACGAGCGAGCAAAGCCACGATCCGGCGCCCCCCCAGAAAGGGGGACGCCGACTCCGCCGGCTCCCCAGCGTCCGCGAACGCCGAGTTGGTGGTGACGCAACCTTTGAGCATGACCCCGTTTCTGGACCACCCAGAGCCAGAACACCTCGTCGCGCTCATGGCGGGCTCATAACCGATGAGCGTTTGACCAGCGCTGCCGGCGTCTCGTAGCCGATCGCGCTGTGCTGCGCATGCGATCGCGGCCTCATTGCCCACTACCCCCTGGAAGGCACACTGAACGCCGTAGCCGTGGGATTTCAAAAGCCCGCGAGTTCTTAGAGGGGACAATGCGACAACAAGGCATCGCGTTTCCAAATTCCCACAGAACACCGCATGTAGGCGCCACCACGATCCGGCATCTCTATTGCATAATTCCAATCCCATGAACTAGAGTAACTATTCAAAGCACTCGGGTGCTCTTATTTTAAGGCGGGGTCGAAGCAACCAGTCATTGGAATTGATCGATATAGGATCCAAATTGACTATTACAGGAGAAGATATGCCTCCTCCATTCATTGCTCTCACCCTCCCCGAGTTTAAGCGACTGCTCGACGACTGGGATTACCGGCGCAAGATCAACGAAGTCCACATGCATCATACGTGGCGGCCCAACCACGCGCAATTCCGTGGGCACGACTCCATCGTCGGCATGTGGCGCTATCATACGCAGACAAACGGCTGGAGCGACATCGCTCAGCACGTCACCATTGACCCTCAAGGTGTGATCTGGACCGGCCGACACTGGGATCTTCCACCAGCATCGTCCAGCGGTCGCAATGGAACGCGTGCGCTTGGACCGTTCATGCTCGAGATGGTCGGCGATTTTGACGAAGGGGGAGACAAGTTCCAGGATCCCCAACGCGACGCCGCTCTGTGGGTGGTGGCACTGCTGCAGAAGAAGTTCGATCTACCGCCCGCATCGCTGAAGTTTCATCGCGATCTTGGCTCGCCGAAGAGTTGCCCCGGTACTGCGGTCGACTATGACGACGTCATCTCCGCCGTGAAGGAGTTGCGAGAGAGGGATTTGCCTAGGACCCGTGACCGAGGCGCGCGTTTTGCCAATTACGACCCGGGCGCACAGGCGCGTGAATGGCTGCGCCAGCCGGTTACCCCGATAGAGGAGGGTGCGGACGCCGAACCTGAAGAGGGTGTGGAAGCTCAGCGAAACGTAGGTCGTGTCGCCGCGGTGCAAGGTGCACATGCGCCAAGCCGGGATTCAGACACGTTCCAGCTTCTGCGAAATCACGTCATCAATCTATCCAACGGCATGCTTTCCGACCAAGGAGATGCTCGGACGGATGAAGGCGACGTACGACGGATCTTCGAAGAAGAGCTGCCTCGGCGGATCAAGAAACTTGGAAACGGGAACAAGTTGCCAATTGTACTCTACTGCCATGGGGGGCTTGTCAGCGAAGTCGACGGCCTTGCTATAGCCGCGTCGCAGACCCCGTGGTGGCTTGACAATGGCGTCTATCCTATTTCTTTTGTTTGGGAGACCGGCATCTGGGAAACCCTTGCTGGGATGATCGGCGTCGGCCGGGACCGCGGGGTCTTCGGTGACTTGCGCGATGCAGCGGTCGAAGCGGCAGTGCGCGCTGCGAATTCCAAGAGCATTTGGCAGGCCATGAAGTTCTCCGCAGCGCGCTCTTTCGAGTCGGATGGCGGCGGAGCGATTATACTCAAGCATCTCGGCAAGTTTCTCAAAGCATCGGGACAAAAGGTCACCCTTCACGCAGTCGGACACAGTGCCGGCTCCATCTTTCACTCATACTTCCTGCCCAACCTGATTGCCGGAGGCAGCACAAAAATCGATAGCCTGTGCATGCTTGCGCCCGCGATCACGGTCGCCGATTTCAAGGTGCGCTTGGCGCCGCATATCGGCAACGACATAAGTCGGTTGGTGATGTTCACTATGAACAAGCCGGCTGAGCTGGCCGATAGTGTCACACCGCTCTACGGCAAGTCGCTGCTGTACCTGATCAGACAAGCGCTTGAGCCGCGTATTGGTGAGCCCATCCTCGGACTTGAGGAGTCTGTGCGCGCGGACGCCGGCATGCGCAAGCTCTTCGGGTTGGGGCAGCCCGGCAACGCCGTCGTCGTATGGTCACCGACCGATCTGCGCACTGGCCGCCGGGCCAGCGGCTCCACGACACATGGCGACTTCGACAACGACGCGCCAACCATGGAGAGTGTTGCAAGAGAGGTGCTGGATCTCCCGGATGCAGCGCCAGTCAAGCCATTCCCAGTCGATCGCGTCGCGCGCCAGGCGGCAATTCCACCATCCAAGGCGCCTCCCCGAATTGAGGTGGCGTCGTCAGAGATAGCAGCGGCACCGCCTGTGGCAGTCGCATACGCACCGACTTTGTTTGACGTGGCAGCAGGCTTGCCGATGATCTCTACGGGCCAGCGGCGCGCCCTGTGCGTTGGCATTGATGAGTATCCGGATCCGCGCGACCGGCTGAATGGGTGCGTTGCGGACGCGCGCGCGTGGGCCGCGGCCTTCGCCGCCTTAGGCTTCGAGGTCGAGAGCCTGCACAACGCTTCAGCGACCCGACAGAACATACTCGATCGGCTCTCCCAACTGGTCGCGGCCGCCAACGTGGGAGACACCGTTGTCCTCCAGTTCGCCGCCCACGGCACCCAGCTCGAGGACACCGACGGCGACGAGGACGATGACAAGGACGAGGCTTTTTGCCCGGTCGACTATGCCGTAGGGCATTTCATCGTCGACGACGATTTTCGCCGGATCTTCGCGCGCCTCAACCCCGGGGCCGCCTTCACATGCTTCTTCGATACCTGCAATTCCGGGACCATCACGCGCCTTGCTGTGGGGCGAGCAGCCAGTGCGCCCGGTTCGCGCGCCCGTTTCATCGTTGCTACTCCGGCGATGAACCATGCCCACCGTCAGTTCCGATCCAACCAGCCTCGCGCGGTCGCCTCCGCCGGTAGATCAGCCATGCGGCACGTGGTCTTTGCGGCCTGTAAGCCGGATGAGTCGGCTCTCGAGAGAAACGGTCGCGGTGATTTCTCAGTGGTTGCCGTTCCACTGCTTGCGCACGCTGGCAGGATCAGCAACCGGCGTTTTTCCGAACTCGTCACGGCGGCTTTCGGCCAGGAGCGATCCCAGAATCCGAACCTCGACTGCGAACCGGCGGCGGAGAACTCCATGTTTCTCTTTGCTGGCGGCGTCACCAGCGGCGGACTGCGCGGCGCTCAAGGTGGCTCCTACCCTGACAAGTCGGCTGACTTGGCCGCCCTCGTGGAACTCGTCACGCGACTCGCTCGCTAGGAGCTAAAATGGCTCACAACAGAGATTCGGGCGATGTAGACGACGCCGTCCGCGCCAAAGCTTCAGAGTCGCCGCCTCCGATGGTGGATGCCGCATCGCCGTCATCGGGATTTCGCGCGATTCTAGGTCGCGACTACGCCTGCGGCCCCAATCTTCTGCGGCCGTCGCGCGCGTCTCCATACAAGCGAGCGGTTGGTGACCCGCTGTATCGGCCGCTCTGGGTCTACACATCCGACCCGATACAGCGGCAATACGACGGCGCCTTCGAAGTTCTGGAAGTGCCTTACGAACCGCTCGAAGCCGGTCCCTCAGGCGCTCTTATCTTGGTCGATGACTATGATCGCAATTCCAACCGGCGCTACAATCCGGTGGACCTCGATCAGCCCGCCATCTTGCTGACGCGGGGACTGAAGCCCCACCCGGGCGACGTGCAGTTTCATCAGCAGATGGTTTACGCCGTCGCGTCGGACGTCATTGCCCGCTTTGCCGTTGCTCTTGGCCGCAATCCGAGCTGGGGGTTCGACCGTAAGGAGGGCTGCCGTGATCGGCTGCACATTCTGCCTCACTATGAAGAGGACAAGAACGCCTACTACGACCGTCTCACGGGCGAGTTGCGCTTCGGCTACCTCTCTGCAAGCGATGAGCCCGGGCACGGAACGTTGCCGCGCGGCACCGTCTATACGTGCCTATCGTACGACATCGTTGCGCACGAGACGGCGCACGCGTTGCTAGACGGCATGCGACGACGCTTCCTTGTTCCCACCAATCCCGATGTCTTGGCCTTCCACGAGGCGTTTGCCGACCTCGTCGCCGTTCTCCAGCACTTCACGCAGTCGAGAAGCGTGAAGCAGGCGATTTCTCGGGCGGTGAAACTGGACGACCAACTGATTTGGTCTATCGCGGAGCAATTCGGGCGCGCAGCCGGTCTTGAGGATGGACCGCTCAGAATTGCGATCGATCAGAAAGACGAAGAACTGAAATACCCTCCGCCGGGGCAACAGATGAAGCCCCACGAACTCGGCTCGGTGCTGGTTCGCGCCGTCATCGACGCGATGAGGGAAATCTACCAGCGCCGGACCGAACGGCTCGAGGCCGTGTATTCCTTGCGCGCCACGCCCACCGCCAAGCTCAACACGGAATACCGCGACTTGCTTGCGGCGGAGGCCGCCAAGACGGCCGGTCAAATTCTCAACCTCTGCATTCGCGCTATCGACTATTGCCCGCCGGTCGACCTAACTTTTGGTGAGTATCTCCGGGCCCTCATTACGGCCGACCGCGACCTGGTAGAAGACGACCATTTGGGCTATCGCGAAGCCCTGATCGGGGCCTTCGGTCGCCGCCGCATCTATCCTTCCGACGTACAGGATCTCTCGGAGCCCTCGCTGCTGTGGCGGCCGCCCAGCATTCGACTTCCGAGCATCGGGCGAGGCAGTCTTCGCCTACTCGCGGGCCCTGACGTCTCGGATAAGGACGATGAAATCCTCGACCTGACCCAGCAGCTTGCCGATGTCGCTACCGACCCCCGGTATATGTCGGAGTTCGGGTTGGAGGAGGGAGGTGAGTGCCCCACCATCGAGTCCGTACGCACGTTGCGCAAGGTAGGCCCTGACCGGAATATGCGTTTTGGTATCGTGGCCGAGATCATTCAGACAGGCAAGAAACGCGTCAACGGTCGCACCATTGAATTCTCGGGCGGTGCCACGGTTGCCACCGACGTTGATGGGTCTTTTCGCTATGTCATTCGTAAGCGGGTGGCCGATGATGCGAGAGCGGCTAGGCAGGCGGCATTCGTTTCCACCGAGCAAGGCAAGGCTCAATGTGAGGCAGTGAGCGCGGGACGCAGCTGTCTTGCGCATAGAGGCCGCGGATCAACCTGAACTCGTGCCCAGTCGAATTGAGCGCTAGACTTGTCTGTGATGAACCGAAACCGCCGTTTGCCTGCCGGAGCGCATGTCCTATGCCAGCATCGATAGGGCAATGCCGCATACACTTATTCGCGCCAGCGTAAGATCCGGGCAAGAGAGACCTCGAACCGGTAAGCGTCGTTGAGTTCAATGCCCGTGGCCATCGTGGGGAGCCCCTAATTGGCTAACATTTTCCGGCTCTGGGGAGAGCAACCTTTGTTACCTTCCGTCCACGCCGAGAGCCCAGCTCGGCAATGGTTCCAACCCAACGTTTTCGCGGATGTTTTTAACTTTTAATTCCAGGCGGACGACGTCGTGCAGCCGGCCCTCACGTCCTGAATCGCGGCTATAGCACCGTATTGAACTCTATAACCCGTATTGAACTCCACAAAGCGTCAAACCTGCCAGTCCTGCCAACAAGGCAGGTATGAGATTTCCGATGGCCCCGGCACGACTTGTCGCCGTGAGATAGCCGGCGCAGAACCCTATAACGCTTACAGGTCGAGCAGTCCGAGCGTGCTTGCTCTAGCTGATCGCTAGAGCGTGCCCCCGATTTTTCTCCGGAGAAAGGATGCGGCTTCGAAGGCGATTTGACCCTTAGCCGATGGGCTTCTTATTGCAAACGGAAATTCTGCGAGTCTTGCCCGCACTCAGCCTAGACTTCTCATTCAAGACGGGGTTCCTCCTGCAGCTTCGTGCACAGGCATGACTACAAGGCCAGGATCGCGAGAACGTGATCGTTCTGAAGTTTGCAGTGGTCGGTTTCGGCGTTCGCACCGAGAGTCGGGCATGTCAGAGCACCCCGACAGCTGCTCTTTGACTGTGCCGCTGGGATCCGTCGAGATGGGCCAATTCGAGATATGGACGGTCGGATCGTGGGCTTCATTTATTCGAGTGGCAGGCATCCCGGCGACAACACAGCTCGAACGACGGCCCCACGAGCCCATGGTGGTCGACGACGCCAGACCATCGTCCAAAACCCTTCACGGGAGCGACGTCGCAACGTCAATCGAGCCTGTGTTAGCTATTGAACTCAACACGGCACCAAGTTTATTTTCGACTTCGGCAAAAAGCGGGTCGAGGCTGTAAAAGCGATATGTTTGATCGAGACTCGTGCGATCTCTAGCGGATGCACGGAAGATGAACTCGTAAGCTAAGGGCGACTACATACATACTGTGAAACATCAAATTGAGGTCAAATGGATCATGGACATCAAAGAAGTTGATCTTCAGCGCCTTAAACTTGACGAAAAAATAGCACAGCAAGAATATGGTGTCCGTTTAAGGGAACTTGAGCTTAAGGAGAGCGAGAAGACAACGTCGCATTGGCGGTCCCCGTTAGTTCTTAGCATCACTGCAGCCGCTATCGCGGCGGCGGGTAACATGTACATTTCGGGGCTGAATGGCGCGAACCAGCTTTCTGTCGAATCAACTAGAATCGCAGGGCAACAGGCAATTGATCGAGAAAAAGCTCAAGCGGAACGAATTCTAGAAGCAACGAAATCCTCTAACCCGAAGGATGCAGCAGTTAAGATAAAGTTTCTTATTGATATCGGCCTAATTTCAGATCCAAACCGACAGGCTGCGCTAGAAGCTTATTTAAAATCTGAAGAGCCAAATGCAGCTTCGACGCCCAAGCAAAATCCGATACTCGTGCCTTTCAAATCGGATTGGCTGGGCGGCGGGAATAATCAAGCAAATCAGTGCGCTATCGGGCGCACCGTCGTTACTCAGAATAATCCAGGAAAAACCATTCTACTAAAGTCCTCCTCCGAGGAGAGCAAGAAGGATTTTTTTGGCCGTGTTGAATACCGATATTTCTGTGTATTCGAGGTTAAATAGCAATTTTCATCGGGGCCACGACGGCGTGCGGCGCGGCCCTGCCAATTGGAGTTGTGCGATTACGCAATCGTACCCCGTGACGTGACTCAACTATCAAGACGTAGCCTAGGAGCACAGAGCATGGCGCCGCTGCCAGCGTACCGGGCCCGATTTGACGACCGCTAAGGGCGATGGCGTTCGGGTGCGGCACATCGGGGCGAAAGGATGCCCTCCACCGGTTGGTGACAGCGGCACGTAGCCGAGTTCGTCGATGATCTGGAGCTTGTAGTCGGCGAGCTGGCGCTGCAGGCGCAGCAGACGCTTCTCGTCACGCGCTTCCAGGAGTTCGTGGACGAGGGCTGAGGCTGTGATGAAGCCGACCGACAGGCCCTTCTGACAGGCTGCCAGGCCGAGCCCGAGTGCGATGTGGCTCTTGCCCGTCCCGGAGTTGCCGAGTGCGATGATGTTCTCGCGCCGCTCGATGTAGTCCGAACGTGCCAACTCCAGGACCAGCATCTTGTTGAGCGACGGCAATGCCAGGAAGTCGAAGCTGTCGAGGCCTTTGACCGTCGGGAACTTCGCGGCCTTGATCCGGCGATCGACCATGCGCCGTTCGCGGTCGATCATCTCCATCTCGGCCAGCCGCATCAGGTATCGCGGATGATCGACACCCTCGGCGGCGCACAAGCGGGCGACCTTGTCGTACTCCCTCAGGAAGGTAGGAAGCTTGAGCGCCTTCAGGTGGTGGGCGAGCAGGATCTGCGGTGTCTCCGTCATGCTGCGACGCCGGCCAGAAGATCCATGTACGAGCGGGTCGACGTCGTGGTGACGGTTGCCTTGGGCAGATACGGATAGATGGTCATGTCGAGCCGTGGCGGTCGCCGCTCGATCCGGCAGAGAACCAGATGCTTCACTGCATCGAACCCGATAGCGCCACGTGCGATCGCATCGCGAACGCTGGCGGCGACATCGTCGGCCTTGAACACCTCCATCAACCGCAACACCTGCACGCACTCGCGCTTGCCCTTCTTCCCCATCCGGGCTTCCAGAAGCCGCTGCAGGGTGGCGAACTCCTCCGGCAACTTCCAATCGGCGAACGGTGCGGCTTGGTCGATCGTATTGGTCTTCTACTCAATCAGCGCCAAGTAGTGCAGCGGATCGGACACGAAGTCCTCGCGCGCGTAGGAACGAGGATGGCGCGCGATAATCTCTCCGCCACAGGCGATGACGACCTCGTGCACATACCCTCGGATCAGAACCTTCTGGTGGCCGTAGGCCGTCGGCACCGAGTAGTCGTTGTTCCGGTAGCGAACCAGCGACAGCGAACTGACCCGACCCGGCCTCTTCTCACAGGCATCGTAGGGGGCTGGCAGCGGCTTGTGGAAGGCCGTCAGATCGTGTGCGAGCCGCTCCCCGATCGTGCCGTCATATCCGCGCAGCCGGTCCGACAGCCGCTTGCGGCAACACTCCAGAAGATGCGCATTCAGCGCCTCGAAGTCGGGGAACACCGGGATCGGCACCATGAAGTTCCGTCGCGCGTAGCCGATGAGCCCTTCGACCTTGCCTTTATCGTTGCCCTTGCCTGGACGGCCGAACACGCGCGTGCGCTTGCGTTTGCCGTCGTCCAGGATGCGCGCCACAGCGATCTTTGTGTTGTCATAGAGGATCGACTGCGGAACGCCGTCGAAGAACTCGAAGGCTCTGACATGGCCGTCGCAAAACGCTTCCGTCGTCTCGGCTGGGTAGCCCACCACGAATATCGCGTCGGAGTGCGGTAGATCCATCGCCAAAAAATGGATCTTGCGCTCTACGCCGCCGATCACGCCGATGGCCTCTCCGAAGTCCACCTGAGCATGGCCCGGGGGATGCAGGAGCGGCACGAACATCTCCTGCGACCGCTGACGACAGCCCGATACGTAGTCCTTCACGATCGTGACCTTGCCCGTGAAGCCGTGCTCGTCGCGTAGCCGCTCGAAAATGCGCTTGGCTGTGTGACGCTGCTTCTTCGGCCGCTCCTTGTCCGCCGCCAGGATCGCATCGATGATCCCAACGAACGCGCCCAGCTTGGGCCGGAACGGCGGCTTCGTGCGAACGTACCCAGGTGGCACCTAGAACCGCAGCATCTTGGACACCGTCCTGGCATTGATGCCGAACCGTTCCGCCGCCGCCCGTTCCCTGATCCCCTCGATCAGGACCGCGTGCCGGACCTTCGCGTAAATCTCCACCTGCTTCATCCCCCGCCCTCGCGCCGACGCAGGCACAGGGCTCCATCGGCGGCACTTTTAGTCCGGCGCGGCCAAACATATCAGCCGCTTCTGTGAGGGAGTATTGCTCCGGCTTTTACATCACCGAGATGCCAATTCAACTGCTGCCGCCCAATTTGACCGGAGAATCTGACATCCATTTGATGGTTTACACAAATTGGGCTGTCGACTACGTTCACCGAGTGCGCGCTTGGGGCAGTGCACGTAAATAAGCTGAAGCAATTATATTTACGGCCGCGAAAGTTTGACCTCAGCTGCCATCAATCACGTGGAACTTTTAGTTTCGGTCATCACTTAAGGAATGCAATTAGGCCACATGACACAGTTCTCCGCCTTCCGACTATTGGCTGATGGCCACCCGAAGCGCATCTTGGCGCTGGATGGCGGAGGCGTCCGAGGCATTATCTCCATAGCGTTTCTCGAGCGCATCGAGGCTACGATACAGCGCCAACTCGGACTTGGGGACGAGTTCGTGCTCGCCGATTATTTCGACTTAATCGGAGGTACATCAGTAGGATCAATACTCGCAACGATGTTGGCGCTTGGAATGCGTGTCTCTGAAGTCGAGCGCCTGTTTCGTGAATGGGCCCCACAAATATTCCGTCGTCGTTTTCTCGGACGAGGAATACTACGTCCACTCATCGCGGCAGGTCGGTTAGGCGCTCGCATCGAAGAGGTCGTGGGCAATGAAATGCTAGGTTCGCACAAGCTAAGGACTGGATTGGGCATTATAGCGAAGCGCGCTGATACCGGCAGTGTCTGGGTTTTGATTAACAATGAGCGCAATCGCTACTGGCATCCTGAGCGAAAGTCCAATGGCACTGTCCGACGCGGAATAAGCGAGTATCTGTTACGAGACCTTATTCGCGCCTCTACGGCTGCTCCCCGCTACTTCTCACCCAAACGAATCAGCGTTTTCAAAGGGGTTAGTGACGGCTTATTTGTTGACGGCGCAGTGAGCCCGCATAACAATCCGGCCCTTCAGTTGCTCTTGGCGGCCCACATCGAGGGATATGGACTACGCTGGCCGCTAGGGGCTAGCAAATTGCTGCTGATCTCAGTTGGGACAGGATCTTTCGCCCACGGTGTGCGCCCTCGATGGTTGGCAGGGCACCACGCGATCGACTCGCTTATGGGCGTCATTGGGGATGGGCAAGACTTGGTGCTTACTATGCTTCAATGGATGTCCAGATCGCGTGAGCCTTGGGTTGTGGACCGCGCAATCGGTAGCGTGGCGGCCCAAACGCTTGGCTTGGACCAGGGCTTAGCGGAACCGCTTCTATCGTTTGCGCGCTACGATGTTCGGCTTGAAAAGGACTGGCTGGAAACCAATCTCAATCGACGCTTTAGTGACCGTCGCCTTGAGCAAGTGCGCGATTTTACCAGCTGCATGGATATCGAAACGCTGCATCAGCTGGGTAGTGCCGCTGCAAGACGACAAGTGGAGGCCGTCGACTTCCCTAGAGAGTTTGTTCCAGTTCCAAGAACCACCTAGCTTGCGTATGTAGAGACCCTAGAGCAGCCTGGATTGCGGCGACTTGGAGAACAAGAGACTTCCCAAGCCAGCATTTGACAAGCTGTCAGTATTAGTAGGTGTGGGCGCCCCCCTGACATTAGATGAGATTCAAATGCACGCATTTTCAGTCGCCGTTTCCGGCCATAGGCCGAACCGGATGCGCCTAGGTTCTGTTGAGATTTCGCGCCGTTTGAAGGAAGTGCTTTCAGCATTGCGCTCAGGAGCAAAGGGCTGGCCGCGCAGAGCCGTGTCGCCGCTAGCGGAAGGCTCGGATCGACTGTTTGCTGAAGCGGCCATTGAGCTCGGTTATGAACTGCATGCGTTATTGCCATTTAAGTGTGCTGATTATGAAAGTACATTCTCCGACATTGACGCCACTCCACGATTTCGAGCTCTCCTGGATGTTGCTAAGTCTGTCCGGGAGCTACCTGGCAAGCTCACCGATACGAAAGCTGCCTACGAGGCGTGCGGTCGAGCGACAGTTGGGCTATGTGACCTCCTTGTCACGGTTTGGGATGGCAAGGTCGGAGCGGGAAGAGGCGGGACCCCACAGATAGTCGAGTATGCGGTGCTCCAAGGAAGACCGGTGATCTGGGTGGATGCCGCTCGCCAGCGTCTGCCGATGCGGATACCGGAGTCTCCCGCTCTGGGGCTCCACGAGTTGCGGCTCGCAAAATTGGCTCGGAGCAGCATACCACTATTCAGACAGAATGTTGTAACGCTTGCCACCTCTGTCACCAGAAACAGGGGTAAGTACACTAAACCCAGGTCACTTTCTTTAAATGGATGAAGGATGGGTCTCAGGTCAGGGTCAAATCTCTCAACACACGGTATCGCGACGAGTCTTGTCAACAATGGCCGAGGCTGTGCTAGTGTTGATGGTCGGAAGACCACGCCGGATTTCGTATCGTGACATCGACGCTGACGACATTCGATCTTTGGGCCGCCGGCTTGACTATACTAATGTTGGCAGCAATGCTCTCTCGCTGGCGCATCGATAAGCGCTGGGAAATCAAATTTCGAACGGTAGCGCAGGCTAGTAAATCGGATGTCGACTTCGCTGAGGCCAGGCAGTCCGACAACACAAAAGGAAGGCCACTAGCCATTCACGCTCTCTCCGACCAGGGAGCTAATGCTGCTCGTCGTGGAAGCCGCAATTTGGCGGGCGTTGACGCGATACCGCAACCTCCCCGACCCCTGAAATTTGAACTGGACGCCCCAAGACAGGCTCGGCCAGGGGCGATTGTCGAAATACGTTTGACGATCTCAGTCCTTAGCAAGTCCTTGGAGCAAGAGATCATACGTGGTGCGTCTGACCATGTGCCCGCGCTTGTGGCATCGTTCTCTGTAGGATCCAGAATTATCGTGACGCTGTCATCACCTACGCTCACTGTCCACACCCCCGCTATTTTTTTGTCCTGGCAGGATGAGATTGAAACACTACGATTTAAGATTTCCATCCCCAAAGATGTTGTGGCCGGCTCGGTTCACACTGCAAGCCTGGAGCTGTTCAACGGAGACGGCCTATGTCTTGGTGCAATTGAGTATGCGGTTGATTGCCGAGACAAACCGAAGACAAACCGAGAGATCAGCAAGCAGGAGCTAAGTATCGTTTCTTGGAACAAGATCCGCGAAGGCAGAGAGCTGAAATACATACGCGTGCTGCGATATAAGAGAATATTTTTTTCGTACGTCCGAGAGGATCTCGAGCGCGTAACGGTACTTGCTGCTGGGCTCGAGCTAAATGGCACGGAGGTAGTCATTGACCGAACCGCCTGGGCGCCTGACGGTTCGGGCTGGTTCGAAAAGCTTAAGCTCGAACTTGACAACAAACCCGACGCCATACTTTTAGCATGGTCGGCCGCTGCGGCGAATAAATATCAGCGTGGCGAGACGGAGCCCATACACAAGGAAATTAGCTATCTTCTAAATCACCGCAAAAATTGGAGGATTATCATTTTCGATATCGCCTCTGAGAACCCAAAACTGCCTGCCGCATTTGGCGACTTGAGGTCGTCCACGATGACCTCCCCATTTAACATTGTTATGCAATCCGAGAGATATAGGTTAAATCTAAAAGACAGGATGTCGAGGGACGAAAATCAGAATTTCGGGCTGCCGGGTTGAGTCCGCCGCTACTTCGCCGGAAATTATACCCACATGGACGTCGAGTAACGGTGGACGGCGCCTTAATTTCTCAGCCACGTATGCTGATCTTACGTCAGGAAGATCTGGATTTGTTATATTGATTTGCTCAAGGGCTAAGGGTGCCGTCTCGACCAATGCGCCGGTTGATGGATCTTCAGTGTATCTTTGAAACGCCCGCGCATAGTGATATTCTGATGAGGGTCGCTTCGAGGTGATCGGTTGGAGGTTGGCCGATGATTTTACCAGAACAGCCTGAGGGGAACAACCTCGTGCTGCCGCTTGCAATTTTTTTGCGACTGCTTCAAGCGCCGAGTCTAAATGCTGATCTGGTTGCTGAAAATCTGGCGGAATTCCTCTAAGGGATATCTGTGTCGTATCGCTCTTGCGCAAGGTTATTTTGTATCCCTGTAAAACTCCAAAACGTTCGGGCAATCGTCTGTGGTCAGTCGCCACATCTGCCAACTCGACGTTGGTCAACGCCTCACAAAGAGTTTCTGGCGAGGTCAATTGAGACTTTGATTTCAGATTTGCTGCCTGAAGATCAGCTTCAAGCTTACGTTGTCGCACGATACGTGCGCCGAGGCGAGAGCCAACAAACCGAATGCGGGCGGAGAGCCTCTCGTTTTGGCGGCGCAACTCGGAAAGCGCAGCCTGAGCTTCTCTATTGAGCTCTTTCAGACTATCAATATTCCTCTGTAACATCTTGTTGGCGCTTGTCATCTCAAGCAATTGACCGCGCACTTCCAGGAGACGTTGCTCTGTTCCCTTCAACTGTGCTGTCAGTACTTGGGCATCCGAAGCTGCCTTCTTAACTCGCATGTGGAGCGGAGAGGTATCGATGAATGAGCTTGGATAGCTTTCCTCGAACGCGACCAGAGTATCTGCGAAGCGGATTTGATCAGTCAGGGCTTTGCTCAGTTTCCGTTCGGCATCGATCGCTCGATTTTCGAGCTTTTCTTTTTCTATGCTCAATGCGTCAAGTTGCCTGCGATATATCGCTGCCTCTTCTGACATCGGAGGGCGCGCGATTTGTGGTCTAGCATGCACGACGTACATTAGTGCCGTGGTGACTAGGCATGCGCAGAATGCCGCCGCCAAAAATGCCGCCGGCCGAAATACAAACGCGATGAGCAAAATAATTGATGCAGCAAATGAAAAGTAGAGTATTTGCGCGCCGGTTAGCTCTAGAGGGCTCACAACTTGCACCTCATATTTGGTTTGCTAGCCGCGATGCACGATGACGTTTTCGGAGCGGCTATCACACGTGACCAGAACTCTCGGATAAACCCGCACAGACCCCAGTTAGCGGCCTCTGAGGGGCTCGCGCAAGGAATACGAATGTCGTGGCGCGAAGCTGTGCCATCCCCCTGGCTTCCAAGGAAAACATCGCCCTTGTGGCCAATGTACACGAGCGCTTGTCGCAGTACTAGACGCTGCCCTACGGTCTGGCTTGGACGACCGCGCCAAAAAGGGGTGATTAGAAGTGCGGGCGCATTCAAGAATGTAAAGCGAGTATCGTTGTCGCCTCTCGATTCCCCTCGACTGTCGTGCATTGGTCTGCTACTCCGCAATAACGATCCAGAATCCGCGAGTTGCCCTTACTCTAGTCCAGATTGGGTTTCTTCACTGGTGACCGCTCTGTCGAACATATCACGTCACTTCGATCGGTGACAGAATTGCATTCACTAAGCGCTCGATGGTGTCAGAAGCCGGTTACAACCTGGCCGCCAAATATAACGAAAAACCCGCTTGTGTGCCCGCCGGAGAACATTCGTTCGGAATAATGTGCCGTTGAGAGACTATCCCTCCTGCACTTATCGCTGAGCTGTGCAATTGGCCTTCTGAAGGGCCGATTTTCCGCAGCGACGCCCGGGAGTTCGGCATCATCGGGCGCTTCAGCTCGTGCGGTAGACGTGGCTCTGTCTCAGCACGAGGCAGAAGATGACCTTCGGACTCCAGGGCCCCCCTCTGCGCACACAGATGCGTCTGGAGATCGGGCAGTGGAGTGTTGATGATAGCATCGGGCGGTACGCGGTCCATTCGCCGTCCACCATGACCTCGAGGATTCCGTCCCCAACGCAAGCGCCCTCGTTGACGAGCAAAGCGATCTCGACACTAACGGAGCGCCTATAGCTTCATACCGGTGCAGGCTTTGTTCGTCGGGTGTATCCTCTGGCCTGGGTGCAAATCGTTGCCCGTATGAAGCTGCCAGCGTATGCTGGACTCCGCCTTCGCCGAAGTTCATCGCGGGCCTCGACACGTGGCGCTGTGATAAGTGCTAGACGCTCGATGCATAAGTTGCTTAGGGGAATTCCCATGTCGGAGATTGGGGCATTTTGGAGTTACTCACGCCACGATGATCCCATTCAACTGGAGGGCTTGCATAAGGCGCTGGAGAAGGAGGTCGCCGCGCTAGTTGGCTGGGATTTTCGGATATGGCGTGACAGGCAGGACATCGCGACGGGTTCGGATTGGCGCGCTCAAATAATTGCAGGTCTGCATCGAGCCCGAATCATGATTGCGGTCGTAACGCCGCGCTGGTTGTCCAGCCCTTATTGTAGAGAGGAGTATGAGCTTTTCCTTAAGGCTGAAGCTCATCTCAAGGATTACCGGATCATATTTCCGATTGACTACATCAAGCGGCCAGCATCCCTTCGCGCAGAATCGGACCAATGTTTGGTTCGGTCGGATCTCGAAAGTCGCCAGCTCGCAGATTGGAAGCCGATAAGGGAACCTCTGCGCACTGAGGGCGCGGGCAATCCGATAGTCCACGAGAGAATTAGACGTCTGGCGGAAGAAATATGCAATGCGGTAACTCTTTTACCAAATAAGTCCGCCCAAAAACAATGGATAGGCATCCAGGCGCTTGCGCCCAAAGGGGATTCGAGAGTTCGAAATGGGAAACGCCGCGTCGTGCCTCAGGGACCGCGCAAACGCCCTAACGGGCCCGCTAGGATTGAAATTGCCTCTGGCGGAAATTACCAAATAGACATCGAATCAGTAGACTTGAAGGTGGCTACGTATTTCGACCACGTTTATGCGGAAACTACGCGGTATCGCTTCCCAATATCCGTACTTAGGGCGGCGGTCCAAGTGGATGCTTTGCAGTCGGATATAGATATAGATAGCTGTTTCTCGGGGGAGGCAAATTTCGCTCACATAATAGTACAATATAAGAGGTTGGGCGAGTGGGATATCATAAGTGCCGACAATGCCCCATTGAAGGGGGATTGTTTTCCCGGCGGTGCTGCATGTCGACTGGTCAATTGTAGGGACGAGGCAGGCGCGACGGCGCGAATTGTAGCGAAGTCTAGCGACCTTGTCGTCGACACGAGCAAAGCGGTTAAATTGGATAGGACTGTTTTTAGCTTTTCGAGCCCAACCAAAGAACGTCTTATAGCGATATGGCTGCGAGAGAAGGTTGTGGAGCGTTTGGGCGGCGCTCGTGACAGCGTGGTATTGCATCAAGCAGAGCTGATGACAGAGGTCGTCGATCCAGATGGGGGCGCTAATGGGTAAGATACGGCTTTCCCCTCCTGACGAGGCTATTCTTCATAAAGTTTTGGAATCCGAACTCAGCAATTTAGAGATGCTGGAGTTGCTGAAACTCGAACCCAGGCTGCTGAGCGAGGATGATCGCAAATTTCTCATGGACCTTGAGAAACAAATTGATTCTCAGGTCGAGAAGCAACCGGTAAGATCGGGCGGCGTGCATAGTGCTCAGCGAAGAATAGGCAAGAGAAGGTTCATCGGAGCTAGGCAAACCACGATTGCCGGAGAGGTTGAAATTTCCGGCACAGGGCTTCATAGCGGGGCGCCGGTTTCGGTCGTACTTCATCCCGCCCCCGCAGATACTGGGTTATGCTTTATAGTCTCCAAGCGCGGTCGAATTATCTCTCAAATCGAGGCCGACATTCGAGCAGTGCGCGGGAAGCAACTGCACGCGGTGCTCGGCGATGATCGCGGCGTTACGGTGGAAACGGTCGAGCATCTGCTTTCGGCGCTGCGCGGTCTTAGTGTCGATAACTGCTTCATTGAAATCGACAATAGAGAAGTACCAATCATGGACGGAAGCGCGGCGATTTTTGTTGACGCAATCAGTAAGGTGTGGGTGCGCGAGTTGGCTGCGCCCCGAAAGTTTATCAAAGTTCTGAAGCCGGTTCGAGTACAAGACGGCAAATTCTGGTCAGAGCTTAATCCACATTCGGGCTTCCACATGGATGTGGAGATTGATTTCGATGAGCCGGCCATTGGCCGACAGCGACTTGCTCTAGACGTCAGTCCAGGCTCATATCGCCGCGAGCTCGCAAGAGCACGTACGTTTGGTTTTTTGGGGGATTTCGAGCGCTTGTTGAAAGCGGGCTTTGCGCTCGGTGCCTCACTTGCGAATTCGGTGGCGATCGACGGTAAGGGTAAGATTTGCAATCCTGATGGTCTACGGTTTCCGAACGAGTTTGTCCGGTATAAGATTATGAATGCTATCGGATGGCTCGCATTAGCAGGGGCGCCCATTTTAGGGCAGTATCGGTCGTTCGGATCTACCGGGGCCAACAAAGCCAAGCTGTTGGAAGCCTTCTTTGCTGACTCAGAAAATTGGGCCGTTGTTCACGCACCTCGCGAGGTTGATCATCCGAATGTGGAGGCGTTCCCCGTTTTAACCACCGGCCGCTATTTGCCAAATCGTGCATAGTATGAAGTGCTCTCGAAGAGGCTCAAGGAACTGGAGCGGGAGAACGAGCGGTTGAGGAAGGCCGTCTCTGAACTCACGCTCGACAAGCTGATCCTGAAGGAAGCCATCACGGGAAATGTATGGTTCGCCCCGTCAGTGCAAGGTGCGTGAACGGTTGCCGAGAGCAGTCTGCGTAAATGTATCCGGCCTCTCGCGAGTGGACTGCTGTTGCAGCCAGGCCATGATGAGATCTGCACGCATCGTTCCCAATTAAATACACCGGGCAGTTTGCCCGCTTTCGCCGACAGGGCTTACGACAACGATCAACGCTCTCGTCATCGGTCCTCGCTGGCATCAGTTTGCGAGGTTCGCGCCGTCTGCAAGATGCTGCGCACGAACATGCAGCACCTTCCCCGGTCGGCCGGTTGGCGAATATCCAACGATCGCATCCTGCCCTGCTTCAATAGTCACACGAAGCTGCGGCGGCCCGGATGGAGCTGGACGAATATATGACCGGGCGAGATTTCGATCGCTTTCCGACCAATTCCCAAGGATGCTGTCGCGGGCCATGAATGTATTCTCCAAGTTGGCAGATCAATTGCTTGAATCAAATCATGGCATGATTTTGAATTTACTGGCAAATTTGCGAGTTATTACTCTGCTAATGCTAAGCATTGCTGAGCGCAGCGCCGCGCATAGTGCGGGAGGGTATGCGCATGTCCGCTGTCGTCAAGGGGCGCGGAGTTAGATCGTGGATGTGGTGCCCGAACCCATGTCTGGCGATGACGCTGTCGAATAAGACAGTTGCTCAATGTCTTTCGTCAATTTGGCCGAAATTATATTCTCTGCTACGAAATATGATTGATAATATAATTCCATCATGGGCCTTTTGATTCCCCTGTTCCAGCGTTGCGCCAATCCCCCGCTGTATTTTCTTTTGCCCTTTTCAAAAAGGTTCCTGTAGCGGTAGGGCGAAACGCCAATGAATGACATAAAAGATACTTTTTCCGTGCTGGCCTCAAGCGAGATAGAATCGCCATGCAGGTCGTGCGCGTAGCTTTTTGGGTAAGGCTCAAGATATACTACGCGCATTATTCCAGACGCCACGATATGTTTGGCGCACATGTGGCAAGGAAATGTTGTGCAGTATAATGTTCCTCCCTCGAGCGCGACCCCCTTTCTGGCGGCATCGCTAATCGCCGACATTTCAGCATGAATAACTCTGCCAAATTCCAGCAAATCCATAAGTTTAGAATCTTTGATTATTTCCTGTTCGTCCGCGTCAATTATTTGACGCGCAAGCAAATAGGGGTCGGACTGGTCACCTAACTGCGGCGCCAAGTAGCCGCTGCGATTTAGGCGATCTAGTACATCTACAAGAAGTTCGAATTTCTTGCGTTCGTTAGGATCTCTACCCTTTCGGAAATCTCGTTCGTCGATTCTATCCCCAGACCAATAGGTACCTCCACTTGCCTTGGGTACCTCATTACAGCCCAAAGACGCCACTTCGCCGCTGGGTCTAAAGATGGCAGCCCCAACCTGGCGTGATAAATCGGACGACCTCAGCGATGCGGATTTCGCCAAGTACATCCCGTACTCGTCGCGGCTAGGGGTGATCTCGTTATCTCCAAACAGAAGATGTATAAAGCGTCTGATCGTTACTTCGGCGGTTGATTTGCTGCTGCCGTCAATGAAGACGTCGCCAAGTGGGAAAGCGTCACGAACGTTCTGTCCGTTGGCATCCTGAGATTCGCTTGCGTCCTGAGCAATAAGGGAAAACGCTCTCGTCAAAGCAACGGAATCACAAATCAACCCCCCCGACGCTTCAATTTCTTTGTCAGCGAGACGCCTGATTCTGGCGTCTTCGGGTGAGAAAATAGAAAGCACGATGAATTGAGGTCCGTAAACGCTCCGCAAGAAGTGAATTTCTTCGGGGCGCTTCAGCTGCCTAATTATGTAGGCGTGTTTTGGGATCGGTAAATCTTCAGGCCCTTTGTCCACGGAGCTGCTGGATGTTTCGCTCGGCGGGTCTCCCGCGAATCCTCCCGGCGATTCTTCAGTCCAGAATGCGGATCGATGCGATCGAATGGCTGTAATCGCGATGGCGGACAGCGCGGCGTTTCCAAGAAGTCTTCGAGTGTTATTGGCGCCTGCAATTCGATTCTTGTAGGATTGAATAAGTGAGTTGGTGGTTGGTGGTTCTTCGGCAGGAATGGCTTCACGCATCAATTGTGTTAGCCTAACAATTGATGAGTCATATTCCATTCCTTGCAGCGCCTGACTGAGGACCTCAGTAATCAACTCAAGGTCAACCCCTACTGGGGCTACCAATCCAAAAAAAAGTTCGGGGTAGGTGACCAACTCCAATGTGTCTTCCATGACTCTACTCCGAAGTTTATCAACTCTTGTGACTCGAAATGATGCCTACATGTATTGCATTTTGCGGGCTCAAGGAGTCTAGATAGCTCTGATCCGTGTGCTTGTTCGGTAGGAGAACCCTATGGCCAACGAACTGAAATTGAAGCGCGGCTGGCTAAAGCAGGACGGTGAAAAAGCGCAAGCGAAGCTGGATAGATGGTCTCGTGCGGAAGAACGGATTGTCGGTTCTTCGAGCAAGTCGGCAAAGGCAGCAGCTGCGGCCGTGTTGACTCAGAGCCAAGATCGCTCAACACGAAAGTGAGATCGTTCACTTTTGTTGCCCCGGATCGGGCTTGACCGAAGCTTCTGCGGCTGGCGACGCTTCGTTATCGATAGCGATGGTTTTGCCGGTCTGGATGGCTAATAACGCCATGCCGTTATTTTAAATCATTGATTTATCTAATCAAAATTTGAACGCCGGCGCACCCGACAGGATTCGAACCTGTGACCTCTGCCTTCGGAGGGCAAGGCCCTACCCGTCAGGCTCCCGTACGATGCAAGAGGCACATCGGCGGTCACCCGCAATCGTTCAAGGTTTTCTTGGTGCTGCACCGGCCCGACGTGGCAATCGCGCGTGTAGTCCGCCTTCTGCGGTTGTGAGGCGATCGATTTGCAGGCGTACGTCGCCGCAGAGCGTGAGCCGGCAATGTTGGCGATGCCGGCGGATGTCGCAATGCGACGCGATTAACCACAATCCCATTGGAGGGAATATTGGCGGGTAAATTAGAAGTCCACCAATAAGTCATTGAATTTGTTGCCTCACTGGCGGAGAGGGAGGGATTCGAACCCCCGGTACGGTTACCCGTACTCCGCATTTCGAGTGCGGCGCGATCGACCACTCTGCCACCTCTCCGTGC